>JGI24695J34938_10003167_pt1 | contig 11689 bp, 8 predicted proteins | sample TergutCo191P3_FD_34938 | JGI IMG/M metagenome (IMG submission 34938) | reverse complement strand
CCGGCGGGTTCGCGCTTGGATTACCAAGCCTTCCCGGAGTGTACGCGACCCAGTTTTGAAATTCCGGGCTATAGAATTTATCGCCCGCGGTAGACAGCGCCATATATTGAATACCGTCAGGAAGAATAACCGCGCCGGGATTCGCCTGATTCAAATTCTGATCAAAGACCGCCGTCATTTGCAGCCTTTGGACTACATCGCCTTTAATAAATTTTGAACGAGCGTAAATATGATCATGTCCGTTAAAAACTACGTCGATTCCGAACTCGTCAAGGAATGGCGACCAATCCGCCTGCATTGCCGCCGAATCGCCGTATCCTGTTCCCGCATGATCGCCGACACCGTATATATCATGATGGAATGTCGCGACTCTCCATGCAGCGTTTGGATGAGAGGCGACAGCCTGCCTCATAAACGCTCTGTGAGTCTCGATATCTTTTTCATTGGAGTTAAGTGAAATATAAAGCGTATTGCCATAGCTGAAATAATAATTCCAGCCGCCGGTCTGCTGCGCCGCTTTCATTCCGTCATTCGGCCATTGATAAAGCAGCGGTATATATCCGGTAAGCTCAAACGCCGGGTCAAGATCATTATCATGATTACCGACAGTTATTTTTAACGGGAAGCTTCGAAGCTGCGGAGGGTTTACATACCCGTCGATTTCATTAAGCCTGTTTGCGTAATCAACCTGATCTCCCGCGCTGATAATAAAAGCTGCATCCGGCACGCTTCTTGTAGCCCGTCTTAAAGTGCTCTCCCAATATTCAGAAGAAGAGCCGATTTGCGGATCGGCTATTACGATCACCTTGTAACGATTCGGATTCTGAGTATTAAAAGTGAAAATATTATTACTCCACACAGTACCGGTGCCTACGCGGTAAGCGTAAGCGGTATCAGGTTCAAGCCCAGTAACAGTTACTTTGTTGGAGTCATATAAACTTGACGCGGCACTGTTCACAGCGTTAAACTGCCTTGCGTTTGAAGGCATTTGACCGTCAACAAGGTCGGAGACTTTTGCAAGCTGAAGCAACGCTGTTCTGCTGAAATCTCTAGGTGTGAACCATGAAAAGCCAAGCTGCGAAGGATTTGCGCCGGGAGCTATATTGATGTGAGTAAAGTAAGTTTCATCCAGCCATCCTCCGCCGTCGCAGTCGCAGGGAATTAATCCGGTTAAAATAACTTCTTTAAAGATATTGAACTCGGCCGCAAGATTTACGCCGTTTACGTTGTTACGTGACGATCCTCCCCTGTTCTCGCCTGCTTGTGTGTACCTGTCTGTCGCTCCGTCTTCGCCCGCGTCAACACCCATGATGATGTACAGCGTTGTCGCGGTTCTGCCGGATGCGGCATCATAAAACAATTCCTTAGGCAGCGTGATGCTCGCCGATGTTGTGCCTGTCGCCAGTACAGGATTTGTGATTCCTATTTTTTTGTTTATAAGATTAGCTGTAGTCGCGAATGTTNTATTCTCAACATTACTGCCTGATAAATTTGTCCATGCTAAAATTCTTCTGCCTGAGTTATGCGCAACAATATACGGAATATTTAAAGTAACTGCCTCTCCGGCTTGTATCGCCTCAAGACTTTCCGCTGTTATTCTAAGACCCATCCTGAGCACATGATTGTCTGTGCCTGTGCGGTCGACGCCGACTTCGTCAGGATTGATACTCCACTGCGCGACTGTAACAATTTCATCGCCGGGACAGGGAACATTATAAGTTGAGGTTAAGGAAACTTCTTTAAAAATATTGAACTCGGCTGCAAGATTTACGCCGTTTACGTTGTTACGTGACGATCCTCCCCTGTTCTCGCCGGCTTGCGTGTATCTGTCTGTCGCTCCGTCTTCGCCCGCGTCAACACCCATGATGATGTAAAGCATCGTAGCGGTTCTGCCGGATGCGGCATCATAAAACAATTCTTTAGGCAGTGTGATGCTCGCCGATGTTGTGCCTGACGCCAGTACAGGATTTGTGATTCCTATTTTTTTGTTTATAAGATTCGCAGTAGTCGCGAATGTTATATCCTCAACATTACTGCCTGATAAATTTGTCCACGCTAAAATTCTTCTGCCTGAGTTATGCGCAACTATGTACGGAATATTTAATGTAACTCCGTTTCCGGCTTGTATCGCCTCAAGACCTTCCGCTGTTATTCTAAGACCTAACCTGAGCACATGATTATCTGTACCTGTGCGGACGACGCCGACTTCGTCAGGGTTGATGCTCCACTGTGCGACTGTAACAGTCTTTTCAATATCGCCGCCCTCGCCCGGAGCGTGCGCTAAGACAGCCATAGGAAATATCAAAAATAAAAAACTAATCATAAATAAAAAACAGCGAATACCGGAAGCGGCGCTGTAAGTGCGATTTACAGATACTGATTTGAAATTTGGAATTTTTATCATAAAAGACCCCTTAATTATGAGTTCTTCCATATTAACACAGAAATAAGTGACTGACACCAATTATTAGTTATTAAATATTCCCAGTATGAACATAGGTTAGTTTCTTTCCCGCTTCCTTTGCGGCATTTCTTAAAAAAGCAGGATCTGTGGGCGGAGCGTTCCAGCGGTAATCAGGGTGATAAGCTGTCAGATGCAAAGGTATATCTTTATTTACAGATACGATAAAATCAGCGATTTTATCAAGTTCTTCTTTGGTATCGTTTAAATCAGGCACTACAAGCGTTGTTACTTCCAAATGAACTTTCATGTCAAAACATAATTTTATAAAATCACAAACTGATTGTAATAGGTTCGATCCTTTAATTCCGCATGCAAGCGTTTTTCTGTAACATTCTGACGAGAAACATTTTAAATCGACATTAGCGGCGTCAGTTAATTTTAAAATTTCTTCGGCGGTGTTTTTATTTATACATCCGTTTGTAACAAGCACATTCGCGATATTGTGTTTTCGCGCCAGCACCATACAATCAAGAACATACTCAAAATGAACCAGCGGCTCCGAATATGTGTACGCGACTGACGGCGAATCGTATTTAAGCGCGGCGGAAATAATTTCACCTGGCTGCATCCATTTGCCGGAGATATCAGTGTTTTGGGAAATATGCCAATTCTGGCAGAAAGGGCAGCGAAGATTGCAGCCGGCAAAACCAAGCGAAAGTATCTGCGTGCCGGGTTTAAAATGGTAAAGAGGTTTTTTTTCTATCGGGTCGGAAGCAAGCGAAGAAATAAATCCGTAAAAAGGAATAATTCCAATGCCGCTTTTATTGCCCCGTACTCCGCATGCGCCAAACTCGCCGTTTTGAATAACGCAATTATTAGGACAGAGACCGCAATGTACCTGCCGGGTAGTTTCCTTTTGACGCGAACCATCTTCTACAGGCGTCATAAACATAGGAACGCGTTTAAATTTAGAAAATTCCGATGTTTCAAGAATATTCATCAAATTAACAGTTTAGGTTTCGGCTTGCGATTGATTCTGCTTGTCTGTCCGGTACAGTATACGCTCTTTAATCGCCCGAACTTTACCGGTAAATTGAGCCTTTTCATTAACTTCGAAAGGTTCAAGAATCATTCCAATTGAGCCGCGTTTTATCCATAACTTAACAAGAGGCACGCCTTCGCCTGTTTCGGTAACGGCTGATGGCACTTCCTCAATAAAAAGAATATCATCAAGTTTAAATTCAAGAACGGACGGTTCACTCCCCAGCGGATCATTTACAAGTATAAGTTTACCTTTATCTGACGGATGCACTCTTGGATACCCGATAAACGGAACGCCGTCATCAGGATGCTTTTTTGCGTATTTGGCGATGCTGCTTAACGGCAGCATTTCAAGGAAATTAATCATATATCACTCCTTACATTTCTAGTGATACGCAGACACGCTTCTGTCTGCTGTCAATTCAATCTGCGGCCTTAAATATAATATATATGATAAAACATTGATTAACAAGAAAAATAAAAGTATTATGAATAATGGTTAATTGTGCATCTGAAAAAGCGGAAGCAGCCGAAACAATCGGCGCGTATTTTTTTCAAAACGATAACCTGTTAATTCCTTCGGAATTAAATGACTCTGATTATACTAATGTTATTTCGTTAAAATATATTGAGTGTTTTAAAGATTCGCAAATTTTAAAAATAAACTCTATTAATGATACATCTCCTTCATTAATCAACATTGTGTCGGTTCCTCCGCAGACAGCTTTGCCGGAAAACTGGAAAGGCATTCATGTCCGCCAGCTTCTTACGGCGGTTAACAGCGGTATGGGAATACCGTGTAAGAATAACGTGAAAACCGCGGAAATTATCCGTGCCTGCCATATTGTGCAATGGAGAAACGAGTCGCGTTTTTGCGGAATGTGCGGCGCGAAAAATAACGAAGTCTCCAAAGAAGCTTTCCGTTCATGTCCTTCCTGCGGACGGCTTGAGTTTCCGCGCATTTCCCCCGCTGTTATCACAATCGTAACAGATAAAGAAAACAGAATACTTCTTGCGCGTAATAAAAAATTCAAACCCTGCGTTTACAGCCATGTTGCCGGTTTTAACGAAGCGGGAGAAACGCTGGAAGAAACTGTCGCGCGCGAAATCCGCGAAGAAGTAAACATCGATGTTGAAAATATCGAATATATAAAATCACAACCGTGGCCTTATCCAAACTCGCTGATGATCGGCTTTAAAGCGCGGTATCTTTCGGGAACAATTCGCCCTGACGGCGATGAAATTGAAGACGCAAAGTGGTTCACAAAAGATAATCTACCGGCGCTCCCGGGAGAGGGATCGCTCTCGCGGGTTTTGATAGATCAATGGCTGGCGGAATAATGCGGATTTCAATAAAACATGGTATAATAAAAAAAAGGAGCTATTTTATATGTTTGATACCTATATTCTTCTTATAATTGCCTTGATCCTTCTTACAACAAAAGTTTTCTCCATAACAATGAAAACATTCCATATGCCGCAGGTAATTGGCGCGCTTATTGCAGGTGTTTTGTTGGGTCCTGCTGTTTTTAAACTTGTTGATCCAAACACCGAGATGTACAAATCAATTACCGTAATTGCCGAGTTTGGAGTAATTCTCCTGCTTTTTGCCGCCGGATTAGAGACCGACTTCAGACAGCTTAAAGGCGTGTTAAAACCGGCTCTTTTAATTTCAATTCTGGGCGTGGTTGTGGCATTAGGCGGAGGTTTTGGTTTAGCGATTTTATTCAGTAAGACGCTCGGACTTTCACTGTTTCAAAGTTTTTTCATCGGCGTTGTTATTGCGTCCATGTCAACGAGCATCACAGTGGAAGCTCTTTCTGAAATGGGAAAACTTAAAACAAAAACGGGAACCGCGCTTTTGGGAGCGTCTGTTTTTGATGATATTCTAGTTATTATGGTGCTGGCCGTAACTATGGGCATTGGCTCAAGCGGATTTTCTATACTTTCATTAGGGATAATCTTAATAAAAATAATCGCGTTTTTCGTGTTTGCCATTTTAGCGGGTCTTCTTGTTAACAAATTGTTTAACTGGGCTTACGCAAGAATGGGCGAAAAAAGAAGATTTACGGTTTTTGCTATTGCTTATTGTTTTCTTATGGCGTATCTTGCCGAACTTTTCGGACTTGCGGATATCACAGGGGCATATATAGCGGGCGTCGCTTTTTGCAGTACGAGGTGCGTCGAATATCTTGAAACAAAAACACATTGGCTTTCTTATATGTTATTTACCCCGGTATTCCTCGCGAATATCGGAATACACACATCGTTTGAAGGCATGACAAGCAGCATGATTTTATTTACTGTTTTGCTTATTCTGGTGGCGATACTAACAAAAATGATCGGCTGCGGTTTAGGCGCAAAGCTCAGCAAATTTACAAACAGGGAAAGTTTTCAAGTTGGCTCCGGTATGGTCGCCCGCGGCGAGGTTTCTTTTATTGTCGCTTCCAAAGGAATAGCGCTGGGATATTTAGGCTCAGTTATATATCCAAGTGTTATAATGGTCGTGCTTGTTACTGTGCTTATTACGCCCTTATTATTAAAGGCGGCATATCCGAAAGATCCCGTTGAAAAGATTTCCGATAATTCAACGAATTTAATCAACTAACCTGAGCGCTATAATTTTTCAGTTCTTTCAATTTCAGTTATGCGCCAGTTAGTTTTTCTGTCAAGTTTCAATGTCATTATATCGCTGCGAATATAGGGTTTATCTTCGTAAAAAGGCCACAGATAGTAATCGGCGCGAAAGACGATCATACCGCTTTCTTCGTTTCCGCTTATATAAGTAATGATTAAATCTGTTACGCCAAACACATCGGGAGCGGGAAGTTCTCCTCCATTTTCTTTCCATACAGACGCGGGAATAACCGGACTTGATAATGTGGCTTCGTATGCCTGTCTTGTTTTTACAACCGCTGTCATATTAACCGCGGCGTTAACGTCATTTTTATTCGCGCCCCAAATGCACACTTCCATAAACGAAAAATCTAAATTGGAAAACNCATCATAATAGGCATGAAGAACGCTTTCCGGGCGCATTCCTTCGGTTGTCGGACGCCGGACATAACCGTCTATCATGCTGAATGCGATGAAAAAAACAAATAAAAAAATTAAAGAAGAAATTAAAATTGCCGTTCTGTTACGCGAAAAGAAACGTTTTGTTTTAATAAGGGAATTCTGCCTTAAAGAAAAACTTTTTCTTTCGTTGTTAGCCTGAATTAATTTTTCCGGGGTTATCTCTTTAAACAGCGAAGAAATACCGCAGATACGGTTATCTTTTTCCGTAAGTATTCTTAAAAATCCTGACAGAATATCAGCGGCGCGCATTTTTGCTTTTTTTTCATGAACAGGCAGCATAAGCGCAGATTGAATAAGATTAGAAAGTTCTTCGTTTAAATTCGGAGCCGCAAGAGAAACAGGAAGGAAAAATCCGTCTCTCATATCCTGAGAATTATTTACAGAAGGATAAGGATGAGTTTTAGTTAATACCGCGTAAATCATAACCGCGGCGCAGAAGGCTGTAGAATCCAATCCCTTTAAATCGGGACTGTTAAAACGATCGGGGGAATCCTGTTTTTGATCCGAACATTCAAGAGACAGACAGCGGCTGGAAATACTCTCGGGTGCGAAAAAAACTTTTCCGTCCGCGTCGTTGCCAAAAATAAACACTGCTCCGGGATTTCTGATTGTCGGCGTATCGCCAAGAAACATTTTTGCTCTAATCCAGTAAACAACTGCGCGCAGCGCGTTTTGCCGTTTTGTAAGATCGTTATTATCAGAACCGGTTGACTGTTTGTTATCATATATCACAGGTTCCTGCGCGTTTGCAGCGTCATTAATTAGATGATCCAGTCTTTGTCCGTCAGAAAAAGGCAGATGCCCCCAGAACTGCATAAAGTTGTCAATCTCGTCTACTCCGCCGGGTTTCCATGTTTCATGTGATCCGTCAGAGTTAACAATATAGCCAAGATCGGTAATAAATTGAGACATCTTTGTTCTTGCAAATGATCTTGCGTCAAGCCCTGTATTAAAATAAATGACGGGATTGTTATCCGCGCTTGAAATGTTTATATATTGCATCGTTATCCTTGATTTAACCTGAAATAAAGCCAATGTTTACCTGACCGCCCTATTGAGCGATCAGGAAAAAACTATTGTCTGGAATTATACAAATAGCGGAAATATTCCATATCGGTTGTAAGGGTTTTATTAAACTTCGGCATAGTCTGACGATACGATTCTATCGCTCTCCAGAAATCGTAAAACGCCCTTGTAGCCGCATCTCTGTTGTACGACTCCGCGTAAATTCTAGCGGCTTCGGCGTCGGCGGTTCCCATTATTGTCTGTGACTGCGAATAAGCGTTCGAAAGCACTTCGCGCCTGTCTCTGTCCATTCTTCCCATCCATTCAGCTTTGCGGCCTTCGCCATCGGAGCGGTAAAGCATAGCAAGCTGATTTCGTTCCCTGATCATACGGGCGTAAACGCTTGGAGTAAGATCCGGAGAATAGCTGATCTGGCGCGTAACAACATCAATAAGCAAAATGCCGAATTCACGCTCCATGTTCTGTCTTGAACGCGCAAGAATTAATTCGGCAAGCTGGCGGCGTCCGCGGTAAATCGGATCGTGGCTTATATTATCTTCTGTTGCCGGGATAATTTCCACTTCGATACCTTCGGCTAAACCAAGATCGTCACTTGATACGGAACGATCCATGATTATGTTTGAATTCCGCACAGACTCAATTAACGGATTTTCAGCGACAACAGTGCGGACGGCTGAATCAATAATTTCAGCTAACTTTGAATACGCCGCGGAAACAGTGTTAATGGATTCATAAAAAACTTTTGGATCGGAAATCCGCCAGCGGGCGACCACATCGACAAAGATAAATTGTCTTTCCGCTGTCGGAATAATTCTTGCCTCGCCGTCCCACGCCATGATCTTTTTGGGATAACGCACAACTTCATCGATAAACGGAATTTTAAAATGAAGACCGGCATCGGTAATAACATTTGTTATTCTTCCCAGTTGAACAATAACGGCCTGCTCGCCTTCGTTCACAATAAAAAGCGGTCCTGCGACAACAACGGCGATAATAATAATCAATATAACAACGAGAGTAGTGATAACTTTTTTCATTATCTTCCTCCTACATTCATAAGAGGCAGGAAATTATTCAGATTACGATCGATAATAGTCATGCCATCCTCGCTCATAAACACTTCTTCGATCATTTCGTAGTAGAGCCTCTGCCTGGTCACGTCCGGCGCACGCGTATATTCTTGAAATACGGAGTTAAAACGCGCCACATCGCCGTTTGCCCTGTTAACACGTTCCAGAGCGTAGCCTCTAGCTTCCTGAACCAGTCTGTCAGCGTCGCCTCTGGCTCTGGGGATAGCTTCGTTATAAGCCTGCTGTCCTTCGTTGATAAGACGCTCACGATCCTGAATCGCTCTGTTTACATCTTCAAACGCTTCCTGAACGCCGGAAGGCGGGGTAACATTCTGCAGCCTTACATTGATAACATTTATGCCGATAACATACTCGTTAAAAGTATCATTCATAAGCACCAAAGCTTCCGCTTCAATTGCGCTTCGTTCAATACCCATAATGTCCATTATCGCGCGGTCGCCGACAAGCATGTTTATTACCGAGCGGGATACGTCGCGGATTGTTTCGGTGCGTTCCTGAACGTTAAAAACCCATGCCTTTGGATCGACAACACGGTACTGGATGATCCATTCGACATCTACAATATTAAGGTCGCCTGTCAGCATCACAGATTCGTTTGTCTGGCTGGAGTAAGCGGGCGCATTCCCGCCCCTCATCGTCCTGTAACCAAACTCCTGGGTCTGGATCGTCCTGACATTTACCGTATAATTACGATCAATACCGAAGGGCAGTTTAAATTGAAGGCCGGGATCCTTAATGCCGATAAATCTGCCAAAACGGGTAATAACTGCCTGTTCTGTTTGATCTACAATAAAAACACTGGTTGCTAAGATAATCAGCAGCAGTATTCCCGCAATAATAATCACAATGACTTTTGGACTAATCTTGCCTATGTTTTGTGGGGTGAATTTCATGTAAAAATTATACTATACAATATGTGTAAGTGCAAAGATTAATTAATAATAACGCATAAAACATATATGAGGTCTTATGATGTTATATGTTTATCTGTACAAAATCCTCAATATAGGATTATAATAAAATATCATTAAATTTCGGGAGAAAAATAATTTATGGATAATAAGTATGATTTTACGATTGAAGAGCTGGGAACAACGACCGTACCGTCGCCGATTCAAATGTCTAAGATACACGGTGATAAAGCGGCGAATTATGTCACTAATGACAGGTTTGTCCGGTTAAGTTCATTTATTATACCGGGCGAGCAGCCGTTCGTTGAAAAAAATCAAGTGTTAGAACGAGCCGGTCCAAGAGAGAATATTTATTTTACGCCAAAGCACGTACACGCGGGAATCGTAACCTGCGGCGGCCTTTGCCCCGGAATAAATGATGTTATCAGATCGATAGTGCGTTGTCTTTCGACGCGTTACGGCGTTACAAGAATCACAGGTATTCGTTACGGATATTTGGGTTTTTTACCGGAATATCAATACGGCGTTAAACAGCTTGACGCTGATGTAGTTGATGATATTCATAAACTTGGCGGCACATTCCTAGGCAGCGCGCGCGGCGGCGGAAGAGAGGTTGTGCAGATTGTAGACACAATGGAAAAACTCAACCTGAATATGCTCTTTGTTGTCGGCGGAGACGGCACTCAGCGCGGCACGCTTGATATAGCCGAAGAAGTCCAAAAAAGAAATTTAAAAATCGCGCTGATCGGCATTCCAAAAACAGTTGACAATGATTTTGCTTTGATCGATCGTTCCTTTGGATTTAACACCGCGGTCGCGGAAGCCGTAAAAGTAGTTTCAGCGGCGCATGTAGAAGCTGTGTCGGCGATTAACGGCATCGGGCTTGTAAAAGTTATGGGGCGCGACTCCGGCTTTATCGCGGCGCATACAGCCCTTGCGAGCCACGAAGTAAACTTTGTTTTAATCCCCGAAGTTCCCTTTAATCTGGAAGGCTACAACGGATTTTTAAGCCACCTTGAAGACAGAATAAAAAAACGAAAACACGCGGTAATAGTTGTCGCCGAAGGCGCTCTGCAGGATCAGCTTTTAAAAGAAAAGAAATTCGACGCGGGCGGAAATGTAAAAATGGTCGATGTCGGCGTTTACATCCGAAGCAGAATCATCAAGCACTTTGAAGAGCAGAACATGGAAATCAATTTGAAGTATATTGATCCAAGTTACGCGATACGCTCCGCTCCGGCGAACCCGGACGATTCAATTTACTGTGAACGCCTTGGCAACGCCGCCGTTCACGCGGCGATGGCTGGAAAAACAAAAATCATCATCGGGCTTGTAAACAACAGGTTTGTTCATCTGCCTATTAAAATGGTTATCTCCCATCGCAACAAAGTTAACCCCGAAAGCAGCCTGTGGCGCGACACGTTAGACGCAACACACCAGCCGCCGCTGATGGTCAATTCTTTTAACTACGATTAGAACGAAAGTTACGCATAATATTCAAAGTAGTCTGCCTATAATGTATCCACATTGTGGGCGGGCTATATTTATTCAAAAGGGTTTAATAGATCAAGTTTGGGGACTTTCTTAAAATCAATAATGTTGCGGGTAACTAAAGTGAAACCTTTGGTTAGGGCAGTAGCGGCTATGATCGCATCCGGGAGTTTTATTTTATTCTGTTTGCACAATTCAATGGTGCGTTTTACGACATTGCTGCTTAATGGGTATATTACAGATGTATTAATAAATCTTTCTTTCCCATTCGTTTCGGCTTTCCTGTAAGGTGTTTTGATACGCTTCATACTGCGCGTCTGTGAGTTTTAACGCTCCCGCGAATTGGCTTGACAGTTTTTCATTGGTTGTTGATGCGGTTCCTGCCGGGGTATTTAATCGTATCAAATCAAGGTGTTCCATGTTTGAAAGCAGGTTTAACGCGTTTGTATTTAATACTTCAACAGTTAATGTCATGCTTTAAGTATATATCTGCTATTGGTGTCAGGCAAGAGGGCGAGGGATATTTTACGCGCAATAAGTTTGCGCTTTTGTAAACTTGTTGTTTTAGAATGCGCTTGAAACAATTTATTATTTTTGCTACCTTTAAGCCATGAAAAACTGCCTAAGAGTTATTGATACAGTAACTA
>JGI24695J34938_10003163_pt1 | contig 11706 bp, 9 predicted proteins | sample TergutCo191P3_FD_34938 | JGI IMG/M metagenome (IMG submission 34938) | reverse complement strand
ACTGCTCACCCAAGTCACGTTTTTATTCGTCGTATCAGCCGGTAATACTGTTGCGGTCAGGGTATAGGGGATGCCAACCGGAAGCGGTGATGCGGGGGTATTAATCTCAACACTGACAGCAAGGACACTGACTTTTAAAGTTACACTAGCGGACTTTTTCGCCGAATCCATTGCTGTTGCGGTAATCACTGTGTCGCCTGATGCTAAAGCCGTAAGCTTTCCGTTACTGTCAATTGATGCGACCGCAGGATTACTGCTTGACCAAGTGACTCTTTTATCACTCGCGTCAGCAGGGAGTACTGTTACCGTCAGATTTCGGCTTTCGCCTTTATTCATTGTGGCCGTAAAGTTGTTTATGGTGATTTTTTCAACTAATGTTTCCGACATATTTTCATAAACGGGGATTTTAAAAACAAAAGCGTTATTTAATGCATTCTTGTATGAATTATAGATCGTTGTTGCTTCTGAACGGGGCGCTTGGATATTTTGCATATATTGATGCCAATATGCACCACCGTTTGCGGTCGAAACATTGAATTTTTGTAAATAGAGAGTATCCTGATTTTTCTTAATATAGTTATTTCCGATGGTTGATGAACCGCCGTCAAGGGATTTAAAGCGCGTATTCCAACCTCTGTTTTGGGCCGTTTTGAGACCATTTATGATAACCTGTTCGGTGGTGCTTCCTGATGCGCCGACATTGAAATAATTATAAAAACCCTGATAACCGGGATAAGTGCCTGAAATCAATGCGGATGTGCCGTTGACACCTTGTTCTTGTCTGACACGTGAGGCTAAATGATATGGGCTGATTCCGTATTTTTGACCAAGTTCCATGAATGCTTGAGCATATGTTCTTGGATCATCACTTATTTTTTTACCCATAAATGTCGTTGACAAGATATTAGTAAGTGAGGCAAGGTTATGATATGAACCATTGTATGTTAATTGTTCGAATTGAAAAATTAAGCTTTCGGTTAAATTATTGCGCGGATCCATCGCAAATTCAACGGCTTGCTTGGTGGCGATATGCCATCTTCCTTCGTACTTCGCGCCCTTCCATGAAGCTTGAACTGTGTCATAAATTAAGCTTCGATGCGGCGGGTCTATTTGTCCCGCGACTGATTCCGGCCACTTTTGGAAGGTATTCATCCTGACAAAAGTCCAGTTGGGGTATTTTTTCTTAAGCTCATAAAGTGCCGCTTTATAGCTTTCCGGGAATTGCTCAATATCGGGGGAGATATTCGCCTGATTATAGGTATTAGACATTAAGCCGACATCCTCAAACGATGCTCTCTCAAATGAAGCGGTGGTGAAGAGGGTGTCGAAATCGGTTAGATAGTCTAACTCTTCTGTTATAAGTTCTTCCGTTATAACAGCTTCTTTCATCATTAAATAGTTTTCTAACGTGAATAAGCAATTTTCGTAAGTTAAAATGGCGTTAAACCAATCCGCTAAATATTCATTTTCGAAAGCGAGTAAAAGTTCATCGGAGTATGCCAGAAAGCTACTTTCGATATAGCCGCTAAATAGGGTGAAATCGGCATCTGTCAGTTGTTCTTCATTGCGAATGTTCTCGTTCAAAAGATAAATATCGGTTAGATACCAAAATTCACCGTTATAAAAATCAATGCCGCGAATTTCCACCGTATGACCTGATGGGATGGTTACGACGGTCTTTGCTTCTGTTGGTAGCTCATCTTTTACTTGGTAATATTCTGATAAGTAAACTGATGCGTAGATGGATTTTTGATTAAGGATCCCGTGAAGGGCATTTTCTGACTTTTCCTTTTGGAATAGCATATTATTATAAGCTTCTTCCAGTTCTTCTTTAAGTAGTTCTAAGACAGTGTCAACTTCCATCTCTTCCGCAAAAGGGATGGTATCTTCATTTTCATTTTCTTCAATTATTTCATCGGTTTCATCATCGGACTCTTCGTCAGCTGATTCATCGGTTAGTTCATCGTTTTCATTTATTGCTTCGTTGTTATCTTGCAGTTCATTATTATTGCCGTCGTCAAAAACCTCATCATCATATAATGATAAGGCATCAGGTTGAACTTCGTTACTGTTAGCGTATGAATTTAGGTATGATATATTGCCTGTGAAAAATAAAATTATGGCAAGGATTAGCGATAAAAATCGATATGATTGCTTTTTGATTAAGTATTTTTTGGTATTCATTGGGTTCCCCGCTGTGTGTCCAGTTTATGTTGGTTGTTTGGAGATTTAATTTGCACAAAAAATTTATGTTAACCTATAGCTATATGATAACAGATGATATTTTTGATTTCAAGATGTTTTTTGTTTATTTGGGGGGCATTTCAGAATGTAGTCCAATATTTAGTAGCTTATTAATTGGGTTTAATGCGCTTTTAAGGGCATTATTATGTTCTAATGTGTAGAGCATTCACCGGATATTTCCAACTAATCTATTTCCGCCAAATAAATATTCACACGGCTTTGAATAATATCTGCAACCTCTTCAGCAGTTTTCTGACCGGCGAAATAATAATCGGTTTCTTCTAGTACTATTTCCATAACGCCCCTATCAATTTGGGCATCATGATATTCCAGAGAGACGATTAATTCGAGAATCTTATCAACATCTTCGTTTGTTAAAACGGGGTCATAGGTCAGTGTAATACTCCCTATTGTTCTCGTAAACGTCTCATCTGCCGACACTTTTACCGCTTCCGCCATTTGATTAAGAGCCAATCTATGAATAGGGAATCCTGTAACATACCCATTCTTATCTAAACCGGCACCATAATCAACCCCCGTAAATTGAAAATCGGTCAGGATGCTTTTGAGATATTCCCATGCCCCATCCTTAACCTCCGATTGTTCGAAAATAGCCATCGGATATGTTAAGGTTGCAAAAGAGCCGTTAATACCGTTTGTGGTTGGAAAACCGACATAGGAAATTGGTTCGCCGAAATAAAAAAGTTCAGGTATCTTAGCTTCCAAAAAGCCTATTAATACGTCATTTCTAAACAATATGTTTCCTTCCTGGTAGTCGTCAAAAATCGCATCTATATACGGATCAGGAATATATTTATAAATATTTTCCAGCAGTGAAATAAATTCCGGTGTATTGAAATTGTTATAATCATTGATTTCCAATAGTATCGCGTTTTGAATCAAATATCTTCTTGACATATGTTTAGCATACTTTGATGCGATAGGTACAGTTACATTACTATTTTCATCTAATATAACGGCGAAATCATCCCATGTTAATTTCGGATAATCAATGTTTTCGTTGAATATAGAAGCAGGACATAGTACGGTGTGTATCTCAAAACCAGCGCCAATGGAATATAGCTTTCCATTGATTTCATGCATTTTCAGGATGTTAGGTAAATAATCATCCCGCTCCATATCAGGGTCTTTATCAATATATTCGTATAAATCAACCAAAAAACCTTTTTCGCCATAACTGCTAATGGGTATCATCGGACTAATCATGAGGATATCAGGAATTTTACCTGATGCCAAGTCAAGGTTTAGTTCTGCCACCGCATCAATAATACCTCTCCCTGCTTTACTATAATTTTTTATTTCTATGATATATTCAGAATTATTTCTATTAAAATCGATTATGGAACCTTTTAATGCCATGTCATGAAGCGTAGCAAGGGTAATGACTTTTTTATTCGCATTAGAAGGGGTGTCTGATTTCTTAAGTCTGATTAATGTATAAACACCTATACCTTTTTGACCTGCTTCCGGTGCAATATATGTTTCAACCACGAAAATATTACTGTTCAGCATCACCACATGTTTATTGCTTCCTCTGCTCTCAATAATATGTTGCTTTGCCCGATCGATTAGTTCGACACGTGTGTCCGTTTTTAGATTATATCCAAAAATCTTTTCGTGCGTACTTTCAAGAAACGTATACTCATCATCGCCTTTCATATAATAAATGGCTAAGGTATTATTATAGTTCCAAGTAGTATCAAGCGGAAGGCTTTCACCCAATTCTTGCTCCATCGCTTTTATTTCACGGAATATTGTCGCACCATCTACATCCCATTCTTTTGTTTCCGCAAGAATCACGCCATCAGGCAACTTGAAAATGGTTCTTAGGTTTTTCGGTTCATAAATAAGATTACCGACGCTATCAAAAACGGCAGTGTAACCATTATCTGTACAGATATAAAAGCAACCATCATCTGCAACCAGAAAATCTCTGATGCCCGACTTGTATAAATATGGTTGTGGAGTTAACAGTTTGACCGTTTTTACGTGATTACCTGATTGGTCATAGCAATCAATAAAGCTTCCGCCACACCCTAAAACTCCGTCTGTTTCGATTAATTGCGAATATAAAATCCAAATAAAACCGTTTTCATCTATATAAACATCATCCGACCACCCGGCATAACTATTTTCCGTATTATTAGGTTGTTTAAAGACGATTTCCGAAAGCTGATTACCGTCTTCGTCATATATAATAGCTTTTATTGCCTCGCTTTTCTTCTCATCCATGAATGAGCCAATTATAGCAAGCTTATCATCAAAATCGGAAAATTTTAAGATTTCAATTAGATTGATATCGGTGAGAAATTCCGTATTATAATGAATATTATCTATAGGTTGTATATCTTCATTATTGTTGCTCTGACTATCACAAGCGGATTGAAAGATAAGAAAAAATAATAATAAGCTGATAGCTATTTTTTTCATGAAATTATTGTTCCTGTCTAATCATTAATTTTGATACTTACGTAACCTATACCATAAACTTAATATAGTACAGGTTACGTAAAATAGGTTTTATTATTACTCGCTAGTCGTTCTGGTTAAATTGCATCCACCACAACTATGTGTTGTTATTAGAGGCCCAAAGCGTTCTTGATACGTAGTATGCCATAAACATGTCCCATAACAGACTATGGCATCACCTCCCGCAAATTAATTCTGATATTGCTAACCGACATCCATTCTATAAGTTTTATACTAGCAGTCATCATTGCACTATATTGAGTATTAAAAATTTTTTATTTTCAAAACAATCTGAAAGGACTAGGAATATGTCCTAATTTACTGAGTTTCATCATTCTTGAATAACTGATCTTTGTATTTATAATTTAAGTAATATATTATTGTACAGAAATCTAAAACATATAGTAATATGAACCAAAATACAATCAATCCACTTAAAAATCTAAAAAAAGAAAATATACAAAGCATAAAATTAAATGCTAAAGTATGATAAAGAATTAAATCTTGTATTCTATTTACCATCATAGACAATATTTCTTTATTGTGCATTTTTTTCGAGTTGAAACCGGCCAATGCTGAATAGTCTCCTGTTTTACAAGCCGATTTAAATGTTAAAAATACCGAACCACAGCACAATAATAAACACGCACTACATGTGATATATATAAGCTTTTCCTTATCCGTAAAATCATTAGACATTATCATATAAGCAAGGAATATTATGAATATAAATATATTTGCTAACAGTGTGAATAAACTTCTTCGTTTAAACATATTATTTATACCTCTTTCTCTTAATATAAAATGGTGTAATTTATAGTACCAAAATCTATCATTTTCATTATCATAAGCACAATATTTTAAAGATCGATCATTTTTATTATACAAGGAAAAAAATATTTAATTTGTTCCAACTACACTATTTGGTAACTCATTAATTAATTTTAGTACGCTTTTCAAAGGTATTATTATGCCAAATCAATTCATCTTCATATATAAATGTAGGATGAAATTTTTCATCATAATTCAAAGTGAACACATGTAAAATATTACCATTGGTAAATGAATAATATAAATTTTCTGTACTTTCAAAAGATTCATCTATTGTCTTTTCTACCCACTGATTACCGTATAACTCAAATAAATTTGCCTTATATGTTGAAAGACCTTGATAAGTAACATCACCAATGAATAAAATATGGGTGCTTTCACTCGGCAGGATATGCAAATAAACAGTATCGGCAACAAATGTTTTTTGGGTTATTAACTCTAAAGAATTGGCATTATAAATTACCGCTATCGTTCTATCAAGACCGGCCGAATGTACAGCATCAACATGAAAGGTAATGAAAAGTTCATTGGAGTTAATATTTGTATAATTCCCCTTTTTAATTTCTTTCAACGTTATAATATCCCTATCTGTAGACGGATTAAGGTATGCTAAATAATCATCTAAATTCCAATTAATTTGACTAATTAAATGATTTTCGATATTATCCCATTCATAATTAAATAACGAATCCTCTACTTTTTCATTTTCACATGCAACAAAAAATAGCATCATTATAAAAAATATGCTTAACCGAAAAATTATTCTTTTCTTCATAAATAAAATCTTTCTAATATGCAGGGGCATTCACTGAAGACAATGAATGCCCTATTATTAATAAAATCAATCTAAAAACAAATGACAGAAATACATTAAGCTATAATTATAATAACAAATGTTATTTTTGATTGCAAGATGTTTTTTGCATGTTCTTCATTTACTATTTCTCATCATTTTTAAATAACTGATCTTTGTATTTATAGTTTAAGTAATATTATTGTGCAGAAATCTAAAACATATAGTAATATGAACCAAGATACAATCAATCCACTTAAAAATTTAAAAAAGAAAATATACAAAGCATAAAATTAAATGCTAAAGTTTATTATATGTAAGTAACTTAAAACTTTGCCTATCAAACACCTTTCAACTTCATAACAAGTAATATATGCAAGAAAACAAAAACAAATCCGCTAATCATTAGTAGTAAATAATTAAAAGCTCTGCCTTCCTCTAAATTCCAAAGGATGATAATAATCATCATGCTTATGACATAATATGTAATTTGCCCCACAACAGTTGTACCACTTGAGGTCAACGTAGTACTTTGTGATTTTCTGCGAAACAAGAAAGAAAGACATACACTTAACAGGCAATTGATAAAAATAAACAATATCAAGTACCACCACACCTTTGTAGAAAAATCAATGAAAAGATTGATAATAAAATACACAGGTAAAGTAATACTCATTATCATCGTTATACTGGTTAATAGCCGATTAATATAATAATTTACCAGCGAACCGTTGTAAAACAGCTTGTTTATCTGAAGATAATAGCTTTCTTGACCTGCCAGATCCAAAACAAAACTGTTGGCTAATGTAAATGGTATAAGATAAGGAATTATTTGAATCATCCTCCCGTTTCCGTTCATTATGTTGAATCCCAATATAACCACTATAAATAATACAGTTTTAGCAACCTCGTTTCTCTCTCTTGAAAAACTTATTAAATCTTTTCTAATAAATGAAACGAACTCATGATTTCCGTTTTTTATTTTCGTATTCTTACTATAGCTCTTAATGTTCTTTATATTACTAAGCTCGTATAAAATCGAAAAATTGCCCATAAGTAAGAGCTTGAAAACAGTAATATATGCTCCTGCGAATATAATAGCAGCAATTCGATTCGAAAAAGCTGATATCTTTAAGTTATCAGAATACCCCATGTAAAAAATCATGTACAAAACAGCAAGTAATATCATTGCTAAGATATACGTTATAACTATCTTAAATCTACTGAATCTGTTTGCCAGCGTAGATAATAATATGCCAGTAATAATGCCTGTCAATAAAATCATATTAATCGTAATATAATCTAAAAAACTTATCATATCATAAACAAAAGGTAAGCAGATAATAATTAGAAACAGAAAAATTTGTGACAACAAACTATTTATCTTATATTTATAAATCTTACTTTTTTTTGTGGGTAATGAAACCAAGAACTTTATCTCGTCATATTCCCCATATTTTAGCCAATTAACACTAATTATTAAGCCTAATATAATCATAAATATCCATATGATAGCTATATATGATTTTATATAAAACAATAATATTTGTTTTGAATGCACTGATTCAAGTTTATAAACATATAATATAGCATAAATTATTGCACAGACAAAACATGAATTAAGAAATAATTTTATAAAGCTCCCCTTACCTTTATAGGGTATGCCAAGATTTCTCAGAAAAAGTTTGATTTTTACCGAGATTAATTTTTGGATCATTCAAGATTCCTCCTACTTCATTTTAGTATTATCCAAGTAAAAATTCTTGATATCCTTTGGTATTTTTCCATTGTACTTCATTTCACCATTATAAAAAAGAACTAAATTGTCCGAAATATCCTCTACCATGGATAACTGATGTGTCGATAATAATACTGCTCTGTTTTTGCGCTTGCATTCCTTTAATAATTCTAACAGATATAAGTAGCTTGTAGGATCAAGACCATTAGACGGTTCATCTAATATAATTAGTTTCTCTCCAAACGATATCGCATAAGCTAGAATTAGTTTTCTGATAGTTCCTTGTGAATAATTTGATATCATTTTAGTCATATGTACATCTAAATCAAAACCAGAGACTATTTGGTTGAAACTAAGACTACCACCCTCATCAACATCCTTTCCATAAATGCCAGACATAAACTGCGAGAACTCTCTTCCAGTTAATTTGCTGTACAGAAAAGGGATTTCCGGTGCATAGCCAACATCTTTTTTTAACTTATGCATATTCCTACTATATAATGATGATTCGCCAAAGAAATATATACTACCAGAATCAGGGGTTATTTCTGAACACAACATTTTAATAAATGTTGACTTTCCCGATCCGTTTGGTCCTAACACTGCTTTTACTTCATTGAGATTAAGTTGTAGATTTATATTTTTAATTCCTTCAATCCTATTATTATATGTACGATAAATTTTAGTTAAATTAACTGTTTCTAAAACCATAAATCATTCCTCACCTCTCTCTTGATTTTATTGATTTTCATTTACTACCAATACAGTTTTTGACCACGCATCATCAAAAAAGCGTATAGGTATCTTTATATACCCAAAATATGGATCAATAAAGACAATTTTATCCTTACATATCTCATATACAACCACCCAGTGAAGAGCACGTTGTTTATCAATCAAAAGTTTTAACATTATTCTTGTTGGTCTTACCCAAAATCCTACAAATGGATAAAAAGCATTCAATAAAGCAATACATTTTGTGTTTTTTTCTAGAACAATTTCCTTTAATCTATCCATCGGCATATCTGCTATTCCCTTGGATTGAAATCCATGCTCTAAAGCCGTCTTATGCAAATCCAACATAGATGAAGGAGAAGGCAAATTAAACTCTCTCAATTTCCCATCCAAAAACAATAAGGCATTTTTCAATGCAACGCAACCACAATCAAGCCCTTTGAATTGATAGGAAATTTTCATGTCACAATCATTTCTATAAGTACCCATTCCAAGAAACACCCTTAAAATTGCTCTAAGTATTATTTCCAGCTTTCTACTCCTAAAAATCACTGAAACACCGGATAGAAAAAACATGACTATTAATGGAAAAAAAATCCATAACGATAATATAGTGATTATATTTTTTACATTATCCAGCATGTGCATTTTATACTTCCTCCTGCTCCGTTTGAATATTAACTTCTATAATCTCTTCAATAAAATCTTCAGGGCACATAAAACCAAATTCTGATTGTTCACTGGTAATCAACCATAAATATTCCTTTTCTTCTTCTGAAATAATTTTTTTTATGACTCCTGTAAAAGACAAATTATTCTTACACCTCAGTACAATTCTTTGATTTAATAATTCAATATCTATCATATTTTTACCTTTCTCAATTCTTTATTTTTGGCGACTTCAGTAAATATCGCATCAATTTCCCGTATAAAATCACTATAGTCCGTATCCGTAATATTTGGCATTTGATACTTTGAATCTACCATATTAAAAAAGTAATAAGCTTTCTTTAAATCATCAATACAGAAGTTGTTTGTATAGAATATAGGGGTTACCAAATTGTATTGTGTCCATCTATTTATTACAAACTTCATATCATACTCATTTTGCTTTGCCCACAAGACGGTACCGGGGAAAGGCGTACACACTCCAATAACAGAAGTCGTAAATTCTGTATGGTTTAACATATTCGCTAGTATCAATGTTTTTTCCAAAGTTTCCTTAGTATCTTGCGGATGTCCCAAAATAAAAGTACATTCCACACGTATGCTATTAAATGCTAAAAATTTTATTGCATTATATACATCATTCAAAGTAATTTTTTTATTTATACATTTCAAAACATCATCATCACCACTTTCGACTCCGATATGAACTGATACACAATTAATGGATTCTAGATCATTTGATATGTCTTCACTAATGACATCTGCCCTGCTTTTACATATAAACGGAAGATAAAATTTTAATTGATGAGCATAATTAACAAATTTTTTTAGACGCACTTTATCTGCGGTAAAAGTATCATCCAAAAAAGAATAGGAACCAAAATGATATATTTTGTGATAATAGTAAAGATAGCTTATTAACCATTCCGCAGAATGACATCTATATGTTGCTCCTGACAATCCCCTTGATGCACAAAAAATACACCCTCCAGGACACCCTTTGCTACTGATAATAACGATATTATTCTTCTTTTTCATCATATCCAACATTTCCTGTGTAAAATCAGGAAAAGGCAGAGTATCCATCTCTGTCAAATATCCTCTTCTGTTATTTTTAATTATATTTCCATTTAAATTCCTATATACCAAATTCTTAATGCTTTCGATTTTTAATGTACTATTTTTTATGTGTTCAATTAATTCTACAATCAAGCCTTCGCCTTCTCCAATACAACAAAAATCAATATATTCACAATTCTCCATCACCTCCTTATACATAAATGTTACATGTGCTCCGCCAAGTAGAATTTTAGTCTTGGGAAATATTTCCTTACATAATCTAGCTATGTTACAGGCTACCTCAATAGAATCTGTATAGCTGGATATTCCAATTAAAAGCGGATAATTCATTTCCTTTAATTTTTCTATTAATCCTGTCTTATTAATACTTTGCAAGTATAAATCAAATAGCTCGGAATCATAACCATTCATTTTTAACACATTACTCAATGAAATAAGACCAAGAGGCGGATATGGATATTGATCCTTATACGAGTCCGTTAAGCTTCCTTGTTTACAAGCTTGGATTAATATTACTTTAGAGTCCTTATTCATACAACTACCTTCCTAATAATTAAATCTATTCAATACTACCAAGTATCATATAGTATTTCTATAATTTTGTATTCTATTAGTTCGTTTATAACATTTGCTACTTCTCTTTTGTTGCTAAGAATTTTATTGTTTATTAATAACTCTCTTAGATTCGAAATATTAATAGGTGAATTTTCATCAATTATATCAATAACTGAGGCTGTTTTACTACTAATTATAATCTCATCTAACATCGTTGTAATTTTTACTCCCATTTTCAATGGTAATTGTATGATATGATGAACACCTATATACGTTTCATCAGTGATATCTATAATATCATCCATATTCGAATTGCTCCTTTCCTATGCTCTTTAAAACACCTGAATAAAAACTAATGATAAAGTTTTCTTACTCCTTTAGATTGCTTACTCCACAATTGAAGAAATGTGTAAATCCAGCTAGCATATTAATCAAATGTACAAAGCAAAACTTTATTTATGTTAGGCACATAATATTTAAGTAAATATGTTACCTACCGTAATAATTGTAGCAGCACCAAATGTCTTATTACAAGCAAGAATAACAGTTGCTGGTATTCCACCTCCAACAT
>JGI24695J34938_10003162_pt1 | contig 11707 bp, 8 predicted proteins | sample TergutCo191P3_FD_34938 | JGI IMG/M metagenome (IMG submission 34938) | reverse complement strand
AAGGCCCCGCAGGGCCACCGGAGGGAGCCGTTTTTGAGGAACTTTTTGGGCGAGCAAAAAGTTCCCCGCCGGAGGCAAAATGCCCGAAGGGCAGAAAAGCCCGGGCCGCAGGCCCAGAGAGAACAACGCTCGGAGGGCGAAGAGAAACATTTCCAAAAATGGCCCGGGCCGCAGGCCCAAAAAAAACATTCTCAGTTAAAGAAACCCGCCCGGAGGGCAGAAAGAAATGTTTCAAACAAAAAGCCCGGGCCGCATGGCCCAAAGAGAACAACGCCCGGAGGGCCCGGGTCGCATGGGCCCCCCTTCTCCCCCTTGGGCTCCCTGCCCCTCTTCAAAAACAAGCAAGTTTTTTAGAATATTGCTGATTATGGTTTATTGTATTGGAAACCAAGAAAACAGTTTGGCTTGGGTGCCAAGCGGACTAAAGGGTGTTTGTTGGTCAGCTGATTGTTTAAGGAATGGATTTTTTGCCTATGTTCGATTGGGTTTATTCACTGTTGTCTCGAGATTTGGCCATCGACTTGGGGACTGCCAATACGCTGATTTATACACGCAATTTGGGCATTGTCTCCAATGAGCCTTCGGTGGTTGCCGTGCAACAGGAGGCGCGTGGGGGCAAGAAGGTTTTGGCGGTGGGCAAGGAGGCCAAGGAGATGTTGGGACGTACGCCCGGCAACATTGTGGCCATACGCCCCATGAAGGACGGGGTGATTGCGGATTTTGAGATTACGGCGGCCATGTTGCGTTATTTCATTCAAACGGCGCACCAGCGACGGGCTTTTGTCAACCCCCGCGTCGTCATTGGCGTCCCCTCCGGCATTACCGAAGTGGAGCGCCGCGCCGTGCGCGAGGCCGCTGAAAACGCGGGGGCACGCGAGGCCTACCTTATAGAGCAGCCGATGGCGGCGGCCATTGGGGCGGGCCTTCCGGTGACGGAGCCCTCCGGGAATATGATTGTGGACATTGGGGGTGGCACGAGTGACGTTGCCGTCATTTCCCTGGCCGGCATTGTACACTCACGCAGCGTGCGTGTGGGCGGGGACAAAATGGACGAAGCCATTATTCAATATGTGAAGCGCAAATACAATTTGCTCATAGGGGAGAGGACGGCGGAGCAAATTAAAATTGGCGTCGGCATGGCCTACCCAGCGGACGAAGTTTCGAGCATGGAAGTGAAGGGCAGGGACTTGGTGGCCGGTGTGCCGCGGACGCTGACAGTTACCTCAGAAGAAATTCGCGACGCCCTGGCAGAGCCCGTCAACGCCGTTATTGATGCTGTCAAAATGACGTTGGAGCGTACCCCCCCTGAGTTGGCAGGGGACATTGCGGACAGAGGTATTGTGCTGGCAGGCGGCGGGGCTTTGCTGAAGAATTTTGACACATTGCTAAGGGAGGAGACGGGGTTGCCTGTTTTTCTCGCGGAGGACCCGCTGACGGCGGTGGTGAAGGGGGCCGGGAAGGCATTGGAGTCTCTGGACATTTTGCGGCAGGTGTGCCGCCATAGTTGAGGTGGGCCCTCCTCAACGTTGCTGCTGCTTCCCTTTCACCTCCAGGACAGCGTCCCCCTCAAGGTATAGGGTCCGCAGGTATGCTTGAGCCTTGGCGTGCCCCTGCGTTGCCGCTTTGGTATACCACTCTATGCCTCGCTGAACGTCCCGCGGAATACACTCGCCTCGGGCATACATTTTTCCAATATAATATTGGGCCTCCGCATGCCCCATCTCGGCAGCTTTGGCAAAACATTCCATCGCCTTCGGGCGGTCCTTCTCCACCCCGCGACCCCTCAAATAAATTTCCCCAAGCCTATATTGCGCCTGCGCACTCCTTAAGCCTTCAGCAACCCCCATGTAGGCCTGCGCAGCCTTCCTATACCACACCTTGGCCACCTCATAGTCCCGCGTCACCCCTATCCCCTCCCTATACATTTCGGCAAGCCTCCACTGTGCGCCCGTATTCCCCTGCGTCGCAGAGTTTTCCAAAGTCTGCGCGGCTTTCTTATACCAGGACTTCGCCGCCTTCTTGTCCCGAGGCACCCGCTGGCCCTTCTCATACATCTCCGCAAGCTTCCACTGGGCCTCTACATCCCCCAGGGCCGCGGACTTCTCCAACATCTGCAAAAATTTTTTGTCCTCAGTGGCCACCACCTTCGGACTGTAGTTTTTGTAGGTTTCTTTGAAATAAATCTGCTCATGCAGACGGGCCGCCTCCGTATGCCCCTTCCTCGCAGCTTCACCCAATAACTTGCACCCCTTCGCTTTGTCCGCCAGCCCCTTCTTCCCTTCATAATACATTTTTCCAAGGAGAAATTGGGCCTCCACATGCCCCCACTCCGCGGCCTTCTTCAACCTCTCCCTGGCCAACTTGCTGTTCTTCTGCACACCCTGCCCCGCCTTGTGCATGAGGCCAAGCCTAAATTGGGCCTCCGCGTGCCTTCTCACAATGGCCTTGGAATACCACATCGCCGCCGCCTCGTAGTCCTGAGAGACGCCTTTGCCGGCGGAATACATTTCTCCAAGCCGAAACTGGGCCTCCACATTCCCCCCCTGCGCGGCTTTCATAAACCACTTCGCCGCCCTCTCATAACCCTCAGGGGTGGCAGCACAGGTAATAGCCAGAAGAAATGGAGCCTTGGGGTGCCCCTTATCCGCGGCCTTCTCCAGCCACTCCACCGCCTTCCTCTTCTCGCCCTCCTCCTCTTGTTGGGCATAAAGCTCCCCCAGGAGAAATTGGGCCTCCATATGTCCTAACTGGGCCGCCCGCATTAAACTCTCCAGAGCTTTTTCATCGCAACCCAAAAAGGTTTGTTGGCCCATAGCTCCCCTTTCTTCAACATTGGCCAGCTTCACAACCACAGCACAAGTTTATATAAAATTTATATGGAGGTTCAAAAGTTTGAAGCCTTCTTCGGGCCGACTGCCCCAGCATAGACACCATAGGCGCTCAATTTCACACATGTTTCTTGGGAGCTTTTGGGGAGTTGCCCGCATGGGCAGAATGTTGAGCCACAGGCCCAAAGCGTTGCCCGCAGGTGATGGGTGGAGAGGGGGCAAACCAACACAAGTGCTCCTTGGGTATATGCTTGGTTGGGCACATGTGGAGGCAGGTTTTCAGGTTTTCAGCTAAAGCTGTTGAAATTTTTTTTGAGATGGCCTTTGAGGGGTTGAAGGAGCCAATATAATTGGCTAAGAGTCGCTTGTCTTTCATTTGAGGGAAATGTCGAGAAGTGAAACTCTGCGGGTATGTTTGTCGGCATGGAGAGGGCGGGCTGGAGGACGGATTGAGAGCATTTTTGAGGGAAGCATGAAACGAATATCAGCATGGTTGTTTTTATGGGGTGTTGTTTCTGCTTGGGCTGTGGCGGGGGCTGCGGAGATAGCGGTGTACCCTTTGCATATAGAGGTTGAGCTATCCAATGCGAAGGCGACGGAGAAAGCGTTGAAGGATGCTTTTGAAAAGCAGATACTCAAGACATTGTCGACCTACCCGGAGGGGGTTGTTGCCAACGCCACTGAGGTAGAGCGCTATATACAGCAGCGTGGAGGGGCTTCGTGTTGGAAAGACAATGGTTGTATTGTTGCTTTGGCCAGGGCGGTGAAGGCCAAACGCGTGCTTCTCGTGTCCATTGTCCGCACAGAGCCGTGGTTCATCATGTCTGCACGTGTTGTGGATTGGCATGGAGGGGAGCCGAGCAACATTCCCGTTTTGGTGCATACGCCCAACCAGGACATAGCGGAGGAGGCCAGGTTTGTTGATGGGTTTGCGACATTGTTTGAAAAGCTTGACGTGCCTATGGTGTTGAACACTCCTGTGGGTACAGGAAGAGGTGAGGGGGAGGTATCCCCCAAAGGCATGTCAGGCATGCGTGTTGCGTCCTATACAACCATGGGCGTGGCAGCGGTGGGAGCTGTTTTTGGCACCGTCTTCACCGTGCGTTATTTTAAAGACAGGAAAGAACTCAACAAGGTTATAACCGGAGGAGCGAGCGATGTAGAAGACGCTCCCAATGCTCTCACCTACACACAGCGAGCCAAGGACGATGAGCTTTTCCTCATTATTGGCTGGTCCGTCGCAGGTGCAAGCCTTGCGACTTCGCTTGTGTTGTTTTTCCTTTCTCCGGAATACAAGCCCAAAAACTCTGCTCTTTCTTTTGCCCCGCTACAAGGGGGCGGCATGCTGACTTTCTCCACGAAATTCCCCTAACCCCCCTCCGCCCCAAGCATAGAGGGGCCCCCCCAACGACAAGAAGGAGAAGGGGGGGGCTTTTTGTCCGAAGGTGTGTAGGCGGCAGGTGTGTACGCGGTGAAGCAGTGGGTTTTTTGGGGGCAGCGGCTTTTTTTTGAATACGGCAACGAAGCAGTTGGGGCTTTGGAGAGAGTGGCCTATGGTTTGAGGCATGTCCTTTTTGTTAAGCAGCGTTATATGCGGGCTTTTGTCGAGCACTCCTTCTGAAGAGCGTGTATTGCAATGGACGCAGGAGTTATTGGCGAATGCCCGCACGCCTCGGGGGGCGGCGCCCTTGTTTTTGTTGGCCTCTGAATTGGCGCAGATGGAGGATTTGACACCTGCCTACCAGGCGTTTTCGCGAGTAGCGAAAGACGGCCAAGCAGACGAGCGTATTCGCGCACTTGCGCGAATGCTGAGTGCGCAGGTTGAATATGCGCGTGGGCGTACGCAGCGTGGGCAGGCCTGGCTGGAGCCGATGGGTTTTTTGAAGGATTTTTGGCTTATAAGTGGTTTTGACAATGAGGGGCAGGTGGGGTGCCAACGGGAGGTAGGCCCTGAGGGGCTGGTGGATTTGAACAAAACCTATGCGGCCAAATTTCGCGAAGTGGCTTGGCGCAAGCTGGTGGCCAGGCCCCGCTGGGGCTATGTGGACTTGTCCTCCCTGCTTCCCTCCAACAAGGATGTGGTAAGTTTTGTATTCAGCCAGGTGGAGACGGAGGAGGCTGAGAAGCTTAAGTTTTATATAGGGGCTTCAGGGGCATTTTCCCTATTTGTCAACGGCCAGGAGGTACTTTCCTCGTTGGAGGACAACCTTGCGAGGTTGGACCAGGCGGGGGTAGAACTGAGGCTCCCCCGGGGGCGGCACCAGGTATTGCTGAAGCTTTGCCAGACGGAGGGCCCGACGGGCTTTTTTTTACGGGTGGAAGGCAATGCGAGGCCCATAGTGACGGAGGATGCGTTTGCGGTGAAAGTCCCCCCGAGTGAAAAACTCCGCCCTCAGCCATTGGAGAGCCTCTCATTGGCGTTGCAGAAGGCACTCAAAAGAGCGCCCGGCAATTTGCATTTGAAAAAGGACTTGGCCTTGGTGTTGCATGGGTTACAAACCTTTCCGAAGAGTGAGCACCGCCCTTTTGAGTTGGCCAAGGGTGCGGCGGAGGCAGCGCCTGAGGATTTTGAATTGCAGATGGTGGCGGCCCGCCTTGCTGAGGAGGGCAACGAGCGATACAAGTTTTTATTGCGGGCCCAAGGCCTTGCTCCAAACAACCCTTGGCTTCGGTTGCAGATGGCGGCGCGTGAGTTGGAGATGCAGCGACCAGAAAAAGCCCTTCATATTTTAGAAGGGCTTGAGCAGCAATTTCCGCAGTGGGGCCCCCTGCAATTTTTAAAAATTCAAGCCATAGAGTTATTGGGTGGTTATTTCCATGCGGCGAACATGAGCATTGGCACCCAGCAGAAGCTGCCTTCCTACATACCGTTGGCCATACAAGCCGCTGCCTATACCGATGGGATGGGGTGGAAGGAGGACTCATTGAGCTATGAGCGTTTGGCCCTAAGCTTACGTTTTTCGGATACAGACACGCGTTTACGTTTAGCGGCGAAGCTGTCTCAAATGGGCCGTTGGGAGGAGGAGGTGAGGGAGTTGGAGGAGATATTGCGCCAGGAGCCGCTGAAGAATTTTATTCGTATAGGGCTTGCACGCGTATTTGCAGCCAACGGGCAGGCGGAGCGGGCCTTGGAGTTATTGGCATTAGCGAAGCAGCTGGCCCCGGAGGAGAGTGCCATTTTTGCGCAGGAGGCGCAGGTTTGGCTCGGCATAGGGGAGGGGGCGAAGGCGATGAAGGCCCTTAGGGAGGCGGCTGCGCTTGCGCCGCAGAAGACGGAGTTTTTGTTGGCCATAGAGAAGCTTTCAGGGGAGCGGAGCATGTCCGAGATGCCCCATGCTGTGGATGTTGAGGCATTGGGCAAGGCGACGTTGTTGGAAGGGAAGGAGGAGGCGGTGGTATTGGCGAACGTGAAATACCAGCGCATACAGGCGACGGGGCATGCCAGCCGGTGGGCGCAATATGCAGTACGTTTGCACTCAGAGAGGGCGGTGGAGGAATACCGGAGGATTCCCATTAGCTATGCGCCCTCGCGCCAAGCGCTTCAAATTTTGCGTGCGCGTATACTCAAGCCGAACGGGACAGTGGTGAGTGGCGCGCAGGAGTCCGAGAGTTTGGTTAACGAGGCCTGGGCGGGCATGTACTATGACGTACGCGCCCGCGTATTGGATTTTTCTCAATTGGCAGTGGGGGACATACTCGAGTTACAGTGGCGGTTGGATGATACGGCGCAAGACAATTTGCTTTCGGACTATTGGGGGACGGTTGAGTTGATAGCGGACCGGCACCGGGTGGTGCGATGGAAGTTTGTAGTGGACTTACCGGAGGGGCGTCGGCTTTATGACAATGCTGACAGTTTACCGCCATGGGTTTCCAAGCGTACAGAGAGGAAGGGGGAGAGGGTGCTGACTTTTTTTGAAGCAGGGGGGATACAGAAGGTGGTAGCGGAGCCATACATGCCGGGGTTAGCGGAGGTAGCGACGCCCTTGCATGTGTCCACCTATGCGAAGTGGGAGGACGTAGGAGACTATTGGTGGGGATTGATAGAGGAGCAGCTTGCGCCGAATGAGGAGATAAGGAAAACCGTTGTTGAGTTATTGAAGGGGGTGGACGTGAGGGAGCGGCGCAAGGTGGTGGAGGCCATTTATGGTTTTGTGGTTTCCAAGACACGTTATGTTGCGCTGGAGTTTGGCATTTATGGATTCAAACCCTATAGAGTTTCTCGTATTCTCTCACGTGGTTTTGGGGATTGCAAAGACAAGGCAGCACTCATGCATGTCATGCTGAAGGAAGCGGGTATTGCCTCGAAGTTTGTTTTGCTGAGGATGAATTTCCTTGGGAGGCTGGCGTCCACGCCAGCCTCTTTGGCGGCCTTCAACCACGCCATTCTCTATGTGCCGGAATTCAACCTTTTTTTGGATGGTACGGCAGAGTTTCACGGCATATCCGAGCTTCCGTCTGTGGATGCGGGGGCGAATGCACTCATTATAGAGCCTCAAGGGAGGAGCCGTTTTCTCACCACGCCGGCATTGAAGGCGGAGGACAATTGGATAGAGAGCAAGCAGGTGGTTTCTCTCAATGCCAATGGGGACGCGCGACTTGAAGGTGAATGGTCGACTCAAGGGCAGTTGGCGCCTGGTTACCGTCAAGCTTTTTCTGCGAAGGCCAGGCAGGAGGCCGAGTTTTTGAAGCAATGGGGGCAAGCCTACCCAGGCATTCAGTTGTCGGCCATAGAGGTGAGTGAAGCTGCAAAGCTGGAGGAGCCTTTTCGTCTGAAGTTTTCGGCCATATTTCCACGTTATGCCGAGGTGGTGCCGGAGGGTTTGCGTTTTTATGCTTTGGGTTACAAACAAAACCGCAGTGGAGGCCTAGGGCAGCTTGCCACACGTCGTTGGCCGTTGGAGTTACCGGAAGTTTTTGTGGGCAACTATGAGATTGTGCACAAGCTTTCACCGGGGTGGCGTCTTGCGGAGCCGGGGTGGAGGGTGGAGGAGAATTCACCTTTTGGTGAGTTTTCGATGGGAGTTGAGGTTGCGGGAGGAAAAGTCCAAGTGCGCTGCCAGTGGAAGTTGAAGGCGAGCCGGGTTGAGCCCAAGGACTACCCTGCATTTCGCGCATGGCTTTTGAAGGTGGAGCAAATTCAAAACCGCAGACTTTTTTTGAAGAAGCCGTGACAAACTGTGGCAATGAAGGCCTAAAGCAGCGGCGACAGGAGGCGCATAAAGGACTCGAGGAAGCGTTGTCCGAAGGGGTGTTTTCCTCGGAACCTTGGCAAAGCGACTGAGGACTCCAAGTCCTCCAAGAAGCATTTTGTCAAGGACTGAGCCATTTTTTCGCCATAGAAGATGGCGCTGATTTCAAAGTTAAGCTCAAAGCTACGCACGTCCATGTTGGCCGTTCCAAGGACGGACAAGGCGTCGTCCACCAGCAGGGTTTTGGCGTGAAAGAGCCTGGGCAAATATTCGAACAAGCGGACGCCAGCCAGAGACAACTCGTTATAATAGGAGCGGCTTGCCAGGGTGACAACCCAAGAGTCGCTGCGTTTGGGGACGAGAATGCGGACGTCCACGCCGCGCAATGCTGCATTGGTGAGTGCTGTCAGCATGGCCTCGTCGGGCACGAAATAGGGTGTTGAAATCCAAATACGGTTTTTGGCAGTTGAGATGGCAGAGAAGTAGACGTCACGAATGGCCTTAAACCTCAAGTCCGGTCCCGAGGGGACAATTTGTACAAGGTGAGGTTGGGCTTGTGGGTGAGGAGGAAAGTGCTCCGCCTCCACTTCGGTATTTCCTGTTGCATAATTCCAGTCTTCCAAAAAAACGGTTTGCAACCAGCGGACAGCAGAGCCAACCAATTGGATGTGCGTGTCTCTATAGGCTTTGTGAGAAAGGCGCTCATCCTCCGCCTGGGCGATGTTGATGCCTCCGAAAAAGCCTGTGTGTCCGTCCACAACAACCAGCTTGCGATGGGTACGGAAGTTGATGCGGGGTTTGAAGCTGAAGAGGCGCACTTTGTGAAAGAAGGCGACTTTTCCTCCGGCTTTTTTCAGAGGGCCTATGTGGCGGCGGCGTATACGGGAGGAGCCCACGGCGTCCAACAAGAGACGCACCTTAACACCGGCTTTGGCGCGCTCTGTGAGGGCTTCAATGAATTGGCGGCCCAAGACGTCCGGGTGAAAAATATAATACTCGAGGTGAATGTGGTGTTTGGCTGAACGAATGGCCGCAAGCAAAGCCTCAAAAGTTTGTGTGCCGTCGATGAGCAACCTCACTTGGCGGCAGGCGGCGACAGGCATTTCTGAAACCAGAGTGCCCAAGCGCGCCAACGGCAGCAAGTGAGGAGGAATGTTGGCATAGTGGCTATTAATATTTGCTGCGCGCATGTCCAAAGCCTCCGCCATCCAATTGCGGGCGCGCAGACGGCGCATACGTGTTTTGCTGATTCGTCTAGGGCCAAAGAAATAATAGATGGCAAAACCCAAGACAGGCAGCAGTGCCAACCCAAATATCCAAGCCAGCGTTGCCGCGGGCGGGCGTTTTTGCATGACAATCCAACCCACAAGCACCGCAAGGTAGACAGCCTCAATGGCTACCAGAGCAACAATGGTTTGGGTGAGGTTGCTGGACAAATCAGCCAACAGGTTTGTGCCAATTTGTTCCCGGATACTCATGGGGGAAACTCAGTTTTTCCCAATGACGGCTTTGGAGAGGGCTTTGTGCACGGACTCGAGGGCTTTTCGTGCCTCAAGCAACTCTTTGCGCTCCTGCTTAAGCTCTTCGACTTGAGAAGCCAGGGAGGCCCTGTCTTGGGAGAGCAGTTGGTGGGCAACGGTGAGTTGCTCTGCTTGCATACGAAGGGTTTCAAGCTCATTGGCCAAAGCTTCTTCTTCCTCGAGGCTTGTATGCAGGGCTTCCTCGCGTTTTTGAAACTCAGCAAGTTGTTGGGCATAACGCTCCTGGAGGGTGCGGAGCTCCGCCCGTGTCTCTTGCAGAAGAATGAGTGTTTCGTCGCGCTCTGTTTCAATGGCGAGCATTTCTTCTTCCAACTCACTCATGAGTTTAGAGCGCTCATTCATGTCATTTGAGACGCGCTCCATTTCTTCCATACGCATGCGGGCGATTTCTGTTGCCTCTTCTGCGCGTCGTCGAGCTGCCTCCAGGCTTTGTGTCAGCTGCAAGTTTTCGTCGCGAAGTTTAGAAATTTCTATTTGCAGTTGAGCGATGCGCTCCACAGCCAACTCACCGGCCTGAAGGGCCGTCGGGGGAAGAGGGAGGAAGCCGGGGGTTTCGCGGGCGGCTTTGAGGCGCTCCTTAAGGCGAATACGCCGCTCTGCAAGCTCCTGCTCAGACACCAGCGCCACGGGGGGCTGGGCCATAGTGGAGGGGGAAGGTTCCGCAACAGCGTTGGGGGGTATTTTTTCCTCTCCAATGGCCTTTCGAATGGCCTCCAGAGCGCTGAGGGGTGTTTCTTCGCGTTGAGCTGTTTTGTTTTTAACGGCGGCGGCGAGGTTTGCGAGGGCTGCGTGTGGATTGTCCTGCATGTCCAATACGGGAGGGGTGTCCTGTGCAGGTGGGGGTATATTGTCCATATTTTCTTGAGGGGGACTGGTAGTGGTTTGCCATTTAAGCCGTGGGCGGAGTCTCGGGACATTTTGGTCAAAGGATTTTTTCATTTTTTTCTCCCGTTGGACGGCGACCCTTCAACGAGTGTCGCGAGGATGAATTGGATGAGAGTTTGGATATCTTGTGCACCTTTGCTGTCTCTGTCTGCAAGGAAAATGGGACGGCCTTCGCTGGAAGCCTGGGCGAATTTGGTACACTGGCGGATGACGTGAGGCATGAGGTATTCTGCATAATGGCGTTTCAAAGCGTCCAAGGCTTCTTTGGCCAGCTTAAAGGTTTGGTTGAATGCGTTGACGACAATAAAAATATGTTCCAGCAGGTGGCCCAAGTCTTCCTCGAGGTTTTGGAGGGTTTCGAAGAGGAGGCGCAGTCCGTGGAAGGAGAGGAAGTCAGCGAGGACGGGAATAATCAAATCATTGGAGGCGATGAGGGCATTAAGGTTAAGCAAGCCGAAGGAGGGGGGTGCGTCGAAGACGATGAAGTCATAGTTGGATTCGAGCTCTTTGAGGGCGGATTTAAGTTTAAACTCGCGTCCAGCCATAGGCATAAGGAGCAAGTCCACCGTACTCATATTGAGGTTAGAGGGGACGAACTCCAGGTTAGGCAGGGGTGTTTTTTGGACAATGGAGGAGAGTTTGGTTTTTTTCTGGAAGACGTCCAGGAGTGTATGAGGAAAGTCCTCGCCTTCGAAGCCGAGGCATTTGGTGGCATGTCCTTGGGAGTCCAAGTCCACCAGGAGGACGCCATAACCCATTTCGGCCAGGCGCCAGGCATAGGAGGTGGAGAGGGAGGTTTTGCCGGTGCCGCCTTTGAAGTTGAGGAAGAGTTGTTTTCGGTTACCGACGGGGGGTGGGTAGAGGGCGAGTTTGGCTCTCAAGCTCCAAATTTCCTCTGGAGACCATTCGGACTGCCGGCTTTGGGCCATCAGCTCACCGGGCTTGAGTCCAAGCAGGGTGGAAGCGGTTTTCAAGTTATAGCGCAGCGTCTCCATAGGGCTTTCTTGGCTAAGCGATGAAGTATTTCTGTCCTCGCCTTATCACTTGCCCTTGCTGTTCCAGATGGAAAAGTGAAGTTACCAGGTTTTGAGGGGGCACTTCAGTCATGGAAGCCAACTCTTCCTGGGTTTTTCCGCGCAGGCTTGCCCGGAGCATACTCAGGAGTTCCGCGGAGAGTGCCGCAGAGGTTTGTGTTGGCTCTACTATTTGTAGGGGTTGAGTTGGCTCTGGTTGAGGGGCTATTGCCAGCTGGGGAGGGGGGGGC
>JGI24695J34938_10003160_pt1 | contig 11711 bp, 7 predicted proteins | sample TergutCo191P3_FD_34938 | JGI IMG/M metagenome (IMG submission 34938) | reverse complement strand
CGGAGCGCTTCCCGGACGACACAGGCTTAAAAGAACGCGCGTTAAACCAGGCTGCCCGCGAAATACTCCTCGCGCAGTCATCGGACTGGCCTGCTCTCCTGCACGAACAAAACTCAACCGAATACGCTCATAAAAAAGCCGAAAATTCCCTTCGTAATTTTACAACGATTTACGAAGCCCTGGGCAGCAACTACATCAGCACCGAATGGCTGACCACTCTGGAACGCAAGCACAATATCTTCCCGAATATCAATTACAGAGTATTCCGCCGCAAGAAATAATATACTATAATCATAATAATGGCATTATTTACCCCGATTACGGTTCTTGCCGCGGCATTGGTAATTTTCTGTTCTCTTGGATTGATTGTTTTATTCCGAGGGATAAGCGGAACAATAAAAGAAACCAATACAATCAGGAAGGAAACGCTTGCGATTCTTACAGGAGATTCTTTACCTCTGCAAAAAAAGCAAAATCCGGAAAATTTTTATAAAAAAGGAAAAGGTTTAAGTTTTAAACTGGCGCTTTTTACCATCGGGCTGGTTCTTTTAATTGTCATGATGTTTTCCACGCCTATGTATATTATTATGACAAACAGGCAGCGGGAAACCCTATTGGAAAGTTTATACGCGCGTTCCGGTGTCTTGCTGGAAGGAATCGTTTCAAGCGCAAAAGCATATATGCCTATGGCAATTCGATTCAGGGGAGATCGCGGCATTTCAGAATTGACGCAGCTTCCATCAATGTCGTTTACTCTTGAAGAGGCAAACTATATAACAATCATAGGCAGCGGCATGGACTCAATTCATATGAATCATGTATGGGCATCAAATGATCCCGATATCAATTTAAAAATCGACACACCTGAATTAATTCCGGGCATATCCCGCTTAAATGAAACACTCACGTCTCTCTTTGAAAGAATCAGTGAAGACATAAATAATCATACGCTGAAAGAGGCAAGAGAGATTGAGCAGAACATCAGAGAAATGGATCGTGAAATACAGGCAATACCTCTTTCGGAAACAAATATGTTCCGTATTATGGATATACAGGAAAGAATAAATTATCAGGAAACAAGACTCGCCCGGATTCTCTCTGAAATAACAGGAGATATGCGTTCGTATCCTGAGTTCTCAAAAAAAGAAATTAATTACGGCATGGACGGTAAATATATTTTTTATAAACCTATATTCTACCGGCAAAGATCAGATAACAACTTTTTCCGTGGTTTTGTTGTTCTTGAAGTCAGTCTGGATATTATTACAAGTAAATTATTTCAGGGGCAGATGATTCTTATAGAAACCATCGGCGCTGTCGCCTTAGCTGCTCTAGTCATAGGCATTATCGGCGCGTTAATGCTCGCGACTTTGATTGTCAGGCCAATCCGCACGCTTGTTCATCACATCGAAATTATCCGGGATACGGAAGATAAATCAAAACTTTACGGAATGAATATTAATATTTCTTCCAATGACGAAATTGCAGTCCTTGGCGGCACAATCAACGACATGACACAAGGCCTTGTAAAGGCGGCGAAAGCAGCATCTGATCTTTCAATCGGAAAAGAAATACAGAAGAAATTTATTCCGCTGGAGGTTGACAATCAGGGTAACAAGCTGACATCAGGTTTTAAAAAAACGCAAAATCTTAATTTCTTTGGTTATTACGAAGGCGCGAAAGGCGTATCCGGAGATTACTTTGATTACATTGACCTTGACGGCCGTTACTACGCTGTCATTAAATGCGACGTAGCCGGAACGGGAATCCCCGCGGCATTCATCATGATTCAGGTAGCGACAATGTTTATAAACTATTTTAAACAATGGAAACCAAACGACGAAGGAATGCGTATAGAAGAAGTTGTTTATCAAATTAATGAATTTATAGAAACCCTGGCTTTCAAAGGCCGCTTTGCCGCTTTCACTCTTTGCCTGTTTGATTCGGAAACAGGCCTTGTCCGTTTTTGCAATGCCGGCGATAATATCATCAATTTTTACGACGCATCCGAAGGAAAAATGAGAGCCATCTCGCTTCCGTCAACTCCGGCTGCCGGTGTGCTGCCCAACTCAATGATCGAATCATCGGGCGGTTACAAAGTTCAGACTGTCCAGATTGACAGGGGTGACATCCTGCTGCTCTACACAGACGGCATTGAGGAAGCAAAAAGAAAATTCCGCAATAAAGCGTTTAAGGAAATAACATGCACCGAAGGCCCTGTCGACACGCCTCATGAAACCCATCAATGCGGACAAGCCGATGAAGAAATGACTCCTGATCGTGTAAAAGATATCATCAACGCGGTAATGGCAAAAGGAATTTACACACTGCATAAATACCATAATCCGGAGGATTTTACGCATCAGGCAGTCACGACAGAAGACGGAGGAGACCTGCAGTTCGATTTTTCAACCTGCGAAGGCCATGTAGAAGATGTTATTATGGCAATGGTATCGGTTGAAAAAATGTTCCGGTGCTATAAACCCGCAAATGCCGGAGAAGAGGCCCGCGTTCTTGTCGACAGAAAAGTTGATGAATTCCTCAAAAACCACTTTCTTCAATACAGGCGGTACTGTTCACAAAAACGGGAATTTCCTGAAAATCCCGCGTATATGTATTATACTCATGTAATGGAGGATGAGCAGTACGATGACCTGACCATCCTGGGAATAAAACGAAAGTAAGAAGTTTTAATGAAACGTTGTTTCATATTCAATTTGAATGAAAGGAGTTATTATGACATTTAGCGAAAGAATGAAAGCAGTGCTGGAACAAGGCTGGGCAGCCTCAAAAGAATTTGCCATAAAAGCAGGCGAAAAGGCCCAGGATCTCGGAGAAAGGGGCATATTGATGTGGGATATCAAACAGCTCGAAAATCAGGCGCAAAAACTCTTATCCCGCCTTGGCAACGAAGTATATATTGCTTTCACGGAGCGCAATCAGGAGACAATTGAACGCGGAGCAGCAGAATTTCGTACCATTCTGGAAGAATTAACCGCTATTAAGGATCAGGTAGAAAAGAAGGAATCGGATCTTAAAAACAGAGGTTAATTTTGAGGTTTCGCCCTCTTGATCATTTTTATAATTTTTAATATACAATAGAGAGGCTCTAACAAGGGCACGGGCCGTTAGCTCAGTCGGTAGAGCATCGCCCTTTTAAGGCGGTGGTCGGAGGTTCGAATCCTGCACGGCTCAATTTTGAATATATGTCACTCTTTCTCATCGGGGAAGACTTTACGAAGCTCACGGTTCATTCTTTCAAGGTCGAAAACACCTGTTGTGTACTCTGAACCCAATACACGCTGGGCGGTTTGTTTTTCGTTAAGACCGCCCATTTCAAGAGATCCTACAAGCCGCTTAAAGTGGCGGACGCCGTCGACCTGTTCGGGAGGGGCGGTGCCTTCTCCCGTGAGAAAGCGGGTTACTTCGTTATTCGCCGGCTGATACGAAGACATGATAATTATTTTTACGGTCCATTTCGCGTATTCGTAGATCAGTTCTTTCTTGCAGGGGAAGTCAATATCGCCTAATTTGATTTTATCGTGGAGGTATTCTTTTCCGCCGTCGGGCGTTTCGCAGTAAAAACGGAAACGTGATTTGTCGTTCCAGTTCATTCCGATTTGTATCATTTTGTGAAGCTCTTCCATAGTACAATCGTGGGTAATAATCGCACGGCGCCAGACATCAAGACCGGTAATGCCTATCTGTATCATCCGCCACAGCTGACCTGAGGTTTTGCCGCCGTGAATTACGGTAAGGTTGCTCCTTCGGAAATTATCCATCGCGGAATGGATAAGTTCTTTAATATCGGTATAAGTATCAATCATGCTGTCCAACGAATTATCCATCGCGACAACGTCGGACTCTGAAGGAGATTCGTCAAAAGCAAGATCTTCAAGCAGAGCCGCGGCATGTCCTTGAATTTGAGAAAGCACGATAAATGTGTGTCTCGGCAGCCATGCCATTTCCATTTCGCCTTTTTGCAGTCTTGTAGAAAGTTCAATGACCGCCGTGTGCAGTTCCGCGACACGCTGTCTGACAGGCCCCGATTTTCGATCGGAAAAAATAGAATAGTTCTGAGAAAAATCATCAAGGCTGTCGGCAATATAATCTGTCAGAATATCGTACTCCTGATCCTCAAGATTTATTACAGACGGAACAAGGCGATCGATTATCTGTTCAATATTTTCTTCTTTTTCGTTGCGGTATAACGCGTCTTTTATATAAGAAAGAATTACATATTCGGAGATCGGGATATTTTTCCTGAATAGCAATTCTTCGATAAACGTCCTGTCGGGCGGAACGGAAAAACTCTGCAAATATTTACTGTCAGGAATTTCCTTTCCGGCGAACCAGCAGCGGGACTCAATACCGTAAGGCGCAATGTCGATACGGTTAGTTATTTCAAAGATGAATTCTTCAAGCGAATACGCGGGGACAGTCCTCATGCGTTTACCGCCGAACCAATACGCGTAGGCAAATTGTTCTTCCATGCTGGAGCCAGGACCAAGCAGGGCAAAGCAGTCTTCAAAACCGCTTTCAGCGGCTTCTACCCACTTGTCCAATTCAGCGTTAGACCATTCATTCTTTTTTGCTTTTTTTAATTCAAAACGACTATCTTTCCAGTCCAATGTCCGCACAACAAAACAGTCGCCCGGTACAAAACCGCTTTCAAGGTATATTCCGCGCATATCAAGTGTGTGAATGGAAACTTCCGGCGGATCTTCGTAAGGATCGGCATTAAACGCGTCTTCATTGGCTGGATTATCCCTTGCGATATATTGAGGAGCAAACTCTTCGCTGAAAAGATTATAATACGGATATAATTCCTCAGGAGACGCTTCGGTAGTTGTCACAGGTACAGGACTGCCCTTCCAGAAAAATTTGTACCGATTTGGCAAAGTCATCGGATTGGCAAAAGGAATACAGCGGTGTCCTGGTATCAATATACCGTTTAATAATTCCAGCCGCGAAGGGGTAATTACAAAAACGGCAGGCTCAAAACAGGCTCTGCGGGAAACCCAGTGCTGGCTATCCTGTCTGAAGGCAATTTTACGCGCGTCAAGATACGCGGCAATTTCCAATGAAAGTTTCTTATTCGGCTTCTGCCCGGATGATTGAACATAGAGAGTAATCTCGCTTACATCAAACGGCTTTGTCGCATTCTCGAGAAATTCATAAAGGGCCTCTTCTTGATCCAAGTCCATTATTATTATAATAAATTACCATTGACATACGCACAAGGGGGGGAGAATAAATCCAGGAAGCCTGAGGTTTTTCCAAAACTCGGTTAGTTTTGAAAAAGCCTCGCCTGTATATCGGATTAATTACTTTGAATCTCAGGCTTATTGAGTTGCTTTATTTCCATAATGTAACTGGTAATTACAGTTGAGACGGTTTCCCTAACCGCTTTATTAACCGATCGAGAAATTCTTTTTTCCAGATCAGATAAAACAGATTTATGAATCTCTTCAAGCAATTCTTTTTGAAAAGGAGGCGGGGTAAATAAATCCAAATTATCGATCTCCATGGCTGCCGCCAATCGATCTATCATTTCCGGGCTGGGAAACTTCCGCCCAAGTTCAATCATGGCAATATATTGAGTAGATGATTCTGCTTTTTCGGCAAGTTTGGCTTGAGAATAACCCAGCCTTAACCGATTTTGCTTAATATTAAACGCCAATAATTGTCTAAGATTTGTCATAATATTGTTTGCTTATAAAGCAATAATAATAGCACATAGCCTTGTTGACAAATTGCCTAATAATTGATATCTTATTTTTATTGTCTTATAGTTGTCATTTTTAAAAATTTGAAACTTGAAGCAATGAAAGGACGTTGTCCTTAAATTCTATTAATGACGGCGGGAAAGACCGCAAAGGAGGTTTTATGTGAGAAGATACAAAAAAATCTTCTTCCATGAAAGAGAATTATGATAAAGAAAAGTTTTTTTGGAACACTGAAAATCTATTGTGTAATTGCGGTTTTATGTCTCTATTCTGCTTGTTCAACAACCATTCCCGTAACCTATACTGAGCCGGCAAAACTGAACCTAAGCGGTGTCAAAAAGATAGCGATTAAGTCGAATGACACTGAAGTTACAAGACATATTTCCGGCCAACTCATTGCAACCCATGTGTATACCGTGGCATCAGCGGCGGAAATCGCAGAATGGGAACAATGGAGAGCGGAAACACAGTCAATGACACAATTGAAAAACCATCAGGCGACTGCAATTACAATTAGTTCAGCCGACTTGGTTTCGGCATATTTAGCCAACACTGTCAGAGCGGATAGTTCTTATCGAAATAGGCTACTCAGAATAAGCGGCGCTGTTGCGGAAATTAGCCAATACAGGGGACATTATTTCGCACGGATAAATGTAGGAAATGACTCAATAGCCATATATTTTGCCGCCTCCGAATTAAATAAACTTGCGTCGGTTGAAAGAGGACAAACAATAACAATTATTGGAACTAATTATGGTTTCAATATGCCTGACATGGAAGATACAGCCGAAATTCTGCGAATTCTGGGCGCGGGACAGCGTATTAATATTGGTGACGCAACTTTTCCGGTAGAAGATATCAGAGATTATCATGGTTCGATTGATGCAATTCTCACATTGAATAAAGATTCAAGAGTACAGGATAGCAATCGAATTGAGAAAAGACGCGTGTTAGCAAAGGACAGCGCAGGTAATGTTTTAAAAGATGCAGACGGAAAGAATGTATACAGGGATGTCGAAGTGACAATCTATGAACGTAATATTGCTGTAACGATTGCTTATCAAATCTCACGCATCCGCGGCGGTTCACTCATTGGAGAAGGAATAAAATCGGCAACAAATAAAGCTACTAATGAAGATTATTCAAAGCTGCCATCAGCTTCCACACTTGAGTCAAATACAATTGGTAAACCGCTTCAGGAATTAACAAGCGATATTGTTCCTACATCACGAACTATCTCTCTTACTCTTGCCAAGTCAGATGATCGCAATGCTAAAAAAGAAATGGATGCGGCGGAAAAACTGGCAAAGAATAGGAACTATACAGGCGCAGCGGAAGCTTACGGCAAAATATACGCTCAATATAATAATTTCGCAGCAGGATATAATCAAGCGTTACTGACGGAAGCATCGCAAGGAACTGAAAAAGCGATAGAATTGATGACTGCTCTTGTTGAAAAATTCAAAGATAATTCTACAGCAAGGAGTACTTTGTCGGCAATGCGAAGCAGAGATGCCGCCAACAAACGAGCCGCGCAACAATTATCAAACTAAATTGTTAACCATCTATCTGTAGCTTATATGCGGATAGATGGTTCATCAAATCGTTTGAGATTAAAATCCATATCGAAAAGGAAAAAACAGCTTAATGCTCTAAACCACCATTTTTATTTTACTGCCTTTTGTAGTTTTCTCAATTTGAATTTGTTTGTCTATGCGCTCCCTTAATTCATTAACATGAGAAATAATTCCTACTAATCTGTCTGTGCCTGCCATCTCGGAAAGTGTTTTTACGGCAATATCCAGCGTTTCCGTATCGAGGGAGCCGAAACCTTCATCAATGAACATGGCATCCAGGTGAATGCCTCCCGCGCTTTGCTGGACAACATCAGACAATCCAAGAGCAAGTGAGAGTGAAGCCAGAAATGATTCACCGCCTGATAAACTGTTGGCTGAACGCGCCTTGCCGGTATACGCGTCCAGCGCTTCTATCTCCAGGCCTGTTTTAATACGGTTATTGCTTGCTTCTTTTTTACGCAGTAATGAATAACGGTTCTGGCTCATCACTTTCAAACGCTGATTTGCCGCGTGAAGCACACGTTCAAAATAAGCCATTTGCGCGTATGTTTCAAAGTCGAGTTTTCCGTTTGCCGCCTCCGATAATTGTTTTACGGCAGCGCACAACTTATCGGCCTGCTCAAAATCAACCGCGGCTTTTCTGAGTTCTTTTAACATTGTTTCGGTTTTATCAAAACGGCTTTTAACTTCCCCGCGCTTTTTATTCAATTCCGATGATTCCGAATTCGCGTTCTCCATCTCAATTTTTATTTTTTCCAAATCAGGCGGTTCTTTGCCGTCGGTTTCTTTCTCCAAACGGCTGATGTCACGCGTAAGCTGCTCGCCTTTTTTTTCATATTCCGTAATACGCTTTGTAATACCTGCAAGTTCATCCTCTGTAATTAACGCGTTTTTATAGTCCTTTTCATCAGTAAAATCGTGATCCTGTAACGCCTTATCGTATCTTGCTTGCGCCTCAACACTGAGTTTTTGCGCTTCTTTTTCATTTGCGCTGCGTTCGATTACCAGAGTTTGCGCGGATCTATTCGCCGTTTCCGCCGCGGATTTTTTCTTTTCCGCAAGATTCCATTCGGAAACAAGATCGGCAAGAAATTTTTCCGCCGTATTTTTTTCCGCTGTTAAAGCATTGGTTTCATTCATTGTTTGCCCCAGCAGTTCGGCAAGTTTCTGCGCGGCTTCTTCATATTCAACGCCGTACGCATATTCTGAAAAATCATTTTTAAACCTGTCGGACAGGGTTTTTATTTCCGTAATTACCCCATTGCATTCCAATGATTTGTTATCACGTTTATTTTGCGCGTTGTTTCTTGCTTCCTTTGCTTTGTCTAATTTCGCCTCAGTTACATCACCTTCGGAAAAAAAAGCGGGATTGGGGTGAACTTCGGATCCGCATACCGGACATGGAATGCCGTCAACAAGTTTTTTTGCAAGAACTCCCGCTTGATTGCGAAAGAAGATATCTTCTAATATTTTGTATCTATTTTCAATATGGATAAATTCTTTTAATATAGCTTCAAATTCCGTTTGCATCACAGATAGGGTATCTTGTTTTTTATTAATTACTTCAATATCCTTTTGTAAAACATTCAGCTTCTTTAATTTTTCCGCGGCTGTATCGCATTTTTTAGAAAGCTCCGCGAATGTATTCTGAGCGCCGGCAAGAGGCGGTAATTCGTTTATTGCTTTTTCCGCCTGTTGTAATTCGATAATGGCATCCGCCTCCTGCTTCTTTGCCGAAATTACGCCATTTATTAAAGCTTTGTAATTCTCCGCGGCCCTTGCGGCTTCATCCGCGAAAGGTTTAACCTTACGTAACGCCTTTTCGCCGAGCCTTGCCTTTTTGTTGCATAATTCGATCTCATTTAACACAGATTCATGCTCTTCCAGCGAAGCGCGGAATGAGGAAAGATCGGTAAATTTTTTATTTGTTTCTTCTGCAACCGCAAGCTTTGCGGCTATTTCCTGTTTAGTTTTATCATATTTAGCAAGGCTATTATCAGTATTTAGCAGATCGCCTTTATCAATTTTAATTTGTTCTTCCCATTCTATAAATTGCTTTTCCCGTCCATAGACGTCAACATTATAACGCTCAAAATCGTGAATAATCAAATTAAGTTTTTCGTTTTCCTGTTTCGCGCGGGTCTTTAACTGCTCCTGAAAGAATTTCAGTTTTTCGGTTCCAAAAATATGACGCAGAATCTTAAGACGTTCATCTGTTCCGCTTTGCAGAAAACGCAGAAAATCGTTCTGCGCTATCATCACAATTTGAGCGAATTGATCGCGTTCAAGTCCTACAATTTCTTCAATCCTATTCTTAATATTGCGTTCTCCGGTGATTGAAGCGCCGTCAGGCAGTAATAATGAAACAGTCTGACTGTTATTTTTTAATAAACGTTTTATAGTATATTCTTTATTGCCGGAAACAAATACCAGTTCAACAAAGGTATTCATGTTATCATCCGCAAAGTCAGAACGAAGCATTGAGTTTGCGCGGCTTGATCCGCTTGCTTTTCCGAATAAAGCGAATGAGATAGCGTCAAAGATTGTTGTCTTGCCGGAACCTGTTTCACCGGTGATTAAATATAATCCGTTTACTCCAAGCGCGGTGAAATCTATTGTTTGAAGATCGGCATACGAGCCGAAAGCGTTCATTGTCAATTTTATCGGTTTCATAATTCGACCTCGTTTTCTAAAAGCTCGCGTACAATTTCTGTTTGTTTTGCGGTCATCACAGAACCTTGCGTATCAAGAAAAAATTCTATAAACAAATCATACGGCGACAATTTTATCTTTTCCGCGCCGGCTTCTATAACTTTTGTGTTTATACTCTTTCGGGAATTTTCAAAATCAAGGCTCATTATATTCGGATATACACTGCGGAGTTTTCCTATTGCGTCCATGATTTCTTCCTCATTGGTTAGTATTACGCGCAGATAATCTTCTTTATCGGCAAGCGAAGATACTTCGCTGCTCATCAATTTGTCAATTTCCCCTTTAATTTCGCGCATGTCGTGAATGGGAACAAGGGGGAGCGTTTTTATTTCCAAACTGCCTTTTTCATTTAATACTACAAGGTTTGCGGATTTTTCCTGCCGCCATTCGGAAAAAGAATACTTTACAGGAGAGCCTGCATAACAGACATGAGAAGCGCCGGCGCGCTGCGCTCCGTGCAAGTGTCCAAGCGCGGCATAGTCAAACTTTTCGATAAGACTTGAATCAATCGCGTCCAGTCCGCCTACGGGCGTTAATTCGGAGTCTGAGTGAATTGGCGCAATACCCGCTTTTGTATAATATTGATGCGATACAAGCACATTGCGCGCCGAAAAGTCAATCTTTGCGGGTTTTAGTATTGCCTCGAGAACTTCTCCGTAACTTTCAATCTCCTGTTCTCCGAGGAAACCGCGTACCGAAACCGGTTTGATGAACGGAAGCAGCCAGAAATTAACTTCGCCGTATTTGTCAGTTAAAACAATTTTCTTTAATGTTCCGTCAAATGAACCGTAAAGAAAAAGCTTTTTATCAGATAACAATCGGCTTGCGTAATTTAAACGTTCAGGCGAATCATGATTCCCGGATATGATCATAACCGTCACATCTTCACAGGCAAGATCGGTGAGAAAATCGTCGAATAACCGTACCGCTTCAACGCCGGGTATCGCGCGGTCGTATATGTCTCCGGCAATAATCACGGCGTCAGGTTTTTCTGTTTTTATATATCCTATTATCTGTTCAAAAACATGACGCTGCTCGGCAAGCATAGAGTAGCTGTTAACAACCTTGCCGATATGCAAATCCGAAAGATGAATAAACTTCATTGATATTCTCCTGTTATTTTCCCACGCAGAATCTGCCGAACATTTCTTCCAGAATATCAGCTGTGGATACTTCTCCGGTAATTTCTCCGAGAGCGTTAACCGCTTCTCTTAACATAGGCGCGGCTAAATCAAGCGGTTCACCCGCCTCTGCCAGCGCAAGAGCTTCTTCCAACGCGGCGCAGGCGGATTCGACAAGATTTTTTTGCCGCTCAGTTCCCAGCGAAGCGGTTATATCCTCAAATTGACCGTCTGTTGCTGCCTGCTTGTAAATCATTTTAATAACTGCGGCGGAAAGCTCCGTAAGACCTTCTCCCGTCTTCGCGCTGACACAGATTGGAACGCAACCCGCAGCCGGAAACGGCTGCGGTAAAGGAGAAACATCATGCTTATTCCAGATAAATAGATAGTTTTTACCGTTCCTGCTTTCAATTCCGGCAATCTCTTCAATAATTTCTGCTCCCCCGCTCCCTGCATCTCCGTCAATAAGATATAAAACAATATCCGCTTCCTGTAAAAGGCTCAGGCTTCTCTCCACCCCTATTTTTTCAACAGAATTGTCAGTGTCGCGCAAACCGGCAGTATCAACAAGC
>JGI24695J34938_10003159_pt1 | contig 11712 bp, 10 predicted proteins | sample TergutCo191P3_FD_34938 | JGI IMG/M metagenome (IMG submission 34938) | reverse complement strand
GTGCTTTCTAAAAATTACGGAGATGACGCGCTTGAAGCGTTCAGTATGCTGTTAATGCAGTAAAGGTTAAAAGATATTTATATAAATATCTTTTATTATATATTTTTAATTATTTCTTTCTCACATATTCTGTTTTTTAATCTTGACAAATATACAAAAATCAGTTAATAATTTATAACTTAAGGTGAGGAAAATAAAATATGGTAAAAATCCTTGTTGTTGATGACAGTCAGATAATGAGAAATATAGTTAAAAATACTTTTTCTGAGATGAAGGTTCCGTTTACCTGTCTGGAAGCGGAAAACGGGAAGCAGGCGCTGCGGCAATTGGAAGGCAACGATGTTTCAATAGTTTTTTTAGACTGGAATATGCCGGGAATGGACGGAATTGATTTTCTTAAAATGGTAAGGTTTATGCCGAAATACAAAGATTTGCCTATCATTATGGTTACTTCCGAAAGAGGAAAATTCAGCGTAATCGAAGCTCTTCAAAGCGGAGCTACTGATTATATAGTAAAACCTGTTAATGCAAAAGTATTTAAAGAAAAGGTGCAGGACATCCTGATATTTACGAGGTAAAAAATGGAACAGTTTATTCAACCCTTTATAGAAGGCAGCGAAGAAGTTTTTCGTGATTTGTGCAATACGGAAATAAAAGCGGGAAGGCCTTTTTTTGTTTCAAACGATGAGTTTGAATCAAATTGGGATATTTCGGGGATTATCGGGCTTTCAGGCGAAGCGCATGGAGCTGTAGCTATATCCTTAAAGGAAGATACCGCATTTAAGCTTACAAGCATTCTGACCGGCAAAGAGTATACTTCCATTGACAAAGAAGTAACCGATATGTTAGGTGAAATTGTAAACATTATAACCGGAAATGTTAAAAATGTTTTTGAAAAAAAACACAGAATTAAAATTTCCATGCCTTCTATTATTAAAGGAAAAGCTCATTCTATCGTATGGCCTTCTGATAAAACAAGAATAATCTGCATTCCTTTTACTATTTTTGATAATCAGGAATTCTTCCTGTCAGTTGCGGTGGATCAAACTAAATGAAGCAAAAGAAGGAAAGCAAAATAAAAAGTTTTTTACTGTCCGTATTTCTGGGCAGGCGCTATTTCTCCCTTGCCAATGTCAAAGAACAGGTAAGGTACATGACAATGAACTGGATATTCATGGTCGCCGCATTTCCTCTTGTAATTCTGGGCATTACATTAATTAACGTTGACTTATCAAGAACGATCATCGATTTTACCATCGCGTTTTTATGCTTAACATCTTTAATTTTAATTCGTTCAAAAGTTCCCCTTAAATTCATTCCTGTTTTTCCGGTTACAGTTTTCGGCGCTTATTGCTGTTATCTTTTATATCTCGGCGATTTAAATCTTTGGGCTGCGATATGGATTTTTGCTTTTCCGCCGATAGTTATCTTTTTATGCCAGATGGCAGTCGGCGTTATCGAATCAATTTTGGTTCTCGCGGCTTCTATTGTGTTTATGTATACTCCTGTGTCTCAGATTATGCCTGCGAACGAAATACGAATCAGGTTTTTAGCGGCGTATATTCTAATTGCGGCTTTGTCGGTAATTTATGAGTGGATCGGCATCTTAAAAGATCGCAAGGAAAATGAATTATTGGCGCAGCTTGCCCACGAAAGAGACATGATTCAAACCATGAAGGATAATATTCATCAGGGTATATTTCTGATGGATAAAGATTTAAATATTCTCCCGCAGTATTCCAGCACTCTTATTTCGATTCTTTCATATTATGAGTCGGATTTAACAGGAAAAAACCTTCTTGATATACTCCGCGCTTCATTGGATGTAAAGCAGATTCAGGTAATGAAAAGTTATTTTTCTATGGTTTTCTCAAAAGAAAAAAACGCGAAAGTGCTGGAAGCGGCTAATCCAATTTCAGAATTTGAATATAAAGTTGATGACGAAAAAAAATATTTAAGCACAAGATTCCGGCTCATTGAACAGGCGTCATCCGATCCTGTTGTTATTGGAATCGTGCAGGACATTTCCAGAGAAAAAGAAATTGAGCTTGAGCTTCAAGTTCAGAAGGAAGCTCAGGAAATTGAAATGAAGAACTTGTTCGATGTTATTAAGATCGATCCTATGGTATTCCAGAATTTTATTGAGGATACTGACGCGAACTTTGCGAGCATTAATACCCTCCTAAAAGACCGCAAACTTTCCGAAAAAGAAGTTGTCACTAAGATTTTTCAGTATGTGCACGCGATAAAATCAAACGCCGTTATTCTTGATCTTGAAAGCCTTGCAAATAAACTTCATGTTCTGGAAGACGATATAAAAGCTCTGTCAAACAAAGATAGAGTTTTTACAAATGATATTCTGTCAATCGCTGTAAAAATAGAAACTTTTATGCAGGAAATGGATTCTTATATTGCCATTACGAAAAAGATAAACTCATATAAAACAACAAATCAGATGGATTCGATTCTTACAAACTCCCTTGCCAAAGCTGTGGAAAGATTATCTGCGGAACTCCGCAAGAAGGCGGTGTTAAAAGCAGGGCAGATTGATTTAAACATTCTGGAATCCAAATTACGCAAACCAATCAAGGATATTCTTTCTCAATGCTTAAGAAATTCGCTTTATCACGGCATTGAGTCTATTGATGAAAGAATCAAAAAGGGCAAAAACCCGCAGGGTCTTCTGACTTTCAGTATTATTAAAGTTAATGAAAAAGCGGAAATTACTTTTTCCGATGACGGCGCCGGTCTTGACTGGAAAAAAATTAAAGAGAAATACCTGGAAAAAAATCCCGGTAAATCAGTCGATAAAAAAATTCTTCTTAGCACAATTTTTTCACCAGAATTTTCAACCGCCGAAGAAACCAGCACCGCCGCCGGACGCGGCGTTGGTTTAAGCTTTGTAAAAGACATTGTGAAAGAATATAACGGTACTATTGCTGTTAACTCGACAGAAGCCGGACTTACGTTCAAATTTGTTTTTCCGCTGTGAAGTCAGGAATAATATCATTGTAAGATAGCGAACAATCAGCGAATTGATCCGTGTGTTTACAGCGTTGTGAATTTTTCTTCCTTGTTCATGCTGACATTCAAATCAATGGGCGGGATGAGGCTTGGGTACGCCCTCCACTGCCGGATTGACATATCACCGTAACCGTTGTGAAGTTCTTTTATATTTCCGTTTTTGTATGTGAATGTTCCTTCAACAATGTCCCAATGAATTGTCGCTACCGGATGATCGGGATATTTTCCCGTAACGCCCCATGTTCTCGCGGTTGCCGCGTGAGCTGTCATATTCAGCGCGCCTTCTTCCGTTTCAATTTTAATTTTATAAACTGTTGGTATAAAGCCGCCGAATTGCGGCATATACGCCCATTCATGATGCTGAATGTCCAGCTTGCCTTCCGGAAGGTATTTGTTTTCATCAACAAGAGTTATCACCTGATCTTTCATGCCCAGACGCATATCGTACATTGAACCGAACGCTTCATCGAAATGGAACCATCCCCAGTCTTCCCAGCCGCCGATTTCAGCGGCGGATGAATCAACCGCCACATATCTTTCGCGGATACCGGCGCCTTTTACCTTGATTTTCTTTCCGTCAATAGACAAGGTTCCTTCAACCGCGCCGCTGCAATTGTAGCCGTAGGTGACGGAATGCTGCGTAAGATACGACGGCTTTTCGCGTCCGTACCACAGGGGACCGTGGCAGGCTGGTTTGTGCAGGATATTCGCGTGGAAATTCTTTTCCTCGTCGTTTACGATGATGTTCCATGAATGATCTTTGCGGCATACAACTTTTATACATCCGATTTCCACAATGATTTCGTCTTCAGTGCGCGTAACCTTATGCGTTCCGCCCGGGAGAGGGTCTTTTCTGGAACGGTTTCCTCCCTTAAAATCAGCAATCTTATAAATCGAATTCGGATCCTGTCTGACGCTTCCGCTTTCGGTGCATAGTTCCCATGTGCAGATGTCAATGTTTTCTAATTTTAATACAAGCAGCGCCCCGCCGAACCAGTAGCGTTTTCCGTCATCGCCGGTAAGGGAAGAGCTCCAAAGCCAGTCAAGAAAAGCAGAGCTTCCGGGAGCCGCCTCAATGCCTCTCGCGTCATCATACAGCGTGATTTCAGGATTTTTCTCAATCATATAATACCTCCAAAAATTTTTTTCTCATAAGAGATACCTTTAATTTAATTTGAGGATATTATGCGTTGTTAAAAAGCCGTTAAGGAGTTGTTAAATCGATTTATGATTTTAAAAAATATAAAGCGCCGGTGAGATAGAAAAAAAGCGCCGGATATGATATAATGGAGTTAGGTAAGGAGACAAACATGAGTCAATTCATGGTAAATTTATCAGCGATTAATCCCAAGGAAGAACACCGTAGTACACCGCCGATGGAAGTATTGGTTGATACAGGTTCGGAATTGTCATGGCTGCCGAAGCAGTTGTTGCTGGATGCCGGAATAAACCCTCGCGGAAAAAAACGTTTTTCAACCGCTACTAAACAAATAGTCGAGCGCGATTTTGGTTATGCGATATTGAAAGCTGAGGGTTACCACACAATTGACGAAATTGTATTCGCGGAAGACAGCGATATGTCGCTTTTAGGAGTGCGGACGATTGAAGGCTTTAGCGTAATGGTGGATAATATCGGTCATCGTTTTGTCGCTACCACTACTCTTGCGGTTTAACCGGCGCCGTCCGCGCCTGGCGCTTTTTTCTGTTTTCTGCTCATCCTTAATTTCTAAATAATTAAATCGTTTTATGGTTCTAAGGTGATCCCCAATTCTAATCCGATAATCCATGCTGTTATTGCGGAATGAGAGCTGTTACTGTTTAAGCGTGAACCGGAGATCCACTTTGTATTGTCAGAACAATGTTTATGAAGATTTGTATCGCTTGTACCGACACCGCTTGAGCCTGATGTGCAGAAGGGTATAATGGTTTTGCCTGAAAAATCATAACTCTCAAGAAAAGTTAATATGATTCGCGGCGACTGCCCCCACCAAATGGGATAGCCTAAAAATATTATGTCATACTGCCCGATGTCTTTTATATTCTCTGATATAGCTGGACGGGAGGAGGGGTCGCTGTTTTCCATACTGGAGCGGCTTGAGTTGTCCCTCCAGTTAAGATCGGCGGATGTGTAAGGTTCTTCCGGTTTTATTTCATGGATGTCTGCTTTTAACGCGCCTGCTATTTGCTGTGCCGCAGAACGGGTATTACCGGTACAGGAAAAATATGCCGCCAGTATTTTTGGTTCATTAACGGTATTTGTCATGTCTAATACCTCCTTAGCGTTTGATGATATGTCAGGTGCTTTAACCGCGCCTGTTCCTTCATCATCAGAAGATGATTTACTGCACGTTGAAGTACAGGCTGAAAGAGAAAACAGTAAAGTTATTAAAAGTAAAAATTTTAATTTAAATATTGGTCTCATTATCTGCCCTCCTGCTTTTATATTTTCTTTTCAATTTAGATTATCAGTGTATCTCAAAGAGTGTCTTTTGACAAGCCGTTAAATATTCAATTATATTTGACTGCTAAAGCAACAAAATACGTCAATTACTTATATTTTCGATTATAATTACTGCTTAAACGCGATTATGTCACTTAATGCCGGATCACACTGTATAAACGCAACTGTTTCATTTAATGCTGAATTACAATTTAAGGAATTGGGTTTGTCTTTTAAATGATCTTTGTAATAATATTTTGTATTAATATTTATTGAACTGATAATGTTATTTATTATTTGATACGCGTCTAATATATTTTCCTCATGTAAATAACCTACATTCCAAATATTATTTCCTTTAATAAATAATTTATAAGAATTAATATCGGTTGCTTTATTTAAGATCCAAATTCCATCATCATAAAACTTAAATACCTTTAAATTCGCATTTGAAAAACTTAACGTATAATAACTTCCGTCAGTTAGTTTTATTAAATAAAAACTGTGCGTCATTAACTTTGTCTGTTTTGTTCCGGGGCTGAAAGTTTTTCTGGAAAATGCTTCAACAGAAAAAATATCCTGAGAATTGACAATGTCTTCCAAAAATACAATAAGTTCAAACTGATCATTAATTATTTCAATGTCTGCGGCTGGTATGCTTGAACATGAGCAAATAATAGATGTTAATACAAGCAGTAAACAGATAGGAGGCAGGCGCATTCCATTTTCCTTGTTATTAGAATGCTTTTAAGATAATTTGAGAATATTAAGAGTTATTAAAAAGTTGTTAAGAAGTTGTTAAATCGTTTTTTTAGCAGCGGCAAAAACGCGCTAAGTTACTAAGTATAATCCGCACAGTCTTTTTGCAGCGTTATTGTGAATGTAGAACCTTGTTTCGGGACGCTTTCAACTGTGATTGTTCCGCCTAATAAATCAATTGTTTTTTTTACCAATGTAAGTCCAAGGCCGTTTCCAATTCCGTTATGGGACGCGTCGCTTTGAAAGAATTTATCAAAAATACGTTTTTGAGCGGTTTTTTCTATTCCGCAGCCCGTATCGGTTACGGAAATATTAACAAATTCCTGTTTATTATTATTTGTACTGACTTTTAGTTTCAGAAAAATACTGCCGCCGTGATCTGTGAATTTTACCGCGTTAGAGAGGAGATTGTTCCATACGATTTCAAGCAGGTTCTCATCATAACAAATTTTTGCTTCTTCTATATCCTCTTCAAATTGAATATTTTTCCGCTCCATCTGATCCGCAAACATTAATGCGCAGCGGCGAAGCTGTTCGCTGATATCAAAATATTTCGCCTCGCTTGTAATTTCCTGATTCTCCAGTTTGCTCAGTTTTAGTATATTTGTAACTAATACCGATAATTTTTGCGTTGCTTCAAGAATTGTCTGCGTGTATTCCTTTTGTTCTTCAGCGTTAACATTTTCATTCTGTAAAGCGACTGTATATGTTTGAATAACAGAAAGCGGAGTTTTAATTTCATGGGAAACATTGGCGATAAAGTCGTTTTTCAGCGTTTCAATGCTTGAAAGTTCTTCCGCCATCGTGTTGAAATCGTCGTATAATACGTCAACAAAGCTCTTTTTTCCGTCCTTTCGCAATGATGGAATACGAATTGAAAAATCGCCTTTGGCTATTTCTCTGCCGGCTTTGCTCAGTTTTCTCATCGGATCAATAAAAAAACGGTAACGGATTAATCCTACTACGGCTGCCGCTATCGCCGCCATTACCATAACGTATAAACCGAGTATGTTAATAACAGTCATGGTATTTTCATGTAATAAGCCGCTTCGGTACATTGCTTGATAGATCCACATGTGAAAACCGTTAAAACCCGCTAATATGAGCAATAAAATTGCGTATTCCTTAAATGACGTATAACGTTCTGTGATACGAATGTCTTTTTCTTTTTTCATTTTAATACAGCCTTATATCCCAAACGAAAAACAGTCATTATCTCAAAATCTTTACATTCAGAAAATTTTTCCCGCAGCGAAGTGATATAAACATCAACAGAGCGCGGGGTTGTACCTGTTTCAAGCCCCCATATATCATCCATAAGCTGGTTGCGGGTGAACGCGGTTCTTGGATTTGAAAGGAGCTTAAAAAGAACCTGAAATTCTTTTACAGTAAGCGGTATTTCCTTACCATTGAGATATGCTGTCATTTCGTCCGCGTTCATAGTTAGGCTGCCTACTGTCAGCTTCTTTTCATTTTGAATATTCGCGCGGCGGAGTAGAGCGCCGATCCGCAGTATCAATTCTTCCATGTCAAAAGGTTTTACAATATAATCATCTATGCCGATTTTATACCCTTTCTGTTTCGCCGAAATATCATCACGCGCCGACATAAATAAAATAGGTATGTTTTTATTTTGTTCTCTTACAAGCGAAGCGAGTTTGAAGCCGTCAATTTCCGGCATCATTATATCAGATATAATCAAATCAAATTTTATATCGATCATTTTATCGAACGCTTCGTTTGCCGTAAGGCAGCCTATGGAACGGTATCCATGAGCGTCAAGACCGGCGCAGACTATCTTATTGAGTTTTTCGTCATCTTCTACAACCATAATAGTGATCACAGGCAGCCTCCCAGAAATTAATTTAATGTTAATTCTGAGTTATTATACCATATTTAAAAGCTGTTAAGAAGTTGTTAAATATTATCAGCGGCTTCCTGCGCCGCGTCCGCCGCTTTACTGAACTCGCTGTGCAGCAGATGAACCGCTATGTTATCCAAAACAGCGTTGATATGGTTCGGCCAGCTTTTTTGCCTTAATTCATTCAGAGCTATTTTAGCTGATCTTTTATCTAATTGTCCGCATGAGGTTTTGATGATTAACAGTTTTTCTTTTAATATTAACGCGTTTTCTTCGGAGATTTCCGCGCTGCCGTTTTCTACCGCCGGTTTTAGTTTTTCGATCAAGGATTGGATCGCGTTTATTAGCGCGGGAGTTTCAGATAATATTAAATTTATATCTGCGTCTCTGCCTGCCTGTTCCAGCATGGAAGCTGTATTTGAAAGTTCCGTCTGACCGATGTTGGCAAGGGCGCTCTTAATTCCGTGAACTGTGGTAATGTAAAGTTCTCTTTCTTCTCTGTTCATGGAAGCGTTATTAATAAGACCTGTAAGCGCTTTTACCGCGTTTTGCGCGTCATGAAGAAAAAACTTCTCTATGTTACTGACCGGGTTAGTTATATTTTCGTGCGTTCTTTCAAGCTGTTCAAGACGCGCTTTGTTAATTACTTCCGGTGTTTGTTTGTTTCTGATAAATTCATTCAGGCAGTGATTCAGCTCCCGCGAATCAATCGGTTTTGAAATAAAATCGTCAAAGCCGTTCTGTAAAAACATCTCTTCCTGACCGATAAGGGCGTTAGCGGTCAACGCGATTATAAAGCGCGTATAACCCATCCCGCGGATTATTTTTACAGCTTCTACGCCGTCCATCTTCGGCATCATGTGATCCATAAAAATAATATCGTAAGTATTGCCTGTTTTTATTTTTTCTATCGCTTCAAGCCCGTTGGAAGCTGTTTCGATTTTCAGTCCGTAAGGAGTAAGCATCCCTTTGATAACGTAGATATTTGATTCTACATCGTCCACTACAAGAATATTTCCGTAAGGCATGTATTCGCGTATAAATTGAGTCTTTTTTATAATTACAGAGCTGTTATAATGAAAATTACTCAGCTTTTCTGACAGTTCTGCGCCGCATACGGCAGAATCTACTCGTTTCTGCGGAATTCTCACAGTAAAAGTTGATCCTTTGTCCGGTTCGCTTTCTACGGTTATTTCACCGTTCATCAGATTAATAAGACGTTTTGTAATGCTCATGCCTAAACCTGCGCCGATGATAGTGCGGTTAGCTTCAATATTAAAGCGCGTGTATTCGTCGAAAAGCCTGCTGATTTGATCGCTTGTCATGCCCTGACCCGTGTCGCTGACGCGGAAAATAATTGTCACATTTTCATTTTCTCCTTCTGAAGAAACATAAAAATCAATTTGACCTTTCTCTGTGTACTTGAACGCATTGGAAAGAACGTTATTCAAAACTTGTTTAATGCGGAGCGCGTCTCCGTTCAGATTGTACGGCATGTTCTCGTCAACATGAAGGTTGAATTTGATCAGCTTACTGTCATATCGAAGGCGGTTTAACTGCACAGTGTCGTTGATAAGGCTGGGTATATCATAATTGCCGGGAATCAATTCAAGTTTACCGGCTTCGATCTTTGAAAGATCAAGTATGTCGTTAATTATTTTTAATAATAAATCGCCTGATTCGTATATTTTATTAAACGCTTCTTCAGTATCGCTCGATATATTTTTATTATGCATCTGAATTTCCGTGATACCTAAAATCGCGTTCATAGGAGTGCGGATTTCGTGGCTCATATTCGCGAGGAACGCGCTCTTGTAACGGCTGCTCTGCTCGGCGAATTCTTTTTCGGCGGAAATAGTTTTTATATTGCCGATCATTTTATTGAATGAGTCTGCCAGTATCTCAAGTTCATCGCCTGTTTTAATATCAAGCAAATGATCCAAATTGCCGCTGCCGATTAACGCCGCGTCTTCTGTTAATTTATAAATAGGCATCGTAAGGCTTTTTGCAAGTCCTGAAGTAATAATACCGGTTCCTAAAATAATAAGAAGAAGTATAATGACGGAAAGAATTGAAATAAACAATATCACATGACCGATTGAATCAAGCGTTGACTGTTTCAGTTTAATAATATTTTCTTCGATCTGTAACGCCGGAGCGATAACTTCATTCATATCAATGACAACGGCTAAACTCCAGGGTATGGTAGTTAATCCATGATACGCGATAAATTTTTCAGTGCCGTCCAAAATAATGCGTTCGATGCCGGAGCCGCCTTTTATCATTCTTTCCGCTGTCTCTCTCGGAAAAGATCCGCTGTTAAGAAGATTTTCGCGGATTCTCCGTCCTTCCGCGTCTTTATGGATTGTATTTGAGATAATAATTTCGCCTTTTTCATTTATCATAAAGGCGTAACCGGTTTCGCCGATTACTGTTCCCACAACCACATCGTTAAGAGTCGTCAGAAATGATCCCATACCGGCAACGCCCGCGATATTGCCTCTTGCGTCATAATAAGGTTTAGCGCAAGTGATGGCGAGCCCTCTCCCTAAATAATCCTCGAACACATCTGTCCAGATAAGGCTGTTTGCTTCTTTCGCGTTGATATACCACACGCGCGTTCTGCAATTGAAATAAGGAGTTTTCTGCGCAGAATCAGGATCGGCGCAAATCGTTATCCCAGCTTCAGTGCCTATATAAGTTGTGCCGACGCTTTCATTATTGATCTGTATGGAAATCAACAGGTCTTGTATATTCGCCATCAGAGCGATTTCATCCCTCACGTCGGCGTAAGCTGTGTTATCTGAAATTTGCACCATAACGGTGACTTTGTCTTCTGTGTTTGATGTATCAGGATACGAGATAGATCTGCGCCCGTATTGACCCGGATTTGATCTGATATCTGTCGCGGCTTGTGAAATAATACCGATATGCTCCGCGATTTTCGCGAATTTCTCATCACTGACAGCCGCCTTGCTTTCGGCGAGCCGCAGCAGCGTTTCTTCTATCTGGCTCATGAGCGCCTGTTTTGCGTCATTAGCCGCGTAAGTGCCCAGAGTGTTATTCGCGTTTATTACATTCTGCCTGATAACAAACAGCCCAACCCCTATGATTACCGAAACCATTACCATAATGCCGATAATAATTATTAATGAATGATTTCTGATTTTACGAAAAATAGAGTTGTACGCCATTGATTTTATCTGCCTCCGTAAAATAAACCTCTATTCGATGAAGCCATTCACAGCCGGTTAAAAGCGTATTTCGTCATAACACTTTCTTACTTTTTTTAATTATATCATATAAATTATTTAGATGAGAAAAAAAGAAAAAATTTTGTATTAAATCTGCCCGGAAGAAGACTCGAACTTCCATACCCTTGCGGGCACTAGTACCTGAAACTAGCGTGTCTACCAATTCCACCATCCGGGCTTGTCTTCCAAGCATGGCATATCAGGAGAAGTATGTCAATATCGCGCATTAATGCATGTCGGCGCATTAATGCAGTTCCCCGGCTAAAAAAACGTATTCTTTTAGCCGAGGCGGTTTCCCTTCGAAAATACTATTTATATTATATTTTTCAAAACAATTGTTTTTGTCAGCGTAACTTCATCAAATGTTGACATAA
>JGI24695J34938_10003157_pt1 | contig 11722 bp, 10 predicted proteins | sample TergutCo191P3_FD_34938 | JGI IMG/M metagenome (IMG submission 34938) | reverse complement strand
CTAAAACTTATTTTTAACCATATTAGGGTTAGGTCTAATCTGAGGCAACGAATATAGCACTACAAATACCTTCGGTTAGCTTTTATTATGAGGCAACGCGCGTTTCGTACCCGCGCATGAGCTCCACAATTACCGCCCCTGCATCTTCCTATTTAGACTTCAGCTCGTCTACCCCGTCCCACTCCTCGCCCGGCGGGTTTTTGATGTACTCTTCGCAGGATTTTACGAAGCGGGCCGAGGGGGTGGGTTTTTCCGGGCCGTTTTTCCTGTTGGGTTCCAGCGCGTCGGCCTTGGTGAAGCAGGCGAGCGCTTTTTGCCAGTCTCTTGCGTAGTAGCAGTCTATGCCCTGATTGTAGACAGGCAGCAGTTCTTTCATTTCGTCCGGCAGTTCGCCTTTTTTGCTGATGAGTTCGTATACCGCCACTGCCTCGCTTTTGCCCACTACCCGTATGCACCCTAATTTTCTTGTTTCGAATTCGTCCTTTACTATATCGTATGTAAAGCTGCTTATCATTGTGCTTATCCCGTACTGTTTCGCGGCGCCTTCGAGGCGTGCGGCGAGGTTTACGGAGTCGCCCATCATGGTGTAGTTCATGCGCACGGCAGAGCCCATGTTGCCGGTGATCATTTCGCCGGTGTTTATGCCTATTCTCATCTGCATATTGTGTACGATTTGGGGCCACTTCTCCTTTTCGCCGCATTTGTCGCCGCATTTTCTCTCGGCGCATTTCCTGTCGCACTTTTCGGTGGCCCATTTTTGGCGGAAATCGGAGAGTTTTTGCTGCATGTCGATAGCCGTCTGGCAGGCTTTGGCGGCGTGGTTGGGGATTAGGGCCGGGGCGCCGAAGAAAGCGATAATCGCGTCGCCCTCGTACTTGTCGAGCGTGCCGTAGTGCGAGAGGAGGATGTCGGTCATGCCGGTCAGGTATTCGTTTAGGAGCTCCACTAAGCGCGTGGGCGAGCCGAGCTGTTCGGAGAATGTTGAGAATCCGGCGATGTCTGTGAAGAATGCGGTGCGCACGCCGGCGTCGCCGCCGAGTTTGGGGCTCTGTTTCTCGTAGTACATTTTGTCGATAAGTTCCGGCGAGAGGTACTGTTTGAAGGTGTCTTGCAGGAATTTTCTGTTTTTCTCCTCTGTCATGTACCGGTAGACCATTACGCCTGTGAACGCGAGCGCTATGGTGATTATCGGGCGCACCATTTCTATCCAGATGAGCGAGTTGTCGAAGACGTGAATTGCGGCTAAGGTGTAGGCGGCGAGCCACGCGGCCGCGAATATGCCGCCCAGAAACGGTTTCATCAGGAACGCCATGAGCGCGGCGGTGAAGCCTACGGTCAGGAGGATCGCTATGTTCTGCCAGTCGGTGAGGCGGTGTACGTAGGTGTCGGTGAGTATGGAGTTTATTATGGACGCGTGTATCTCGACGGCGGGGAACTCGCGGTCGTGCGGGGCGGCTTTTATATCGAGCATGGCGGGGGATGTGGAGCCTACGATGAATACATTGCCTTCCATCGAGAACTTTATGTTGTTCTCCATTATGTCGTAGAAGGGGAAGTACGGGAACGGCTTCGACTTGGGGCCGAAGTAGGTTACGATGTGGCTGTTGTCGCGGCCGAGCGGTATGCGCGCGCTCTTGCCGAAGTCGCGCCGCGTTCCGGGTTCGATGGATTCTAGTACCTGGGGCCCGGCGGCGAGCAGCTCTTCGAGCGTTTGGGCGCGCAGTACGGGCAGCGACGAGACGAGGATGCCGCCTTCGCGCTTCACCCAAAAGTCGAAGGTCAGCAATTTTCTGGCTGTTTCGGGATTGAGTTCGAAATCGTCCGGCGTGAGGGCGGAGATGGTTTTTATGTCGAGCGCACGAAGCCAGATCTGCTCGTCGCCGGAGAATATTTCCCACTCGTCCTCCGAATCCCGCCGCACGGTGTAGCCGGAGCCGATCTCTTTCTCGCCGCCGGCCGCCATATTGCCGATTCCGCCCTTGTCTTCCAGCGAGAGCATCTCTTTGATGATCGCGGTGAGGTCGTGGGGGAACATCCCGCCGCGTGTTTTGAGGCAGGGGCGCCCGGCGTCGTCGCGGAACAGGGCGGTGTAGGAGGTGATCATGGTCTGCGGCCCGCTGCCGGCCGAGGCTATTTGGCCGCTGTTGGCCATGATCATCCGCAGCTGCGTTTCGGAGAAATCGGGGTAGGAGAAGCGCACGGCCCCGCTCGTGTCCTTGAAGATTTTGAACGGTTTGCCTATGTCTATGTGCTTGTCCGGTACGAAGGCGATCTCGCCGTTGGGGGTGCCATAGAGGGTAGCCGCAACACGGATGCTCATGGGCAGGTACATCGGCTTTATCTTCTCGAGTTTGTACAGGAGCGGTATCTGCCGGGTGACCGAGGAGTTGTCGATGTCTATTACGTTGACGTGTCCGAGCTGCCGCGCCGCCTGCGCGTTCTCGGGGTAGATGCCGTTGATGATCGTTTTGGTGTGGTAGATATGCCGCAAGAGCGAGTCGGGCATGTCAACCGCCGACGCGGGGTTGAGCGAGTTGTGCCACTCCATGTTCATGCGGTGCGCGATCTGCGAGGTGTAGTCGTGGTAGTCGCTTGTGTCGTATAGCGCGATTCCGAGGGTCACCCGCCCGCTGCGCCGGATGGCGTCCGCGAACTGTATGTCGTAGTTCACCGCGCTTTTCAGCCGGCCGTAGAGCATGTCTGAGTTTTCGGACAGGACGGCATCGCCGGCGACCGCGTCGCTGAGCACCTTGGCGAGCCGGTTGTAGCGGGTCTCGTCCTCGCGGTCGAAGAAGAGCACATCGAAGGCGATCGCCGCCGGGAAGTGCGAGGAAAGCGAGTCCACCATCTTGGCCTGTATCCCCCGGTCCCAGCCCCAGTACACCCCCATCTTCTCCATGCTGCGCTCGTCTATGTCCACAATGTGGATGCCGTAGCCGGGGAACTCCACGCCGTCCATGGCGTCCGGGTACTTTATGCGGTACCGCCAGTCGTAGGTTGTGCCCTCTATTCTGGTGGTCAGCTGCACGCCGGCGTACTGCAGGAGAAGCGTGGCACCGGCACTGAAGAGGAGGCTCAGGGCGAGGATGGTCGAGAATTTTTTGATCGATTTCGTCATAATGTTCCTATAGTTTGGGGGTTGGAGATGTTTTAACTCCATAATTAATATATATTATGTACAGTAGGGTCTGCCAGAAATTATATTATGGTATTAACAAGTTTACCGATAACTGATAAGGAGCGGATTATGGCGGTAATATTGGATGGCAAGGCGCTGGCTAAAGAGACGGAGGCGGCGCTGACGGAGCGGGTGCGGAAGTTTAAGGAGCGGACGGGCCGCGTCCCGCAGCTGGCTACCATTTTGGTAGGGAATAACCCGGCCTCGGCCACGTACGTGAAGATGAAGGGCAACGCCTGCGCGCGGGTGGGGATGCTTTCGAAGCGGATTGAGATGCCCGGGGAGACGACCACGGAGCAGCTTCTGGGGCAGATTGGTGCGCTTAACGCCGACCCGCTGGTCGATGGGATCCTCCTGCAGCACCCCGTCCCCAAGCATATCGACGAGCGGGCCGCGTTCGAGGCTATATCATTAGAGAAGGACGTTGATGGTGTGACGAGCCTCGGGTTCGGGCGGATGTCTATGGGGTGCGGAGCATACGGCAGCGCGACGCCTACGGGGATCATGCGGCTGCTCGATCATTATAAGATAGACATAGAGGGGAAGTTCGCGGTGGTCATAGGCCGCAGCCCCATCATAGGCAAGCCCATGGCGATGATGCTGCTCAACCGGAACGCGACCGTGGTGATTTGCCACTCCAAAACGCGGGGCCTGCCGGATATTATGCGGTATGCGGACATTATCATCGGCGCGGTCGGGAAGCCGAAGTTTATCAAGGCGAGCTGGATCATGGACGGCGCGGTGGTCGTCGATGCCGGGTACCATCCGGGCAATGTGGGGGATATCGATCTGGAGGGGGCGTCGTTTAAAGCAGGCGCCTACACGCCCATCCCCGGCGGCGTGGGGCCTATGACTATATCCACGCTTATATTGCAGACGATGGATGCGGCGGAAAAATCCGTTTCGTGACCGTATGCGGGCGGCCGGGAACGGCCGCCGCTGCAAAAAAATACCGTTAATTTGAAGGGTGTGATGGATATAACCAACAACAATCAATTCCGCTCTGCTTTCATCGCCCTGTTCGGCCGGCCCAACAGCGGCAAGTCTACGCTGATGAACACGGTGCTGCAGGAGACGATATCGATCGTTACATCGTTACCCCAGACTACGCGTCAAAACATCAAGGGGATATATAGTGAGGATAATCTGCAAATAGTTTTTGTCGATACCCCCGGGATGCACAAAGGGAAGCACACACTTAACGAGATGATGAGGGAGCAGGCGGTGTCGGCGGTGGTGTCGGGGGTGGACCTGATTTGCTATCTGGTAGACCTGTCGAGGGATTTCGGCGACGAGGAGAGCGACTGCGCGGCCTGTGCCGCGTCGTCGTCCGTCCCTGTATTATTAGTTTTTAATAAGGTCGATTTGTGCGGTGATGTTGACGGGAAGGTCAAGGCGTTCTTATCGGCATATAAGGGGTTTAAGGACGCGCCGATGATCAAAATATCGGCAAGCAGCCCCAAATCAAAAGAAATATTCCTCGCGGCTGTCAACCCGCTGATCCCCGAAGGCCCCAAGTATTTTGATGACGACTCATTGACGGACGCGAGCATGCGCACTATCGCCGCCGAGTTCATCCGCAAACAGGTAATCGTAAACACCCGCGAGGAGGTGCCGCACGCCGTGTTTGTGGAGATCGAGGAGTACCGGGAAACGCCGCAGAAGCACGAGATCGTGGCGGGCATCCACGTTGAGACGCAGGGGCAGAAGGGGATCATCATAGGCTCTAAAGGTGCGCTGATTGACAAGATAAAAAAGTTCGCCCGCCGCGACATCGAGAACCTTGTTGGCGGGAAGGTATCACTGAAACTGCACGTAAAGGTTACGCCAGGCTGGCGTGACGACAGTAACTTTTTGAGGGGGATGCAATGAAATACATAGGCCCGCACGTGTCAATATCCGGCGGCGTACAGAACGCGCCCGTAAACGCGTTTGAGCTGGGCGCGGCCGGTTTTGGGATGTTCAGTAAGAACCAGCGGCAGTGGGCCGCCAAGCCGCTTGACGCCGCGGCAATCGGCGCGTTTAAGGAGAACATGACGCGGTGCGGGTACGGGCCGCAGTCGGTCCTCGTCCACGACAGCTACCTCATCAACATCGGAAATCCCGACGGCGATAAGCGGGCGCGTTCTGTAGACGCTTTGATTGACGAGGCGCGAAGGTGCGCGGATCTTGGTTTGACGCTTTTAAACATCCATCCCGGCAGCCACCTTGGCGAGGCGGGTGTTGACGAGTGTTTGGAGATGATCGCGGAGTCGGTCAATACGGTCCTCGATAAGACGGAGGGCGTTACTATCGTCCTCGAGACCACCGCCGGGCAGGGCAGCAACGTAGGCGGGCGCTTCGAGCATCTGGCAGCGATTATAGATAAGGTAGACGATAAGTCGCGCGTGGGCGTCTGCATAGATACCTGCCACATCTTCGCCGCGGGCTACGACATACGGGACGTGAACAGGTACGTGGCTACCATGATGGAGTTCGACCGCGTCGTAGGGTTTAAGTACATCCGCGGCCTGCACCTGAACGATGCCAAAAGTTCGCTCGGCAGCGGCGTTGACAGGCACGACAGCATCGGCAAAGGGCAGCTGGGGACGGAACCGTTTCGGCTGCTCATGGAGGACGACAGGTTCAACGGGATACCCTGCGTGCTTGAGACGGTCGATGAGAGTATCTGGAGAGACGAGATAGAGATGCTGAGGGGATGGATGAACTGATGAAGCCCCTGTCGTGGTATAAATCGCTTTCTCTGCCCAAAAACCGCAGGCAGTACGGGTATTTTTTGATTGAGGGGAAGAGGGCGGTCGATCAGGTTTTGACGTTTCACCGCGATAGTGTTGAGGAGATATTATGTACGGACGGCGCGCTGCCGTCAATACCGTTATCGAATGATGTCCCGGTCCGCACATTGCCGGATGTCAACATAAAGTCGATATGCGCCTCCAAAACGCCGCAGGGCATTGCGGCGCTGGTGCGGATCCCGGCGGATGTCTATACCTCAAAAATCCCGGAGCGGCCATCCCTCAATAACAGTGTCCTCTTACTGGAACATATTCAGGATCCCGGAAACGCCGGCACGCTTATCCGCACAGCCGCGGCTTTTGGCGTGGGGGGGGTAATACTCAGCGATCAGTGCGCCGACCCGTTTTCTCCCAAGGCTGTCCAGTCCACGGCCGGATCTTTATTATCGGTATGGATACGCAAGACGGACCGGTACATGCCGATGATAGACGAATTGAAAGATAGCGGCTATAAATTGATCGCCGCCGACCTTGACGGGTCGGAATCGCACGGTTTCATTAATGGTATAGGCAAACACATTTTGGCGTTGGGCAGCGAAGGGCCGGGGCTGACCGCCGGTATGCTTGACAGGTGCGATTACAGTATAAGGATTCCCATTGCGGAGAGCGGGGCCGAATCCTTAAACGTGGCGTCGTCGGGCGCTATATGTATGTTTATGCTTCGTCGAAGTCGTTGATTTCGTTAATATCGTCTATCGGGAAGCTCACAGTGTCTTCCATCATTTCCCCCTGGCCGGGGTGGTCTTCGGACGCGAGCGTGATCCGTTTCTTACCGTTCTTTTTCGAGGTGTACATAGCGAAGTCGGCCCGGCGCACCAGCGTCCTTTCGTCGTCGCCGTCTTTAGCCTCGGCTATGCCTATCGAGAGGCTCGTATCCCCGAATTTCATTTCGCAGAACTGGTGCTGTATCCTCTCGGCCACTACCTTAGCCTGGCCCATATCGGTGTCGGGCAGTATTATCACGAACTCGTCGCCGCCGTACCGGAAGCCGGCGTCTATGTCTTTGCGGATGCAGGCCATTATCACCTCGCCCAGCGACTTCAGCACGCCGTCTCCGCGCTGGTGGCCCTCGGTGTCGTTGAACTCTTTGAACCTGTCTACGTCCATGTAGATGATGGCGAGCTTTCTCTCCGCGTGGCGCTTGAGCCTCGAGAACTCGCTCCTTATGACGCTGTAGAAGTGGCGGCTGTTGTAGAGGTTGGTCAGGTCGTCGGTTATGGAGAGCTTTTCCAGCTGCTGGCTCTTGTGCTGCAGCTGCGCTTCTAAATATTTCCGGTCGGTAATGTCCTGCGCGGTGACTACGAACCCGCCGTCGCGCATCCTGGAGACGCACATGTTGACGGTGATTTCGCGGCCGTCGCGCTTCTTCATTAGTATCTCCGCGCTTGCCGACTCGTCGCCCGTTTCGGCCGGCTGCATACGCTCCTTGTCGGCCGGGTCGGCGAAGAGCATTTCGAAGGGTTTGCCGACGATCTCCTCCTGGCTGTAGCCGAAGTGGTTCTGCGCGCCCCGGTTGAATTTTAGGATGAGGTAATCACGGTCAAGCGATATAATAATATCCGATGTATCTTGCAGGATACTTTCAAAGTAGCGCGTTGTGTTCTGGAACCGCTTGAAGAGGGACCGGTTCTTCTCAATGCTTATCTGGTCGGCCGCGATCTGTTTGCCGATGGAGACCGCCATAAGCACGTTCCAGAGCATGGCCCCGAGGAGCAGCGGCACGCCTGCGTACCAGGGCAACAGGGCGGCGGCAACGACGGCGATGACGTTGAAAACGCCGAGCGTGAGGCTCAGCGTGCGTAAAAACGCCTTGCTCGGCGCCTTGCCGTCGGAGATGTCCACCTTCCACCGCTGGAGCAGCTTGCCCAGTTCGGGAACCTTGCTTGAGAATCGTATCGGCAACTTCGATTCCTTGATTATAGTTATCGGATACGCGCTGTATACCTATACATTATAATAATATAATAAATTTCTCACAAAGTCAAAGACAAAATGACAAAAGTCAATATTCGCCATTGCCCACCAATCCGCCGGTTTTAGCGATTTTCGCACAAAGTTTGACATTTTTGGCCCAAATGATATATATTTATATGTTCGGCGCGTTTATTGAAAAAACGATTGAATATTATACCCGTACCGCCCTGCAACTGCACGGCAGCCATGATGTTGCAGGACGGTGCAGGTATAAAATATTTAATCGTGGGATCTATAAAACGCGAAAATAACGCTAAAAACGCTGTTCAGGGGCACAAATGCCGGGTACAGAGTACGCAGTCATCATCGCGCTGTCCTTCATCTCGGCCGTAATCGCGAGTACGGCGATACAGATTATTTTACACACCAGGCTCGCGCTCCTGTTTGCCGACACCCCCGACCACCGCAAGGTCCACACTACCCCCATACCGCGGGTGGGCGGTATCGCCATGATTGTCGCCATGCTCGCGGTGACGTTGGCCTGGTACGCGCTCTCCGCGAAAAGCGGTTTTTTGCCTATCCCCTCCGGCCTCTTCTGGTCCATCATCGCCGCCGCGACTACGCTTGGGGCGCTCGGTTTTTTGGACGACTCAAAGTTCGTCAATATCCGTGTGCGGCATAAACTTACGGTGGTTGTTGCGCTCTCGCTCATAACGGTTTACGTCTTCGGCGTCCACCCCGGTTCCATCTCGGTCTTCGGCCTGTTCGTCATCCCGGAGGCCGTGAGCAAGGCCATCGCCGTGCTGTGGATAGTGGGGCTCATTAACGCCTACAACTTAGTGGACGGCCTCGACGGGTTCGCCGGGACGATCTCCATCCTCTCGCTCCTCGGCGTCGCGGCGGTCTCCCTGCTTGCCGGCTGCTTCGTCACCTCTGTGCTCTGCCTCTTCGCCGTGGGCGCGGCCATAGGCTTTTTGGTCCACAACGCCCCGCCGGCCCGGGTCTTCATGGGCGACACCGGATCCTGCTTCCTGGGCTACATGATCGCCCTCTTAACGATCCGCGCCGCCTTCCTCATGGAGGGGAGCGGCAAGGTGCCCATCGTCATGCCGCTCCTCGCCGGCATCCCCATCCTCGAGGTCTTCGTTACCATACTGCGCCGCTACTTCAGCGCAAACGACATGGGGGTCGGGCGGACGCTGCGGCACATCGTAACCGCCGACAGCTCCCACCTGCACCACCGGTTCCTCTTCCACGGCTTCTCGCACCTCGAAACCTGCGTCCTCATCGGCATACTCACCACCACTATTGTGGGCGGCGCCGTCTGTGTCATGCTGGCTGATATATCGTACATGCCGTGGGTGGCGGTTTACCTCCTCATACCGGTGGTGACCGCGCTATACCGCCTGCGCTTCAAGGGCTCGCTCATAGCGCCCATCTGCCCGGAAGAACTGGCGCGCAACATCAGGCTGGCGGCAAAAAGAGCCCACACCGTGCGCCTCAAACTGTTCTACAACGACCTGCTAATGCAGGCCGCCATGGCGGTGCCGGTGTTCGCGCTGATGATCTATCTGATGATGATGAATTGATAATTTATCGATGTAATGGATGACAATAACACCGCCAAACACCAATTTAGTGTGCGGTAATCCACACTAAACCGGATAAATATATAACAGGAGGCGTAACATGTTTGACGCAATGAGAATCAAGGACGGCGCGGTATCGTGGATACGCGAATATTTCGGCCAAAAGGGGATAGGCTGCTGCGCCGTGGTGGGCATAAGCGGCGGCAAAGACAGCTCCGTTACCGCCGCCCTCTGCGCAGAGGCGCTCGGTAAAGACAGGGTCTTCGGCGTGCTGATGCCGCGCGGGGAGCAGTACGATATAGACATCTCCCGCGAACTGGTGTCTATCCTCGGGATCAAACACTGCGTAGTCAACATAAAAGAGTGCGCGGACGCACTCCTCTCGTCCATCAACGCAACGGGGTTGACAATGACAAGGCAGGCCGAGGTCAACACCCCCGCGAGGATCAGGATGGCCACCCTCTACGCCGTATCCGCAATCGTCAACGGCCGCGTCGTCAACACGTGCAACATGAGCGAGGACTGGGTGGGCTACTCCACAAAATTCGGCGACAGCGCCGGCGACCTCAGCCCGCTGGCCAACCTGACAGTCACAGAAGTAAGGGCGATAGGCAGGGAGTTAGGGTTACCGCCAAAAATAGTAGATAAAGTCCCGGAGGACGGGCTGTCCGGCCTGTCGGACGAGGAAAATCTCGGATTCACCTACGCGGTCCTCGACCGCTACATAAGGGAAGGCGCCTGCGGCGACCCCGTTGTCAAAGAAAAGATCGACACACTGCACAAACAGAACCTGCACAAGCTGCAGCTGATGCCGTGCTTTGAGTACAAGCCGTAGCGGATTTGTATTGTTTTTGCGGGGAATTTATTATATTATGCGGAACAGAGTTTTTATATCGTCCATGATGTATATTTAACTAATCAGCATTAACGGCAGCGTCTCCTTATGGTGGTGGCGCATCTCCGGTTTTCAAGACTATCACCTTGAAAACGAATCTCTCGGTTTAAAACGGGCCCTGCGGCCCGGCCATTGGGCAGAATTGCGCCGATGGCGAATCTCTCTTTCTCTACGGGGACACGCCCCCGGCTGCCGCAACTCCAACGGGCAGCAAATAGCGGATTTTACCCAAAAACAATGTTCACAACCACAACTTTCCATTGGAAAGGTAGGCAATTTTGTACGAAAAATATATAATGCCGCGCAGCGCCAATAGCATATCTGAGGCACAGGAGCTCATAAGGCTGCTGGTAGATATTCCCATAACAAACGCCAAACTTGGGATAACTGCGGTCTTGTCGAACAGGTCTATTAAAAAATTAGGCAGCGAGAAGGCGGCAAAAAAGTCGGTATCTCCGCGACTTCATGCAAAAGCGGTAGCAAATGTTGATATTCTTTTTGAAAATGCTAAATTTCAAATCAAACACCCTAGTACTGGAGGTAATGGAGAGATATATCGCCTAGGGGCATTGATACTTGATGAAAAAACGAACGCCTTATTTCCGATAAAACTTACGGTAAAAGTCCTTGACAATAACAGAGGAAATAGAATCTATAGTGCTGAAGTACTTGAATTTCAAGAAAAAACGGACTCCGCAGGGCAGTCAACTGGCGACCGGCAACACATAATTTGCGCTACCAACCGGCAAGTTCCGATTGCGGAGTCCAACTATATAGACAAAAAATTGAACTCCGCAGGGCGCTTAACATTGGGCTCCCGATATGAGAGCCTGTTCGTTCCGATTACGGAGTTCAATACCAAAATGCAAGAACTGTTGAATAATGTCAAAAATAGTTGAACGTACTTCTGGCTTAATAGGCTACCCTCATGACGAGGGGTGCACTATTCCGATTACGGAATTCAACATTATTAAAATAACACATTCCCCCAAAAAAGTCAATACCCCCTCCCATTTTTCCTCCACCCGTCCCCCCAAATCCCATCCCAATCCCCGCTAACTCCTTTAAAATCATGCTATTATGAGGCCAATGGCCGAAATTGCCGTGATTTACTCTAAAAAAAATTTGACATGCGTAATGCCGGGAATGTATATTAGGATATAGGTAATTTGGCGGGGCGGACGTTTGGCCCTGCCGGTCTGCAGACATGGGGTGAAGGGTGATGATGGTACTTGCGGTGTTGGGCGCTTTGATTATACTCGCGTTGACCGCCACATATACGTCACGCCCTGCGGCGAATTGCCTTAACGGCAGCCTGACAAGTGCCGGACGGTTCGGCAGGTCATACCCC
>JGI24695J34938_10003156_pt1 | contig 11725 bp, 7 predicted proteins | sample TergutCo191P3_FD_34938 | JGI IMG/M metagenome (IMG submission 34938) | reverse complement strand
TGCGGGCGTGTCTCCGGCGCCGAAGCAGGGACCGCAGAAAGCTTCGCGCACTAATACGCCTGCTTTCATGAAAGTTTCGACCGCGCCGTTTTTGACAAGTTCAAGGAAAGTGGGCTGGCTTTCGGGATACACGCTCATCGTAAAATTGCCGCTGCCGATAGAAGAGCCTTTTAAAATATCGGATGCCGCCATGATATTCGAAAAAATTCCGCCTGAGCATCCTGCGATTACTGCCTGCTCCGCCCACACGCCGCCGTCATGAAATTTAAGTCCAAGATTCAAATTTAATCCTGTCCCTTTATTTTCTTCTTCGGTTTTCGCTAAAATATCTTTCGCGTTTTTCTGCAGATCACGGATTGTATAAACATTGCTCGGATGGAACGGAAGCGCGATACAAGGCTCAATTTTTGATAAATCAACTTTGATTAAACCGTCATAATAAGCGGCGCCAGAGGGTTTTAATTCTTTGTAATCGCTTTCTCTGCCGCGTTCTTTTAAATATGTTTTTACTTTATCGTCTGTTACCCAAATCGAAGACCAGCAAGCGGTCTCTGTCGTCATAACGTCGATGCCGTTGCGGAAATCCACAGGGAGAGCGGCAACACCCGGACCGATAAATTCCATCGCTTTGTTTTTAACAAAACCATTTTTAAAAACAGCTCCGATAATCACAAGCGCCGCGTCCTGCGGTCCGACGCCTTTTCCAAGTTCACCTTCAAGAAAAACGCCGATAATACCGGGAGCGCTCATATCGTAAGTTTTGCCGACAAGCTGTTTGGCTAGCTCTCCTCCGCCTTCTCCGACAGCCATTGTTCCGAGCGCGCCGTAACGGGTGTGACTGTCAGAGCCGAGAATCATTTTTCCGCAGCCTGCCATCATTTCGCGGTTAAAGCTGTGAATAACGGCAAAATGCGGCGGCACATAAATGCCTCCGTATTTTTTCGCTGCCGAAAGCGCAAATACATGATCATCCTGATTAATCGTTCCGCCGACCGCGCACAAACTGTTGTGGCAGTTTGTCAGCACATAAGGAATGGGAAACTTATCCATCCCGCTCGCTCTGGCAGTCTGTATTATCCCGACATATGTTATATCATGAGAAGTAAGCGAATCAAATTTAAGCATGAGGTTATCATCTTTGCTCTGGTTGTGAGACGCAAGAATTCCCGAAGAGATAGTCCCCTTTCTTGCCTGTTCTTTTGTAACAGTAACGCCTTTTTGCGCAAGCTTTGATGGTGCGTCAGCGTCGTCTACAATTATTTCTTTTCCATTAATTAAATAAACTCCGGAATTAATAAGCTCTATCATAAATCCTCCGTTTTGTTTAATGTTATCATATTTAATAAATTTTTTCTATATTTGTTTAGAGCTTCATTCTATTTTACAGTGAGATAATTGTAATTTCATTTAGCATGTTTTACTCAAATAACATAAAAACACATCGGGTTTTTCATGGATTAGCCGGAAATATTTATTTCGCCGTTTTCTTCAAGCCTTCTTATTATTCCGATAATTTTTTGCTGAGCTTCTTCTATACTTCTTAATTTTACAGGTCCCATGTATTCCATATCTTCTTTCATCATGGCGGCGGCTCGCGACGACAAACATTCGAAAATTTTATTTTGCAATTCTAAAGACGCGCCTTTTAAAGCTACTGCCATCTCCTGAGAATCAACTTCTTTTAAAAATTTTACAATGTCGTTTCTTTCAAATATGACAATGTCATCAAACAAAAACATGCGCCCTTTTATTTCATCCGCAAGTTCGGGATCGTCAGCCTGCCAGGAAGAGATAATTTTCTTTTTTGTTAAACGATCCGTAAGTCTTAGAATGTTTACGACAGTTTCGACTCCGCCTTCGCAAAACGAACCGCACGAAAGCCGCGCAACAATTACCGCGATTGTTTTTGGATGCTCATTTTTAAAAATTTTTTCCAAATGATTTTTGTCCGCGTCTTTTAACAAATCATAAGGTCTATTAAAAAAGCTGATTACTTCCATACTGCCGATAGAATCTTCAAGTTCTTCGGAATAATTTTTTATATTATCTGTATCTGTTTTTTTCGGAACTTTTAATATTTCGTTTAATTTTTCCGCGAATTTTGTAGCCGAGAATATTTGTTTTATTTCTTCCAGCTCTTTATCATCAAGGAACGAAAGCAGATAATGAAAAAGTATTTCGGGATTTTCGTTATTACAAATGCCTAGGACTGCTTCCTTTTGAATTATTTTTGCTCTTTTAATGTATTGATCTTTTTCGAACACTATTTGATTTGATAAAATTATATCTATTATATCAGATATTATTTCGTTAGACGCGAACTGTATGCCGTATTCAAAAATATCGCGCCCTGATTTTTTTTCCTGATCAATCAGGCTGCTTAACTCTGACAGCCTGCCGTTTTTTGATTTTTCACTGAATTTATAAGCCCTGTATAAAATGTTCGCGGCATGCACCGGAAATTCAAATCCTTCTTTTTCAAGAACATTAATATCCTCAAAAATATTTTCTTTAAAAAATTCTATGTCTTCAAGATTTTTGGAAATTATTTTTAGTTCCGAATTATCGATATAAGAAATCATTCTATGGATAATTAATTCGGGATTATCTCCCGCCTGAATACATAAAACAGCTTCTTTTTGAATTTTATAAAGTCTTTTTAGATTATCATTATCAGTTATTTTTATTTTATTTGAAAGAATATCATTGATTATAACGCTGTCAGTTCCGTCAACTACAAGCCTAAGACCCTCTTTTATAAATTCTTCATCCAAATCTTCAAGTTCATCTTCCAGCATTAATAAACCTTCGCGCCTTGCCTTAAACGCGAATTTATAAGAAATATTTATAATGTATCCGGCTTGTTTTAAAAATTCCGAGTGTTCTAAAACTTCGGGAGGATCAGGCTCTAATTCGATTTCTTCTTCTTCACTATCATCTGAAAAATCATCAAAATTAAGATCATCATTAAAAAAATTTGTTTCACAATGACGGCGTTCCTGTTTATTCATAAACGAAAATAATTTTAATAAGAGAATACGCGTATTAAAACCCGCAAATATGCAAAAAACCGCTTCTTTTTGAATGTTTTTTAATCTTATTTTATTCTCGTCTTTTTCCTGATTAACAATGTTTGTTAATATTTTTTCGATATTATCAAAATCAATTCCGTCAACAGCGAGTCTTAAGCCGGTTTTTAAAATGCCAATTGTGGTTTCGTCGAGTTCTTCAATTTCTTCCTGCAGCGCAAGAAATCCCTCCCTTCTTGATTTTTCGCTTGCTTCCTTAACCGTATTTATTATTTTTTCCAAATCCTTCATATAACGCTCCGATTTTTAATCATGATCTGCAAGAACAATCTCGCCGATTTCTTCCAGCTTTCTGATAACCCACACGAATTCTTTCTTCGCTTTTTCGCATTCATCTTCGCTTACAGGTCCCATGCAGTCTAAATCTTCTTTCAGCATAACGGCGGCGCGTTTTGAAATATTGTCAAATATCCTGCTGCGTACCGTCTCGGTTGTGTTTTTAAGAGCTTTAATAAGATTACCGCGATCTGCGTACCGCAGAACTCTCTGAATCGCACTGTCATCCAGCATAACAATATCTTCAAATACAAATAAATAATCTTCTATTGTTTCGGAAAGTTCAGGATAGGTATCATTTAAATATTTTAATACAGTGCTGTAAGCCGATTTGCCGGCAAGAAAAAGAAGATCGATAAGTTTTTTTAGACCGCTTTCGAAAACACAAGTTTTGTTTAACATAGCTGAAAGTTTTTTTTCTATGCGCTTAATTTCGGATGGAGATATTTCACTTACGCCTGCTCTCATTTCTTCCGTAATTAAATCGTTTTTTTCCATTAAAACCATGCGGTGCGCGATACCGCATTGCAATGACGCAGGCAAAAATTGAAATATAAGCGCCGCTTTTTCCGGCTCAAGAACAGATAAAATACATGCTATTGTTTTCGGATGCTCTTCTTCAAGCATTTTTAATAAATTAACAGGATTTGTACTAAGAAAATCTACTGGTGTTCCCTGCATTACTGTTAATAATTTTTTAATCAAAATAGAGGCATCATCGCTGCCTGCTGTCACCTGCGACGCCTCCTTGTAAAGTTCATACGCGCCTTTAACCGCTTTTGATCTTACAAGATACGCTTTAAGCAATTTTTTAAAATTTTCGCTTTCAGGATATAAATGTTTTTTGCCCGACATTTTCAAAAGTTTTTTTTCGAACAGAAGTATATCGCATAACAATTCAATGCCGGGAATATCCATTACAGCTATTTTGTACGCGATATCGCTTTGCATTTTATCGGAAAATCCAGAAAGAACCAAAGCGGCTTTTTGAGGTTCTATCGAGGCTAAAACATACGCGGTAACCTGCGGTTGTTCCTGTTTAATTTCGTTTGATAAAATGTTAATATCAGCCTGATTTAAAAATTCAAAAGGTTTTACTGCACAAGCCGGCGAATCATCGTTATTATCGATTTCGATTTCTTCGTTAATAAAAGGTTTTTCTAAAAACGAATTAATATCATCGCAGATAACCGATTCCGAAAGCAAATCTTTAACTTCGTTAAGTTCGTTTATATCTAAATACGAAAAAAGAGCGCATAAAAATATTTTTGGATGACTGCCTCTTTGTATATGCAGCGCGGCTTCCTTTTGAATTAATTTTAAGCGTTTTTTGTTATCGTCTTTTTCATGATTGATTATATTTGAAAGCGTCTTATCAAGATACGCGGCGTCAATACCCTTAACGTAAAGGAGCAAACCATATTCAAAAACATCCCTGTAATCATTTCGATCTTTATCAATGTAATCTTTCAGCGCCGATATGCCGTTTTTTCCTGCTATTCGGCTCAATTCGTAAAATCTCCGCGCAGTGTGAGCTGTCAATTCCGTTAATTCATTCTGTTCCATATAAACCTCTTAATAAAAATCAAAATATTCCTTAAACGTTTTTTCCGCAAGAAGACTGCGCAAAGCTTTTTTTTCTTCATCATTAAAAAAAGAAAAAATTATATTTAAAAGATTAAAGGAAGCGGCTCCTTCATTAATGCGCATAACAGCTTCTTTTTGAATTGTTTTTAAGCGTCTAACGTATAGGTCAGGCTCGCGGTAAATCATGCAGGACAAAGTTTTTTCTATCTGCCATAAAGGAAAACCGTCAATTAAAAGCCGGATTCCAAATTCAAAAACGCATAAATTTTTTAATGCGTCAGCGTCAATATCTCCGCCAAGCTCCGCGATACCTTGTTTTCTGCTTTTCATGTTAAATTGACACGCTCTTTTAATTATGTACGCCGATTGTTCAATAAATTTTTTACTGTCCATAAACGCTCCCATGTATAGAATAAATCTTTTTGATTTACCTGGCAATAGAGTTTTAATCTTATTTTAATCCCATTGATTTAACTTTTTTTTCAATGTATAGTTGGTTAATGGCAAAAACTCAGCATATAAGAAATTTCTGCATTATCGCGCACATCGATCACGGTAAATCCACGCTTGCCGACCGGTTAATTCAAAAAGCCAAAATAATTGACGATCGCAATTTTAAAGATCAAATACTCGATAACATGGACATCGAAAGGGAGCGCGGCATCACGATAAAAAGTCAGGCTGTTACAATTCCGTACACTGCTTCCGACGGAACCGAGTACACGCTTAATTTGGTTGATACTCCCGGTCACGTCGATTTCAGCTACGAAGTCAGCCGCGCTATAAATTCCTGCGAGGGAGCGCTTCTTCTTGTTGACGCGACACAGGGTGTTCAGGCGCAGACATTGTCAAATATGTATCTTGCGCTGGAACATAATTTAGAGATAGTGCCGGTTATAAACAAAATTGATATGCAGGCTGCGGATGTTCTCAGAGTAAAAAAACAGATTGATAAAGATTTGGGGCTTGATTCTGACACCGCAATAAATGTTTCGGCGCGTCAGGGAATAGGCATTGACGAATTGTTCGTCGCGATTGTAAATCAAATCCCCGCGCCTTCGGGCGATCCCGATTCGCCGTTACGCGCTTTAATTTTTGACTGTCATTACGACGCTTACCGCGGCGTTGTCGTTCATCTCCGCCTTTTTGACGGTAAAATAAAAAAAGGAATGAAAATTTCTTTTATGTCAAACAGTTCCGTTTACGAAGTGGAAACAGCGGGTGTTTTTAAATTAGCGTTAGTTGAAACTTCAGGACTTTCCGCCGGAGATGTAGGTTATATAATTGCCGGTATAAAAACTGTAAGCGATGTGCGTGTCGGCGACACAGTGACAGGAGCTGACAATCCCTGTACCTGCGCGCTCCCCGGTTTCCGCGAAGTCAAACCCGTAGTTTTTTCGTCAATTTATCCTGTCGATTCAAATGACTACGAAGAACTCCGCACCAGCATGGAAAAATTAAAATTAAACGACGCTTCTTTAATTTACGAAAAAGATTCTTCCGCAGCCCTTGGTTTTGGTTTCCGCTGCGGCTTTTTGGGTCTTTTGCATCTGGAAGTAATTCAGGAAAGGCTGGAGCGCGAATTTAATCAGTCGGTAATTTTTACCGCTCCTTCCGTTAAATACAAAGTGCGCATTAAAGGCAGTGACGAAGTTTTAATCGACAACCCCGTCGATTATCCCGACGAAGGCCGCATCGACGGCGCCGAGGAACCGTACATCCGCGCCGCTGTTATCACTCCCACGGATTATCTTGGAAACATCATGACGCTCTGCATGGAAAAAAGAGGTATCCAAACCAACATGACTTACCTTGATGAAAAACGCGTTGAAGTAATTTATGAAATGCCGCTGTCAGAAGTACTCTTCGATTTTTACGACCGTTTAAAAAGCATAAGCCGCGGTTACGCTTCTTTCGATTATGACATTTCCGGCTACAAACCGACAGACCTTGTAAAACTTGACATCCTCTTAAACGGAAAGCCCGTCGACGCGCTGTCTCAGCTTGTATTCAAAGACAATGCTTACGATCGAGCGCGCAAAGTCTGCGAACGCCTCCGAGATGAAATCCCAAGGCAGCAGTTTAAAATCCCCATACAAGGTTCAATAGGAAGCCACATAATCGCCCGCGAAACTGTCAACGCGTTACGCAAAGACGTTCTTGCAAAATGCTACGGCGGCGACATTACGCGCAAACGCAAACTTTTGGAAAAACAAAAAGAAGGCAAGAAACGAATGAAAATGGTGGGAGACGTAGAACTCCCCCAAAGCGCGTTTCTTGCAGTGCTAAAATCCCGCGACGAATAGGAAGAGATACACCTACTTTGATAATTTTTCGAACAGCTCTTTAAATAAATTATCCCTGTTAATATGATACACATAACGATAAAGATGGCGGCGCGGGTCGAAGCTGTAACGATGCGTGTATTCGGGAATTGGACTGTGCTCCAGCCTGTCCAGCATAAAATCGCCGTCAAGAAGCCATCCGACCGCGGTTACATCCCAGATAACGCGGGTCCACGTCGATATACCTGAATCATGATTCGCCGCTTTTGTCGTATAATCGACAAGATAATCACATAACTTATTTTTTCCGCGAAGCCAGTGTTCAAGCTCCGGTCCGCTTGTTGTAAAAGAAGAAACCACTCCCATGCACGGAAGCTGCACAAGCGCGGCTCCGCAGCCGAAAACCACTCTTGCAGCCGCAACATCCTGAGACATGTTAAATTCTGTGTTATCTGGCCAATCAAGAGCGCTCCCTCCAAGCCAGACAATCACAATACGATCGATAATCGCCGGCTGCAGTATAATCGCCGAAGCTATGTTCGTTATCGCGCCGATGCTGACTATATACAAAGGATTTTCCGAGGAATGCTGAAGCGCAATCTCTACAAGATTCCGCGCCGCGTCGGAATCAACATGTTCCGTTTCGCTTTGCAGATAACGAAACGATCCGCGCCTTACAAGCGGCTTTAAATCCTCCCGCTTCATCAGAGCGAGAATGTTCATTATTTCGCCGTAGCTTTTTTCCATGCCGTCGGCAGGGCCTGTCGAATTTTGATTGGAAAACGGAGCCGCGTAAATTCCTTTAATGCAGAGTTTTTCGTCGGATTTGATCATCAGCGCAAGCGCGTATTGATCGTCAACTTCGTTAAAAGTATCCGTATCAAGAATAACGTCTATTTTTCCTTTTGGTTTTTGAAGGCGTGCAATTAACCCCTCGTTGATGCTTTCACCGGGACTTACCGAAAGATTCCATCCTTCCTGTTTGTTTCCCTCAGACTCCATATTCTCCTCCTATAGACCCTTTTATTTTTCGCTCTTTATTATATCATAATTATTATGAATATTTTAGTTTTTGGATCGTTAAATATTGATTTTTTATACTCGGTTGATCATATCGTAAAACACGGCGAAACAATAAGCAGCGTTTCTTTCGCAAAGAGCGCGGGAGGGAAAGGCGCAAATCAGGCGGCTGCCTTGGCAAAAGCCGGACTGCCTGTGTACATGGCCGGAAAAATCGGCGGCGACGGAAAATTTTTAACAGAGCTTTTAAAATCTTACGGCGTTAACACGAATAATGTGATTCAATACGACGGAGCGACAGGACACGCGATAATTCAGATTGATAAAAACGGGCAAAATTCCATTGTTTTATATTCGGGCGGTAACGGAGAAATTACAGCCGAAGAAATTAAACAAACAATTCTTAAATTTAAAGCCGGCGATATTGTTGTTCTTCAGAACGAAATTTCCAATATAAACGAAATAATGAAAACAGCCAAAAAGCAGGGAATAAAAATTTGTTTAAACCCGTCGCCTTTTAACGAAAATATTTTTTCTTTGCCGCTCGAAACTGTCGAATGGTTTTTTGTCAACGAAATCGAAGGCTCCGCTTTAGCCGGAATGCAGGCGGTATCAGAGCCGGAAGAATCGAACTTTTTTGCGATAATAAAAAAACTTACAAAACTTTTTCCCGGCGCTCAAATCATTTTAACGGCAGGAAAAAAAGGCGCCTTTTACGGCAGCGGCGAAACAATTTTAAGCGAAGGAATTATCGACGTTCCTGTGATTGATACTACAGCCGCAGGCGACACTTTTACAGGTTACTTTCTTGCCGCGCAATCAAGAAATTTATCTCTGCAGCAAGTTTTAAAAACTGCATGTAAAGCCGCATCAATTACCGTGTCGCGAAAAGGAGCGATGGAAACAATTCCGTCAGCCGCGGAAGTTTTTAATTAATCCGCGCAATATTTTCCAGCAGCTTCAGCATTGGATCGATTTCCGCTCTTATCCGTTTTAAGAACGAAATATCAGAGGAGTCAGGCGCACGCCCCAGCGAATAATCCGGAAAATGCCCCCAAAGATAATCACATTCCTCCAGCAAAATAAAAAAGCGTTCGCTGTTCGTTTTTCCTTCTCCGGTTAAAATGTCACGTAACTCTAAAAGCCGTTTCTTCTCGCTTTCAAAAAAAGAAAGTAATTGTAAATTTTTACAACTAACCTCACTAACCTGCTCTTCGATATTATAATGCTCTTTCGTGCCGGTTTGTGCCAGTTCACGGTTAAATTCTTCGTCAATTAAAACAGAGAACGCTTTTTCAGGCGAAAGTGTCTTTACACCTAACGATAAACCGCTGTCTTCGATGCTGAAGATGCGCGGATCGCCGCCGAATTCCTGTTCAAAAAGACTGCGGTAATTTTTCATTGACGGGTTTGAGTAAACAAAGCAGCCGGATTTTGAAACAACAGGCGCAGAATAAACGTCATAAGAGACTGTGTTAAGAATTCCCTTAAAACGATTTTGCGTGTTTAATTTGCTTCGATGCCCCGGTGTTGAACGCGCGTGATATTTATCTGCGGTAAAAGAAAAATCCAATCCCGCGCAGATTATTTTACCGCTTGTTAAACGGCGCGCAATTTCGACTGCGGTTAAACCGACAGAACCGAGAGGCGGAAAAAACGCGGGAAGTAAATCATCTTTTATTAATCTTTCAAAAACGCGAAGGTTTGTCCACGAAGTCATAAAAAGAAAAGTTTCGCCTGTTAACAGCCGCGAAGAAGCCGGAGCCGACGAAAGATCCGCTGCGGCGGGCACATTCCATCCTTTACATCCGATAAAATCACGCAGATTCCAGTGCTGGCTTTCAAGGATCACAACAAGGTCAGGGGTTATTCCCCTGTCTTTCAGCGCGCCAAGACAAGTATCTACGCAGATAACTTTAAATCCGCGTTCTGTTTTTTTTTCCGGTGTCCACTTTTCAAAAAAATCGTCAAGGGAAGGACCTGCGCCGAGGACCAGCACAGGCAGAGAACCGAAATTTAAATTATCTATTGATCTAAAATTTAAGGTAAGCGGCAGGTTGCGCAGCATGTTGCGGAAAAACAAGCGTCCAAGTTTGTTTAAAGTTAAGGCATTACTCCATTCCGACGCGATCTCGCTTCGAATTTTTTCGCGGATTGAATCATACAGTTCCGGAAAAAGCTGAAAGCCGCCTGTTAAGCGGATTGTTTCGACGCGGCGGAATGCTTTGGCTCCCCATCTGCTTTTGATAATTTCGCATAACTTTTCAATATCTGTAATGTTCGTTATGTGCAATTTTTTGTCCGTTAAAACAGATGAATCGACGCTTGTTTTTGAAAGTTCAAAAAGCCCGCAGTCCGCTTCAACGCATAAAACCGCCGAAGAAGGCGCTTCGGTTTCGATGCGCGAAAGCAGGCGGACAAGACCGTATCCGTACAATACAGACGGGCAAAAATAAAGCGTTCTTTCTTTTATCGCGATTGCGTTTACTATTTTTTCAGCGCGGCCTTCAGGATCAACTCCTGACAGAAGAGTCTTGCCCTGCCTGACCATATTTACATCAGATAACGTATATACGCATCTTCGAATTTATCGTCAAATTTATCGGAATGAAGAAAATACTGCTGCCTTAGCATATCGATATTATTATTAAACCATGATGATTTAAAAGCCGCTAAAGTATCTTCGATCGATTCTTCGCCGGCATTTATTTCTTCGACAGGAATAAAAACAAACACATTATCTCCCTGAACAAGCGGTGAAGAAGGAGAGCCTATCGGAGTAGTAAAAGCCAATCTCCAGAAATTTTCGTTACGTGCAAGCGAACCGGTGCTTTGCGCCGATAAACCGGAAATCGAATAAGATTCCAAAGAAGGAAAAAGCTCGATGCTTCCGAAATTTAAAGGAAGCGGTCCGAAACTTCCTCTTTCAAGATTCCACGCTTCGCCCGCGGCTTCAAAACCGGATTCTCTTGCGTCTGTTATAAAATTATTGGCTTTTTCGATAGTCCAGTCTTCCATCCTGCCTCTTTGAAAACTTCTGACATAAGAGCGCACTCTTTCCATAATTGCTTCATCTTCCAGATCGGCTTGCACCGCGTCATTTTCCGCTCTAAAAAATGACCATCCGAAGTCTGTCCTGATAATGCCGCTTAACTCTCCCCTTCTAAGAGAAAAAATTCCGTCACGATCTGAAATATTCGGAATTTCAGAACTAAGCTCGATAAAAAATTTGCCGCTCATATCGCCGCCTAAATGACTGAATTGATCCTGCGAAAAATTTCTTGCGGCGTCTTCAAAAGTCGATATTCCGTTTTTAACTGATTCATAAACTTTCTTGACTTCGTTTTCGCTTGAACTTACGGTGATAATCGATAAATGAATAGACCTGAATTGATTCGCGTTCGCCTGCGCGTAAGATTTATATTCTTCTTCGGGATATTCCATAATGTTAAACGAAATTATTTCGAA
>JGI24695J34938_10003155_pt1 | contig 11727 bp, 15 predicted proteins | sample TergutCo191P3_FD_34938 | JGI IMG/M metagenome (IMG submission 34938) | reverse complement strand
GCGCAGCCGACGTAGAATATTCTGACATCTTTTGAATAATGCGTTTTAATCTGCTCCGCTAACGCCGCTTTGATTGAACGGCAGAGCGGGGCTTCTTCGTTATATTTAAATTTGAACCTTTGCGGGTTATGTCCTGTAATGGCGCATGATAGCTTATTCATAAAAAAAATTCTCCTTAAAATGTGCCTTATTAGTCTATTGGCACATACATATCATTATAACATAGTCGAACTGCACTTACAATTATATATAACAAAAAATGAAACGAGGTATTGTAAAAGTGCAGATAGATTATCTTGACATAGGCAACCGTATTCGCGCGGAACGCACCAAGCAAAAAATATCACAGGAAAAACTTGCTGAAATGGTTGAAGTAGGCACAACGCACATCAGCCATATAGAAACCGGCAATACTGTTCCGAGTATAAAAGTTTTTATTGCCATTATTAACGCGCTTAATTTATCGTCCGACGAACTGCTCCGCAATCATGTAAACAAAGCGAAGCATATATTTGAGGGTGAGTTAGTCGATATTATAGAAGATTGTACCGACGAGGAAGCGCGAATTATTGCCGATACAGCAAAAGCCCTCAAAATAAGTTTACGCCGAAAAACGGATATTTAGACAGCTAAACCGCAAGAAGAAACCGCAAAAAATATACTCTGATACGGTTTCTCCTACGATTAGTCGGTTACTGCGTTATTGCCGTTACAGCCAATCAATTAAGCTGTTTCTGAGTTTTGCAATGATACGGCGTTTTTGTTTTCCTACCGCCTGATGCGATACGCCGAGTATCGCCGCTGTTTCACGCTCGGTAAGTCCGTCGTAAAACAGATACTCTATCAACCGACGGTCTTTGTCGTTCAGGGTTTTCAACGATTCGCGCAGACTTTCCAAAAGCTGCGTTTCTTCGTAATCTTCCATAACGTCGGCTGTTGAAGCGTTAATAACTGATTCGTTCAACGAAACGTCTTTTATTTTGCTCCGTGCGCGCTGATATTCGCTGCGGTTATCAGCTTTGTATAACTCGTCGTCAACGGGTACATCAACCAACCGCTTCTGCCCAAGCACATCAACCGCTTGTTTCCTATGCTTCTTCATAGGGCTTGTCCTCCTTTCTCCGAAAATTCAGAAGAAAGGGGACATCATGGATATTTGGCTATGTAGCATTGCCAAGCCGAATGATTTATCAAGAAACCGCCGTACAGGGAGTAATCCCTGTGGCAGCCGCATATACATAAAAAATAGCGGTCGGTTTCACGATAATTCGTGAAATCGACCGCCATAAGACTTACATTAAGAAGTCCGCAGAGAGCGCGTTTTTCGGGCGGTGGTTTAGCCCAGCGCAACGCTTGTCCATGCGGGAAGCATGGCGCTCTCTTTGTCTTATGAACTGTGTGTCTGTCAGGAGCAGAAAAAAGACAGCAGAACGTCTTAATGTTTAGGACAGTAATATCCATAACATCTCAACTCCTTACCCGCGTTTTTGCGGGCGTCACACCGGCAGCGCCTCCTTCCTGTTCAGCTTTTTTACTTTGGCAGGGATAACTGCCGAGCCGATAATATTATTAACTTTTCATTGTGGTGTTGTATAACNCTACGAGGAATCGAAACCGGCGTTGCANTTACTGTTAAATAATGGCATATTAAATATAACTATCAGTTTTCTTGTCGAAAACAAAAAAACAAAACGGTCTTGTTCAGCTTTTCGCTTCCCAAGACCGCTTTGAGCGTTCATATTATTTAGTTTTCGCTGTTTTTCCCATATTCGTTCGGGCCAGTACCACTTCATAAAAGCACCCCTTGTTTAATAAAAAAATCCATCAAGTCTGATTATCAGGCTCAATGAATTTGCTTATTCCGCAAATAAAATGAGCCGATAATTGCGGTTTATACCACGATTATCGGCTCTGCGCCTAAGCGTCTGGCTCTTTGTTAATGCTTACTTTTATTTCTTGCGTTCAGGTGATAGTCCTTTATTAACAAGATACACCAAGTAGAGTAACACAACGAGTAGCATGAAGCCTACGGCAATATAGTCATATAAGGGTTCAGCTTGCTTCGAGAGTACGCTTGCCGTATTAAAGGCCATATGAAATATAATCCCCGGTACAATGGATTTTGTGCGGACAAGAAGTACAGCAAGCAAAATGCCGATAGCTACAGCAAGGATAATCTGAATGAGTTGTTGGATTCCGGTATAACCGGACATGAGGTTTACGATATGCCCAAATCCAAACGTCGCGCCAGAAATCAAAACAGCCTTTTTGGTATGCTGACCATCTTCAATCGCTTTGAATAAGAACCCCCTGAAAAGTAATTCCTCTAAGAACGGTGCCAATAAGGCCTTACAAGCGATTGCCAAGTAAATATCTTGAAAGTTATTTGATTTATCAAAGAAAAACACACCATTCGCTAATATCAGGATAAACAACGGTATGTAAAATAAACATCTTTTAGCGTCTGCGAAATTTATTTTTGCAAAACCAATCGTACTTGTTAATTTCCGCTTTATTGCATAGAGGAGCAAAACGAAAGAAAAAATGAGCATCAAGAGCGTTTCGCCTAAATACTCTATGCCGATTTGATTAGATAGTACAACTCCGGCGTTTGCCAAAACCACATAGGCAACGATAAATACTATTGTTAAACGCAATTTGATTTCGCTCATTGTAATCCTCCAATATAATTAGATTTAAGGTGTTCATATTTTATAGTATAGGGTGAAGCGATACGCCAACGGGCGGGGCGGTTCAGACGGATACCGCCATCGGCGGCATAGCCCGCGGCAGCGCCCACGGCGCGGTACGCACGGCGAGTATCGCGGCGATTGTTCGCCAAGCTCAACACAAACACTGTCGGGACGTTCTTCCTCGACAACTCGTTTTACAAGTTCTGAGCTTTCTTATGACTTTATTCTTTCATGGTATCGTTGCTCCTTATAATTTATAGTAAAAACAGTTCGGAATGGTTTTAAGCATAAAAGCAATAAACCCCCATCTCTTTGTTATATAAACTATTTTCTTCTTTTTAATAAGCGCATTATGAATTTGTTTTGTGGCTTTTTCCAAAGGCATCACCCAAAACAGTCCGTTACCTTTTGCCATCGCGGTATTCACTAAGCCTGCTTTAATATCAGTCACCGCAATTTTTATTCCCTGCTTTTTCACCTTACAGCGCATAGCTTCTAAATAATTTGAAATGTACGCTTTTGATGCGTTGTAGGCAGGACATTCAGCACTGCCACGCAAAGATGCCACAGAAGTAATAACCGCTAAATGTCCAGATTTTTTATCAAGAAAGTATTTCATTGCGATATTGATAATGGCAGTTACACCCGAAACATTTGTGTTAATGGTATCTTGTTCTAAACGCCAATCCAAATCATAATTGATATGACCTATCCCGCTGCTCACAAAAATTAAATCTACACTACCCATTTCATCAATCAAATCACTAAGCGCTTTCATGGCTTCCTGCGTGTTGGTAATATCCATGTATCTCGAATACGTCTTGCAAGACAATTCATTCGTCAATTTATCAAGCAGTTCAATCCGTCTGCCTACTAAGCCAATTTCAATTCCATCTCTTGCTATAATTTTTGCAAACTGCATACCGATTCCGCTACTTGCGCCGATGATAATAGCTCTTTGCATCTCTGTTCACCTCCAAATACTTGAATTAGCCCTGTCAAGATACGATAATGATTCATTAGAATCCTCTTAAATTTATGATAATGTCTGCTCCTGCAAAAAAAAGTGCCTATAGTGCTTCCAATATTCGCAAAAATCACGACCATAAGTGTTTTTAATGAGCGGTTCTTATAGAATCCTTTTTACCGTTAAACTTATGCGTGTTTTGTTCAATTAACATCTCTTGTTAAAAATTCTGTTTCATTTTTAATAAAAGATTTTTTTGCGTGAATAGTTAAATATTTTCTTTCAGCTTGCGTATAAAATTTGGGATTTCGGATAACTCTCTATTCATTTGCTCCTACGTCTTTGATAATTGAAATTTCCATATCTCTCAAGTTGACAACAGTTTCCTGCTTGCACTTAGGGCAAAATAATGGAAAATTCAAAAGCTCCGTGTCTTTTCGCAGTTTTATCCGAGTTTTGTTTTTACAAACTGGACAGAGTAACCAATGTGTTGCTTTGTTTGTATTTTCCACCATTTTCACCTCATACTTCCCACGTCTTAACGATACCACGGTGAACGAAAAGTAACTGTGGCGTTTTTGGTGGGATAATGTTTTTTATCCGGTGTCGAAGGCAATAATTAAACCAGCGGTATAAGCTCGTTTTTATTTAGGCTACGAGCTCGTCTCTTAATCTGGGATTGACCCCCTGTATCACACCGCGAACTGTCCAGCCAGTTATGGCAATAACCCCGCCTCGTATTCTTCAAGGTGCATACTGATTCCCGGCGAACCAGACACATCAAGGCTATCTATCTACAATTACATCAATCAATTTTGATTTCCTCAAACAATTCGTCAACGCTTGTAAACAATCCCCATGTTACGAATATTCCTTCATGAATCATGCGGTTAATTTCATCACGACTTGCCCACATTGCGTCGCAAGTTTCATCAGAATTAAGAATTATGGTTGATGTGTTTGCATTTTGCCGAAATAACCAGACATCAATCAAACCGCGACAATCAACATCACTACATAGTAAACGATGTTGAATCATTTGTCCGTTCTGAGGTTTAAGAGTAATGCCCAATTCCTCTTTTACTTCTTTTAATGCTGTAGTCAGACTGTCATCACCTGCAACTGCATTTCCACCCGTACATTCCCACATATTTGGAAACGTCTTGTTCGGCGACCTTTTCGATATAAGATATTCGCCTTTGTCGTTCTCAATCCAAACATTAACCTCAAGGTGATATTCCCCTTTGTTCATTGGCTTGCCACGTTCGTGAATACGTCCTGTTACATTACCATTTTCATCTAATATATCCCAAAACTCAGCCAAGTTAATTTTTCCCTTCGTGTGCGTTATATACCAATAGTAAATAGATTATTGAATCATTCCGATTATCGTTACGTTACCGCTTTCAAAAAATCCGGTACAATTATATGCCCATATCCCATCCGAAAGATTTATCGTTATTATTTCATCAGTATCTTTAGTGTCATGGATTGTTATTCGCTGTTCCTCATTTGAGGGAGAGAATAGAAAAAAATTAACTGAACCGCCGATTATTGTGGATTTAATTTCAAGTATTAATGTCTGATTCATAGCTGCACGAAAACTTGATGATTGCGAAATATTCCTTTGTCCGTTATTGCTTATCTCTATTACAGCGGCAACGTTAGAATTAAATTCCGTATCGTTTATAGATGTGTTTGCCATTTTTGCCTGCACAGATTCCTTTACACTTTGCTGTAATTCGTCTATTACTTCAATAGCTGTCAAAGGTTCATTCAACATATCGAAAAGTGAAGGACTTTTATCGTTAAAATCCCAACCCCAAAACTCACCCCAATCGGCAAGCCGTTCAACAATGAATCCATTGTTAGTCACAATGCGTGAAATTCGCAAATCCTCATAATCCCGTTCAAGTATTACAATGTTTTCGTCTGCTTCTGCATAGAATTCAATAAATATCGTCTGTGTACTCCATTCCAAGTTATATTTTCCATTAGAATAGGTATAAAGAAAACTGAAACCGCCGTTGCTTTCTGGATAAACAAATCTGAGGAGAATCTCGGGAATGCCGTCGCTGTCAAAATCATAGAGTGAAAATCTTTCGGCATAAGCCCAACCTAAAGTGGAGTCGCCATGCAAAAATGGAACTTCGGCTTCGTTTATAACGTTTCCATCCCTGTCATAGTAGACACGCAATGCGCCGTCGGGTTCAATAAAATCGAAAGTAACAAGTGCATCAGAATTTTCATTACCCACCCAATCAATGCCAAAAATGCTTAACATGGGTGACAGCAAATCCTCTGCCGCTCCGCGCCAATCAACATCTGCTTTATCAGTGGGATTTGGAATTTCAACGCCGTTTGTTTCAACAGGGATTGATGTGTTGATGGTCAAACTATTTGGAACGCAGCCAACAGCCAACGTTGCAAGCATAACAAGTGTAATGGATATTGCGAAAATTTTACTTTTCATGATTTATTAAACCCCTCTCGATTTTTATGTGTTTAGTTGATGGAATCACTGTTTATATTTGGTCTGCGGATATACTTACCCCAAATCACAGAAGCAAGAAATACTGCCAGAACATCTAATCCGCTGCGTAAAAGCATATCCGTCATCGCTCCGGCGAAAATCAATCCAATGAAAAGATTGAATAATATCCAACACAGCCCCACCGACAAAATCATTATCTTCACAGATTGATTAACCGCGTTTTCCCCGCTCTTAAAAATAGGGTAAAGAACAGCATGACATACGCCTAAAACTATTCCGAATATTGCAGTCCATAAATATGTTGGTATAGGTAATGTATTTGCATTACTGTGCATTATCCCTGCTTCATAACCAATAATTCTTACTGCCGTAAAAGCAGCGGCAATCAGCAAAACCGCTAATACTTTTTGCCGGAAACTGAGAAGCGTATTTCTTTGTTGGCTGTTTTTCTTTGCCATAACAAACTTGGCAATCATCGTGCATAACAACACTGCGGCTATAGCTTCACCCGCTCCCATGAAAAATTGGTAGATGATGAAATCTGTACCCCAAGACGTAAAGGGTGAAGCTTCAACCACAACTTCCTGCATACCAAACAGATAAATCAACGCGAAACATATCCCGAAGCGCAATCCCGCTTGGTTATTTGGCAATTCGGACTTTTGTCCGAAAAAAAGCGTGATAACGGCGTTGTGTGCATATATCATAATAAAATATAATGACGCGACAACTTCAAAACCCAGCACCCTAACAAATAAGCTGTCAAAGTCTTCGGCGTTTACTTCGCTTGGGAGCATAATTTTTGAACCAATCGCTATAACGCTTGCCATAATAACGAACAGAGCGATGCTTATGATTTTTTTCTTTTGGCTAATCATGCGAACCTCCTAACGGAAAGAATCCCCGTTTATCGCTTTGGCAATCTTCTGTAAATCTTCGGTACGAATTTCCGGCTCAACAAATTCTTTATTGAAATCATCTATCTTTCTCAGCCACTCAAACATCTTCTTGTAAGCGAAGTTCATTTTTTCGTAATTCATAATACCGCCGACAGTTGTCGAACATACCGAATGGTTTAACAACTCTACCGAAAAAAGCCTTTTCATATATTCTGTATCTTCACTTGGCGTATAACAGCAAGCAAATAACGCAAGCCGTTTAGAAAGCAATTGCTTTTTATGACTATTGCAGAATGTCGTGATTTCTCTGCGCATTTTCGCCATATAGACTGAGCCGCCGATTATAACATTGTCGTATTCTTTTAAATTAATAGCTCTATCTTTCGCTTGCGCTATTTTAGAATCGCCGTCAATAAGCGATTTTAACATTTCGGCGCATTTTAGGGTGCAACCGTATTTTGTGGCGTATACAATCAATGTTTTCATGTTTACCTCAATTCTGTAAAAATTCTATTACTCGCTTGCCTTGTACAAGCAGTGTTTTGACTACGATAATTGCCATAAGTACATAAGTTCCATAACGAAACACAGTTTTCGATTTACTTAGTTTTGACAGTAGCCCGATAATAAGAATAATAAAACCTAAAACGCCCAAAGCGCATAAGGTGATGAACAACGCTCCCTCTGTGGGGAAACCATCCGCTGTGCCAATGGAATCTCTTGTTCCGGCGGCAATTGACATAAACAACCCCAGTGTAAACATTATATAAAATGCTTTCTCCCAGTGACGGTATGTTGCGCGATTCTTAACCACATAAGTAATAAAACACGCCGCCCCGATAATAAGTGCAAATGAGATTATATGAAAAGTGCCGCCAAAGAATAATTCTGCGATGCTCATGCTTCTTCTCCAATCATGTACAGCTTATTAAATTGCGTGATATGCCGCCTAATTAAGTCCAACGCTTCTTGTTCGCGCTCGGAGCAGTTATCGCAAAGGCACAGCATGAGATAAATCGGAGAGTAGAAGTGCGCCGCCGCTATATCAGCATCATAAATTTTCATAATGCCACGCTCCGTAAAGGTCTTGAATAACGCGGTCTGATAAGCAAGCGGAGCGTTGATATATTGTTCTGTAAATAATTTTGACACTTCGGCATTTCTGTATTGCTCTATCGTGAACAAACGGCGCAGCATAACCCCTGCTTCATCATGCAGGGCATATAGAAAAAGCGAAGTCCCGATATTAATTAGTGTATCCAAACTCATATCCTCATATTTCTGTACATCATTTTTATAGTCATGCCCGTCAATACCGAGCTGTTCCGTATGTTGTCGAAAGTTATCCGCCGCCCTTTTAAGGATTGAGTCAAATATATCCTGCTTGCTTTCGTAGTGCTTATAAAGGGAAGCGGCTTTAATACCGACCGCATCGGCGATGTCCGCAACGGTCACGCCATCGTAACCCTTGGTGGAGAACAGTTCCAGTGCTTTATCCAATATGATTTGCTTTGTATTTCGTTTAGCCATAACGCGCCTCCCCAAAAAAGCTAATGTTCATTATCTATTATAGCTAATAATTGTTAGCCTGTCAAGAGGTTTTGAAAATTATTTTTGTAACTATTTTGTGAACGGATTTTTTATCATAAGTCCTATCTATATAAAAAAAGNCGGGGGCATGACGGTTTCCCGCCACACCCTCGGTTTATCTGCTTTTCTCACAGCCTTTTCGACGTTTCCACGATGTACGGCTGTACAATCTCCTTGAACACAAGTCCGTTCGTCTTAAAATCAAGCATATCCCTGACCGGCTTGGTGACAGTCGGCTTACTTGCCACGGTCGAGTTGAAAATCTGCCCATATTCGGGATTTGGGGAGAAAGTCAATATCCTCGGCTTCACCGATTTAACCGACCTCAACCCCTCCGCAAACTCGGCTATTTCGTGCATTTTATCGCTTGCGCCGCAAAGGATATGAACATCAGATTCCTTATACTTCTTAATGGCTTCACGTTTCAAATCGCCGAAATCCGATATAATGAAGTTATAATCATGCTTCGGAAGTATACCCTCATAAAAGTCAATAGCGTCAAAGGTGTAATAATCTTCCTCGGTATCAAAATTATAGGCGTTCGCTATGCTTTCAAGATGGCGATTCATGTTAAGAGCGGCGTAACAAGCCGTGCCGCCGTTGTTTTTAATGAAATTGGCAAGCCCAAGCGCGATAGTGGTCGTGCCAACCCTGCGGGTTACGCCGATTATGCCGATATTGACGTTCAGGCAGTCAAAGCGGTAATGCTCGTCCTCCATTTCCTTGATGATGATACTCTGCGCCAGCGTTTCTTTTTCTTCATCGGGTTCGTCCTCGTAACCCCTTGCTCTTGCCGGCTTTGGTTTATATTTCAACGTACCCTCGTCGGACAAGCACTCGGCTATCTGCTCGATTCTTTCATTATTATCAAGCGCGGTGACAATATCGGTTACGCCGATTTTTACGAGTTCCCGCGTGAAACCGTCTACCTCGTTTACACTCCCGTAAATGACGATAACCCTCGCGCTGTACATCATTTGAAATGATTGCAAGGCTTCCAAAAATTCTTTGTCGCTTTCGCTTATCGCAAGCCTATCAACGCAGAAATAACGGCAGCTTGCGAATTTACGCATATCCCTGACAATAAACTCCGACAAACAGAAATTGCCCGACATTTTTCGGATATGCAGGGATTTTTCGTTCGCCGCTCTGTCAAGCAGATTTACGCTTTCGTTTCTCGCTAAATATAAAATCAATTAAACCCTCCCTTTCTCATAAGCCGATTATCCAAAACGCGCCGCCCGCAGCCGCGCCTTTTCGGGCTTCGTTCAAAATAATGTCAAAATCCCATTCCTGTTCGCTTCGTTTCTTACTTGCTGGGTCTGCCACGAGGATTTTTCCGTCAGCGGTAACGCCCCGCAGTACGATAAAATGCCCCGATGACGTAAAATGCCCTTTACCCATGATGGCGATAACAAGTTTTCCGTCTGCGAGAGCGTCTACGATTTTCTGCGGGTCGTTCTGTACGTCACCCTCGACGTTCAGCCCAAAGGCTTTCGCGGCGTTGGGTATCAGGCTGTGGTATGAACCTTGTTCTTGCGCCCAACCGCCGTTAGCCACCGACCACGCCGCCATTTCAATCGGGTCAACGATAGTTCCCGTAAGGCTTGAAACAACAATCGACAATGCCGTGGGGCCGCAGCCGTGAGTTCCGATTTTGTCCGTTCCGTAGGGTTCGTTTGCGTATTTTGTATCAAGCTGATTGAAATAAATAACGTCTGTCGTGCCGTCCGTAAAGACAATATCGCCGTATTCGATTCCGTTGCCGTCAAGGTAATCTTTTTCAAAAATTCCGATGATTTGGTTGTAACCGTAATCTATTTGTAAATTTTCAACCGCCTTTAATTCGCTTGGCAACAACCAACCGAACAGCAGGGATAACGGGCTTGTCAATAAGTACACGATAAACGCAATCAACAGCAGAAGCCCGATAACAGGCGCGAGAATGAGTATCAGTAATCTACGACGTTTTTCTGCGTCGGTTGCGGCATCTACCGCTAATTTAGTCAGTAGTTTTTTTACAACTGCGGCGGCAGCAGGGGCAGCCATATCCATCACCTCCGTAAAATAGCGAAAGCCCCGATTAACGGGGCTTCACAGAATATTTTTATTTACATTTCAAGTCCTGCTTATCGTCCTCCGGCTTTGCCGAAGTAATCAAACTTGTATTCGGGTATTTCAAAATTAACGTGCAGACGCTTCGCGCCGATTACAAATAAAGCATGACCGCGCTTTTTTGAAAGCAGCAGTTCTTCTTCGGCTTCGGTCAAGCTGTACAGTTCCTTTGTTTCCAAGAGGTTTTTGCCGTCCGTACCCATCAAGATTTTATAGCAAGGAATATCCAAAAGGGCTTGCCCGTACTGTTTGATGTTGGGGGAAATGAAGTCAACGACCGAATGGGAAATAATAACAAGCCCCGCCTCATATTTACGGGCGCGTTTCGCCACATTACGCAGAAATACAAGGCTTTGCGGTACGTTTTCGTCTATCATCAAGTATGCCTCGTCGCAAATCAGCATGACACGTTCGCTGCGGTCTTTGCTCATCTGCTCCCAGCACCATGACAACAAAGTGAAATACTGCGCCCTCTTTATGTTTTCGCCTGTGTTTTGCAAGGAATGGGTGTCAAGGCAGATACAGCGCGAAGTCGTTTCAACCGTGCTGTGTCCGTTCCAAAGAAATTGGTCGCTGCCGAGAGCAAGGTCGTGGAACAGCAACGCCAATTCCTTATGCTCCGCGTCTTTTTTGGTTTTAGACTTTTTCTCCAAAAGATTGTAAAGGTCGGTGAACGTGGGGAAGTCGGTGTTGCTTAATTTCTTAATGTCCGTATCCCAATCAATATGAAACTCGTTGTAAAGTTCGATAATGGTCTGTTTGAGGATAGCCCGTTTCATATCGGACAGGGAGGGAATATACAGCTTGAAAAATATCTCCAAGTTTTTAACGTGGAGTGCCATGTCACTCATGCCGTAGCCTTCGTCAACGTAAAGCGGCGGGTCGTCGGATTCGCTGATTACGTTTTTGTCTTTTTTGCCCCCGGCGGCTCGCCGGTCGTCCTCATCGGTATCGCGGGGAGCCGGACGG
>JGI24695J34938_10003152_pt1 | contig 11734 bp, 7 predicted proteins | sample TergutCo191P3_FD_34938 | JGI IMG/M metagenome (IMG submission 34938) | reverse complement strand
GTCCAGCATACCGTCTTTAAAGGCTTCAGGAACAATCTGTTTTAGCTGGTCTAGCTGTTCCTCGTTGAATTTGTAGGAGGGACGGAGTTTTTGCGGCATGACGGCACCTCAAATATAAATAATATGCTTTTCGCCGCCTCTCCCTTAAGACGAAATATATATGAATAACATATATTTTATATGATTATAATAAATTGTTAAGTAATTATCAATAAATAATAATGAAATTCTATTAAATTATGGAAATGACAAGTTTAAGATCTGTGCTAGCTTACAATATGAAAGCACAAAGACGGATTTTGGAGCTTACACAGGCTCAGCTAGCAGAAAGAGTCGATACCTCGGCCAATTATATAGCCCTTATTGAAACCGAAAAAAGTTTTCCTTCGCCGGAAAAGCTTGAACAGATAGCCGAGGCTCTCGAAATTGACGCTCCTGCCCTGTTTTCAACAAAATCATACCCCCTGCCGGTCGGGACACTTACAGATTTACAGGAAAAAGTAATAAAAGACCTTACCGAGACAATTTCTCATCATTTTAAAAGGTTTGAGCGGGAAAATCCCAAATTTGAATAAAACATCTTTACTTTACATTTGTATAGGTATATACTTATACAATGAAAAGAGAACTATTACCTGCAGGCTATAGCACTTTTTTTAAGGACATTAAGCAACGCATTAAAACTGCGCAATATGAAGCCTTAAAATTGGTTAACAAAGAAATGATTTTGCTTTACTGGGATATTGGCAGCAAGATTGTATGCAGTCAGAAAAAGCATGGCTGGGGAAAAGCAATTGTAGAAACACTTGCTAAAGATTTACAGTTGGAATTTCCGGGTGTTTTAGGTTACTCAACTGATAACCTTTGGCGTATGCGCAAATTCTACATAAATTATGCAAACAAGCCAAAACTTGCACCATTGGTGCAAGTTTTACCATGGGCTCATAATATTATTATTATGGAAAAATGCAAGAATGATTTGGCTCGTGAGTATTATTTGCGGATGTCTAAAAAATTAGGCTGGACAAAAAATGTATTGATTCACCAAATTGAAAATCAAAGTTACGAAAAAACATTATTAAATCAAACTAATTTTGATAAAACACTGCCTGAAAAATCAAGGAAAAAAGCAAGCATTGCGGTAAAAGATGAATATACATTTGATTTTTTGGATCTATCTGATAAACACGGAGAGATTGAACTGGAAAATGCCATGTTAGCAAAAGTAAATCGATTCTTGATAGAGATGGGCGGCATTTTTACCTTTATGGGCAATCAATTCAGATTGGAAATAGACAATGAAGAATATTTTATTGATTTACTTTTATATCATCGCCGTTTAAAATGCATGGTTGCAATAGAATTGAAAATTGGAAAATTTATACCTGAATATGTCGGGAAAATGCAATTCTATTTGACAGCATTAGATGAAAAAATAAAAGAAAAATCAGAACAGCCTTCTATTGGGATTATATTATGTAAAGAAAAAAAACGTACTATTGTTGAATATGCCTTAAAAAACAGTAATAAACCAATTGCTGTTGCGAATTATCGAATCACATCTACTTTACCAAAAGAATTGCAAAAAGAATTACCCAGTCCTGCGCAAATTCAACAGCTGCTAGCGGAGATTTAATTTCGTATGTTTTCTGCTTCGCCGATTATACCATTCATTTTTTCTGTGTCAATATTCGCAGTTATAAAAGTTTCCTGCTCTAAATCGTCGCGCAATTGCTCGTAATATTTCTTAAAGTCGGCGCTGGTTTTTGCTCCCGATTGTAAAGCGTATTCGCGGTAAGCGGGACAGGAAAAACGACCGTCGCAGTTACGGCAGGTGCGGTTAGCAAAAGTGATATTTGTTCCTTCAATTCTTTTTGTAAGATAGTCAACGGAAGGCGCAGAAAAAGAACGGCTCTCTATTTTATCAACCACTCTTGCAAAATCTTCGATTGTTTCATTTACTTTGTTGTGATCAAATTCTACAGGTATTACCGGTTCCCACTTTTCAATCTCGCTTGCAATGTATTCTTCGTCCATACTATCCAAAGCTGTCTTCATGGCGCGCGGAAACGCAGTAGAAATGACAGCTGTCTGGTCCAGTTTCTCACCTCGCAGTCTCTCCCAAATATGCGCGTAAATATTCAGCTGTTTTTCGTAACGGCTCCTGTGCGCGCGGATATAATCAGGATCGTGCGTTTTAATATCGTACATCCATGTCTTATTCTGCTGCGAAACAATGTCAACAATTCCTTCGATTGTAAAGCGGCGCTCCTGCGGTGTTTTTTGATCTGGAAGAGTAAGTTTCACTTCAGTTTCGCTGATACTTTCTGCAACAGAACGAAGTTTACGGTAATAATAAAGCACCTGATTCCACGCCGCTTCCTTTACATCAGCGCTAAGAGCGTGTCCTCCTGTTAAACGAAGCATAGTATAATTTTCCTCGAACTTTTCTTTTAATTCTATTTCAATTTCATTCTGTGTCATAGTAATTTATCCTTCTCTCTTTCATTAATGAGCATATAATGCAAATCTTCGATTGTTTGATGAACAAGGCTTCCAAAAAGCATTGTTTGCGAACGGCTTGGCACAAAATTATACTGGCGAAGCATCATGTATTGACGCGGACAATGTTCATACATAAGATAATCTCCGGTATACGAATATGTTTTGCCAAGATCTTCTTTATTAAGAGCCGCCTTTGGAAGCCCCGATAAATTTGCCTGAATCTCCGGTATAGCAGGAAAATTATTATCATTAAAAAATTTAATAAAATAGTCGCTTGCCCTCATCTGCTCAGGTCGCGGGATAACTCCGTCTTTTCGCGTTGTAGAAAATCTCGGCATAATAAGAATATTTTTAGCGCGGCTTAATGCTACATAGAACATTCGCATATTATCAAAACGGGAAATACGATCCAGAGGTTCTCCCTCACGGGTATCCTTTATCCCCCTGACAATTACTTCTTTTATATCTGCTTCCCGTTCGCGGCGATCGCAGCTTCCAAGCACAACCACAGGAAACTCAAGTCCTTTTGACTGGTGAATAGTCAAACATGAAATACGCCCTTTTGGAAAAGGAACATCCGAATCTTCATATTCAGACTCACCGCGCCTGTAAAGCGCGTAAGTAAACGAAGAAAAAAAGCAATGATTAAAAACTTCGTCTTTATAAAACGAACCTGTAATAATTGTGCCGAATTCTTCCATGAAGCGGGAAAGATACTGACTAATAAGAGCAAGATTGCAAATCGGTCCTTCATCAGCACCGGTCTCTGCAAGAGAAAACATATCACTGAAATATTTAAAACCGCAGATTTGGTAAAAAAGATCAAGGATTGACCAGTCAATCGATGTTATTCTGCTTATAATATACGCAATTGTAAAGGGATTTCCTTCAGCTTCCCGCTTTTCGATAATCGCGTCAAACATTTTTCCGCTTGCATTGCGCTTACCTTTTGCGGAAAGTCCGCATTCTGCAAATTCTCGTTTCATAGATTGTTTAAACGGTTCTTTAATATTATATTTATTTTTTTCTGTAAGAGTAATCAGCGCCTTGTAATCCTTTTCGATGATTTCCAATTCATCTTTTCGCTCGGACACAAATTCTTTTAATTTTGGGTCTGCATCGCATAGATCATCGGCAGTTTTTATACAAATTTGCATCCATTCTATATACGATTCTAAACTGCGCCCCATTACATCTTTATAGTGAGGCATACCAAACACCTTTAGAAAAATTCCCCAAATTGCTTTGGCTTCGTCTACTTCCAGGAAGCGTCCTGCTCTTGGCGCGTATATTTTTAATTCATCGGGAGTGTTAAAAAGATTAAGCTCTTTATTTACTTCTTCAAAGGCTTCCTTAAAACCTTTAACTCGCGTATTCTCTCTGTTATTATATGAATCCCAAAGTGAAGGAAAAAGAAATGCGCACTGGGAATAGTCTTCTATCTTTTTTGACTTTTTAAGATCATATATAAAATGTGCCACTTGACTATAAACATTATCGGCAACCGCATGATCCGTAACAGCGACAGAAGGAATATCATCTTGATGAAAGGCTTTAATATCTTTGTCATGAATACGGTAAAAACCTTTTGCCGGCGGATCTTTTTTCCAGTCGACCATGTTAATGAAACTTTTATACGCTTCTACAATTTTTTTACGAGAGCGGTAATTAATATCAAGGTCTATACGAACAGGACGAACCCCCAGAGCATTTTCGCATCGGGTCTCAAATTCAACCAAGTTTTCAACCGTGGCTCCCCTAAAACGATAAAGCGCCTGATCGTCGTCGCCGACAACACAAATATTTTTATTCCCGCCTGCAAGCGTAAAATAAATTTTTTCCTGTATGGCATTTGTATCTTGATATTCATCAATAATAACATGTTTATATATTTCCCCGGAACCTGTAAACTCTTGCAATTGATCAAAAGCTCTTCGCTGNAAAAGAGAAAAATCAACATGCGCAGGTTTTNTATTTAATTCTTCCAGATATAATCTGTACATTTCGATTAGTTTTGATAAAGTCTCTTTATTATCGANATTNACTTTATCGATTAGACATTGAGCCGGGTCAAGCGATTCCTCGGAAAGACGATTAAATAGAGCAATAACAGATGTAACTGCAAGATGCCGCGATTGACTTGCTCCGCTTTTTGTAACATTTCCAAAAAATGCATTTATTTCTTCTATTGCTGTTTCCATTTTTGAAAAACCTGCGCCCAAACAGAGACTTGTCCAAAATGCGCGTCCATAAATCTTAAAGTATTGAGAAAGTTCATCCATAAGTATCGGCGGACGTATTCGAGAACCGTCTTTAGTAAAACGGCGATCTGTAATTAGTTTTTGACAAATCGAATGAACAGTACCTAAAGCCATAGCGGAAATATCGTAAGGCTGCCCTGTTTTATTTGTAACAGCGCCAAGAAGCGATCTAAGTCCGTCTCTTAATTGTGCTGCGGCCTTTTCGGTAAAAGTAGAAAGAAATATTTCCTGCGGTTTNACATCGTGAAAAACAATTAGATTTANAGTGCGCCACAATAACACGCGNGTCTTTCCGGAACCCGGTCCTGCTGTTAGAAATAGAGGCCCCGAAGTATGAAGAATTGCTTTTCGTTGATTCTCGTTAGGTTGAAAACCGGCTTCTTCCCAGAGTTGTTCAATGGTAACAGGCATTTTTGTATTCCATATATAATATTCTATCATTTTTTTGGATTTTTGTAAAATATCATATATTAATTGTTTCTATATAATAATTATGATACAATTTTTAGACAAACGAATTTGCTCGTTTTTTGAAGGAGAAAATATGGATATAACAACTTTATTTAAACTGTCATCGGGTTTATACATTATTTGCGCAAAAGACGAAGACAAAAAGGCGCAATCGGGCTTCGCAGGCTGCGTTGTGAATACGGTGCTGCAGGCAACAGCAAAACCTGTAACAATTTCTGTTTGCATTAATAAGGATAATTATACAAACGCCTGTATAAAAAAAACAAAAGCGTTTACAGCTTCAATTATTTCCGAGAAAATAAAAGAAAGCATAATAGGCGATTTTGGATTTCATTCAAGCAAAGACAAAGATAAATTTTCAGGAAATCCTTACGCTAAGTCTCCTTCCGGGATTCCGTACATAAAAGAAGGCGTTACAGGCTACATTCAATGCAAAGTAATAGAATTTATTGACAATTACACTCATACTATTTTTATCGGCGAAGTTGAAGAAGCTCAAAACATTTCGGGTGAGCCGCCCATGACTTACGAATATTATCACAAGGTGATAAAAGGAAAAGCGCCGAAAAACGCGTCTACNTATGTTGAAGATTCTCCATCGCAATCGGCAGCCGGNGNNNCAAAGGGATACAAGTGCGGCATGTGCGGCTATGAGCATCCCGGCACAAAAGAAGAGTTTGAAAAACTNCCGGCTGATTATACATGCCCGATGTGCGGCGCTTCAAAGAATTTGTTTGAACCAATATAAAGTAATTTTACTTTTTCAGCTTGCAGGTAAAATAAAATTTAGCGCCTTTGCCCAGCTCTGATTCTACCCATATATCGCCGTCCATCAGTTCTAAAATTCGTTTTGAAAGAGCAAGACCTATTCCAATTCCGCCGTGNGTTCTTGTTAAGCTTCCGTCTGCCTGCTCAAATATCGAAAACAGNCTATCCTGCTGCTCTTTGGAGATTCCAATTCCATTATCAGAAACTTCCATTTGAATGGTAATAATTCCGTTTTCTTCCCCTGTCTTCCTGGCGTCTAAAAATATAACGCCTTCTTCAGATGTGAATTTTACAGCATTAGCCAAAATTGTTGTAATTACCTGTTTAAGGCGTTTTTCATCGCCGTAAAGCGATTCAGGGATTTCCGGGTCAATTTTGCAATCAAGCGCTTGTTTCTTTTTGCACGCATTAATGTCTGCATTTTTAAGCGCATCACAAACCATGGCTTTAAAATCAAAAGCAGTGTCAGAAAGCTTAAACGTGCCGTAACCCAAATCTGAAATATCAAGCACATCATTAATATGACGCATAAGAGACTGTGCCGCTTCGTTCATCGAATTACAATGATTTGTAATATTTTCAGGAAGTCCGCCTGAAACTTTAATTACCTGAAGCATTCCGATAATTGCATTCATGGGGGTGCGCATTTCATGGCTCATTCTGGAAAGAAATTCCGATTTAGCGCGGCTTAAATATTCTTCATGCTGTATTGCATCGCGCTCAAAAACGCCGGAAAAAATACTTGCCGTAAGAACCGCAAGATCTGTTTCATTCTCGTTCCAGCTCGTTTCTTTATTCCTTGAAAAAACAAGAATTGCAGTCATTTTGCTTTTTATAAAAATAGGAGTTACAATATAATTATTAAAATTTTCTTTATCTAGTTTTAAATAATTTTTAGTGCCGACATCTTCTGACTGAAGAAATAAATCATTCCCTTCTTCAGATAATAAATTATTTGCGGCGGAAATTATATCATCGTTAAGCGGAATTTTATCGTCTATACATTTTTTTAATTCCAGGTCAGGAGCTATCCATTCATTCCGGCAAACAAGCACATTTTTATTTTTATCAATTTTATAAAGCAATATTGCATCTATACCCATAAACTCTCCGATCATGCGAAGCGTATCTGTGTACAAAGTTCCTGTATAAGCGTTAATAAGAAAGTTTTGCGCAATTAGATTAACAAGCGACTGCTGCCTTTGCCTCTGAACAAGCTGCATTTGATGATGAACTCTTAGTTTAACAACTCCATGATTAAAAGGTTTTGAAATATAATCCATAGCNCCGAGAGCAAGNCCCTTTATCTCCGCCTGATTATCATCAAGTCCTGTGATAAAGATAACAGGAATATGNTTTGTTTTTTCAGATTCTTTTAAAGCTGATATAGTTTCATATCCGTCCATATCAGGCATTAAAACATCAAGNAAAACAATATCCGGTAAAAATTTATGCGCTGTTTCAACCGCTTCNTTTCCGTTAATNGAAGCATAGACCGTATATTCNGGAGACAAGATACCCTTTAAAGTNCTAATATTAACTCTTTCGTCATCAACAATTAAAACGCTGTTTTTCTTTCTAAATTCCATCTTTGTTCTCCCATTTGTTTTTAAGTCTTAATATTTCCTGTTCGGCATTGATAAAATCAAACCTTTCTATATACTCGGCAAGCTCCTCAGACCCCGGTATTTCCATTATATCATCAATTAGGTCTTCGCATTCAGGATTTCTGTTATTTACGAACATTTCCAGTTTTAACAGTGTTTCCTGTATTTTCTGCGAATCGCTTGTTTTTTCTATCTTTTTNGCTTTGAATTCCGCCAATAGAGGTTCAAATTTGTCCAAAACCTCTNTTANATTATTATTTAATACTTTTAATTCTTCACTGTCAATCGGATTTATATTATTTACCAGTTTTCTTTCCAGCGCAGAAGCCGCCGACTGCAGCGTTGTTTCTCCTATCTGCCCTGCGTTGCTTTTTAATGTATGAGAAAGCCTGTGCGCCAGCTTATAATCACCGTCNTGCGCGGCTTTTACTATTTTTTCATACGTGGTTTGATTATCCCTGACAAAACTAAGGCGCGTCTTGTTTAAAAATTTTTCTTCATCTTCGGAAGTCCATACGTTTTCTGCATCCGTGTAGTATTCAGCATGAAGAAATTTTGCAAGGCATTTCCACAATTCGTGCGAAGCAAAAGGTTTGCCTAAACAATCCGACATTCCTTCTTTAGTATAAAGCTCTTTACTGCTTTCCATTATATTCGCAGTTAAAGCGATAATCGGAGTTTTAATTCCCATGGCAGTTATTTTTGAAGCGGCTTCATAGCCGTCCATTTCCGGCATATGTATATCCATAAATATTAAATCAAACGGTTTTTTTCCGTTCTTTAAACGTTCAGCGGCAAAATTAACGCCTTCTCTTCCGTTATTTGCAACAACAGCGCTTAATCCTACTCTCGCCAGATGATCAAAAATTACCTGTTGATTTAATTTATTATCTTCACAAACCAATATCTCGCCTGAAAAATTTGGTTTCTGCATATCTTCTGATATATTATCGTACAGTTTATAATTTTCCGCATCTGAAGAAACATCAGCCAGCTCAAACCTTATCTCAAAATAGAACACGCTTCCTTTATCAATTTCGCTTTCTACTTTAAGATTTCCTCCCATTAGTTCGATTATATTTTTTGTAATCGAAAGACCAAGTCCGGTTCCGCCGAATCTCCTCGTAATGCTGTTATCTGCCTGTACAAATGGTTCAAAAACCGTTTTTATCTGGTCTTGAGTCATTCCGATGCCCGTGTCTTTTACATCAAAACGAATTTTAATAAAATTGCTTTTGCATTCATCGCGTGCTCCTGCAGTTTCGCCGTCAGCAAGAGACACTATAAGTTTAACTGCTCCTGTGCTTGTAAATTTTACGGCGTTGGAAAGCAGATTTAATAAAACCTGCCGCAGTCTTATGGGGTCTCCCATAATTTTTTTCTCAACCCCCGGTTCGGAGTAGAAAAATAACAATATTCCTTTTTCTTCTGTTTTTGATTTAATTGTCATTTGACAATTTAAAAGCACTTCGTGCAGATCAAAAGGTATTTTTTCAAGTATTATTTTTCCTGATTCAATTTTGGAAATATCCAGAATATCATTTATTATTTTAAGCATCCACCCTGCGCTCTGCGATATGTTGCCCAGATATTCCTTCACCTTCTTGAGATTGCTGCTGTGCTGCGCAAGTTCCGCAAACCCTATAATGCTGTTCATCGGCGTTCTTATTTCGTGGCTCATTGTTGCAAGAAAAGTTGATTTAGCTTTATTGGCAGTTTCNGCGGCATCACGCGCAAGACGCAGCTCTTCTGTATACGATTTGTGTTCTCTTAGGTCTTTTATATAATTAAGAACAAAAATGCTTATCAAAGCCAGCGCAGATCCGATTATTATCATCCAGAACTCAAGCGGATTTGATTCCCATATACGCAGGGGACGGTTAATAATAATATGACCTGCCGGCAAATTCTTTGTTTTTATTTTAAATTCTTTAATGGTTTTATAATCAAATTTCCATTTATTAAAAGAAACTGAATCATTAACAATTGGAATATGCAAAGGCGCTTTTCCATTTAAAATATCGTTAGCCATGGAAGCGACCGTGCCGCTAAGCAAAGCTGCATCACTTACAAAACCTCCCAGGACTCCGCCTCCTATAGACGAAAAAGTTAAATTAAAAACAGGATTAATAGATGCGCTTGCAGTTAAAGTTTGAACATCCATTTCGGAATAGATAATATTGTTTGAATCACAATAATAATTCCCGATTAAAACAAGCGTATCAGACCCAAATGAGCGGATATCATTTAAAATATCAAGAAACAATTTATTGCCGCTGAACTCAAATTCAACNGGTAAATCGCGTAAACCTGAATAATTTGATTCTATNATTTTTTTAATATTATCAGATAACATTATGCTTTTTGAAAACGATTGATCGTTTAATATATATATTCGGCTGGTCTTTGGATAAAGACGCAGCATTTCCGAAACAGTTTCATAAAAAGGTACAGTCTGAGAAACACCTGTTACGAGATCTTCAAGTCCGTAAAGCTCTTCTGTATTAAATCCCTGAACCCCAAAAAATAAAACCGGTAATTTGGGAAAATGCAGATAATAATTTTCAAGCACATATTCAAACGCCTCGTTGCCGGAAGATATAATTAAATCGGGAGTACGCTCAATAAAACCTGCGCGAATCATGCCGGATACAATGGAATGAAAATTGGCGCTGCTTTGAATTTCATTTGAATTTAAATAATAGATATAATACTCATTTTCTGTGTTTTTATCGATATCGGAGCGGATAGATTCCATTAAACTGCGTTCCCATTCATTTTGCGCGTTATATGAATTAAAATACAGAATAATCGGTTTATCGTTAGGAGAATCNTGATTACCGTGAATGGAAGAAATCGTTCCGTCTAAAAGCATTTCCCTGTAGGCTTTTTCAAGAAGGGGAACCAAANTACCGTGTCTTGAGTTTACATAAGTATAAACTTCCTGCTGTTCTACAACGCCGGCTCTTCTTATACCAAACGGAAAGCGATGCTCAAAATGAGACATACGCGGAAGGATAATTACATCGGCTTTATCATCCTTAAGCAGCGCCCATAGCTGAGAATAATCATTTACGGTAGNAAGGCTGCCTGCACCGGCGCGGCGGACATTGTTTGCCACATATTCATTCTGCCAGCGANAACCAAGCCGCAGTCCTGCCATATCCTCCCACCGCGAAAAACTTTTCATGTTTTTTGAACTGGTGTACGCGGTATACTCTACCTTGTCTATAGCGACAGGCACTTTTATAAGATTNGGATACATTCTNTCCCAGCCGTCTGTCTGAGTGGGCAAAATCACGGCATCGCCGTAATTAACATCCGCTACGGCAGTCCGCATCCCTGAAACATGGGAAATCATTTGATACCCGGAACGCCTTAATGCCGTATGCAATACACGCTCCAAAATGATTGAATGGTCATCGCTCATGGCGGCTTTAACAACCGGCAGCTCCGACTCATTTATACGCTTATCCTGAGCACAAAGAGGCATAAGAGTACAAAATATATATATAATAAGAAGCAGTAATAACTTTTCTTTAACCAGCAATATTGGATTCCTTCCCTTATAATCGGCTTATCTGCTGACAGCAGAATAAATCACCCATTTATGGAAGAATACATAAAAAACGAAAATTATACAATTCCCTACTAATGTTATTTTCCCTTTTTACGCAACCTGCGCCAGCCGCTCTTTTTTAATACGCTTATTTTCAAACATTCTTGTATCGGCAATTCTTAGAATCTCACCGGCAGACATATTATTATCACAGGTAACGCTGACAATTCCAAAGCTCAAACTGTAAGAAAATGATTTATTATTAAGGTAAACATCATTATATAAGTTATGGTAAATTCTTGTCATTATCGTATAGGCATCATCGCGGCTAATATCAGGCACAAGCAGCATAAATTCATCCCCGCCTATACGGCAGACAACTGCCTGTGCGGAGAATGTTTTTAAATGCGATGCGGCTTTTTGAATGTAAATATCGCCTTCATCGTGTCCATACTCATCATTTATTCGTTTTAAATTATCCAAATCCGCAAAAATAAGTACAAAATTCTTTTTATTTGCCAGCCAATTATTAAGCGCTGACATTCCAAAATTTCTGTTATACA
>JGI24695J34938_10003147_pt1 | contig 11750 bp, 10 predicted proteins | sample TergutCo191P3_FD_34938 | JGI IMG/M metagenome (IMG submission 34938) | reverse complement strand
AGAGTGAAATTCTCCTTCTCCATTTTTTTCTGGAGTTCCAGAGCCTGCTTTTCATCTATTACTTCCTGTGCTTTTTCTACAAGACTTACAACATCACCCATTCCAAGAATGCGTCCGGCTATTCGTTCAGGGTGGAAAGGTTCAAAATCTTCGGGTTTTTCTCCCGTACCAGTAAACTTTAAGGGCTTTCCGGTTACGGTCTTAAGCGACAAGGCAGCGCCGCCGCGGGTATCAGAATCAAACTTGCTTAATACAACTCCGGTAAGTCCGATTTTTTCATCGAATGTTTTTGCTATGTCCGCGGCGGCTTGTCCTGTCATCGCGTCAGCGACAAGGAGCATTTCATCCGGATTTGCCGCGTTTTTAAGGCGTGAAAGTTCCTGCATCATCGGTTCATCTATTTGCATGCGGCCTGTTGTGTCGATGATTATGGTGTCAATCATGTTTTTCTTTGCCCAGGCGAGCGCGTTCTGGTAGACCTTTACGCTGTCTTTCGCGCCGTCTTCTTTATGAACAGGAATTCCAATTTGACCGCCAAGGACAGCGAGCTGTTCCATAGCGGCAGGACGTACAAGGTCGCATGCGATTAGCAGAGGTTTGCGCCCTTCTTTTTTTAAGCGGAGAGCAAGTTTAGCGGAACTTGTTGTTTTTCCAGAACCTTGTAAACCAAGCATTAAAATTGTGGAGATAACATCAGGTCCTCGTAATTTTAACGCGCGGCTTTCCTGGTTATCATCACCAAGAAAGGAAACAAGTTTGTCGTGGACAATTTTTATAAATTGCTGTCCCGGGTCTACAGAGCGCAGAACTTTCTCGCCCTTTGCCTCTTCTATTGTTGAATTTACGAAACGGCGGACTACCCGCAGATTTACATCGGCTTCCAGAAGCGCCATTTTTATGGCTTCTACCGCGTCTTCGATATTTTTCTCGCTTATTGCCGATTTTCCTGTTACAAAGCGAAACGCGTCAGTTATTTTCCCTGTTAGTTTTTCGAACATTTTAATCTCCGCTGTATATTAGTTTGCCTTATTTTTTTGGATTTTGCTATCCAGGTAAGCGAGAAAATCCTGAATTGAATTACCGGTATTGGTAGTGTAAAAGTCATATGTGTAATTTATAAAAAGTTTATAAGGTTTTAATTTTTTATCATTTTGAAAATTAATCTGCTCGATAATGCGATCAATAACCCTTTGAATATTACTCTCCGCTCCTATAATCAGGATAAACTCATCGCCGCCGTAACGCGCCGCGAAATCCGTATGCCTTATGCTTATTTTTATTATTGTACTTAAATCTTTTATTGCGTTATCTCCTTCCAGATTGCCAAAAGAATTGTTTATTTCTTCCAATTGATTTAGGTCGATTTTTATAAAAGCATATTTCCTTTCCGCAGATTGCATGGAAAGCATATTGATATATTCGTAAAAATTATTCCTGTTTCCTATTCCTGTAAGACTGTCAATCTTTGCGTCCGATCTTAATAAGAAAAAATACACATAGAGTACCGCGCCTGTAATGCACGGCCAGATTAAATTGGTTGTTCTAAGCACAATATCAACTGCCGCGCCTACAGCCGTAATTACTACAAAGAACATAATAAGTAATACCTGGTTGCGTTTTATATATTTTGGCGCCAGGCTGACATCAATTAAAATTAATATTATTGGAAGATAACTTATAAACAGCTGTAATATGTAAAAAGACCCTTGTATGTAAATATTATCCTTAGATATATAAAAATAATAACCATGATAAAAATTAGGAATGATGCTGATTATATATGCCGCTATAAAAATACTTACGCCTATAAGGAATTTTTTTGTTCTTGCGATATTTCCATGAGCAAAATAATCAACAAAAACAGCTGAGTAATAAAAACAACAATTGCGCGCAACAAGATATATTGACCATATAATAAATAAAAAATTATTTTCTTTTATTGGAGCTTTTAAATTTTTAAACAATAATAAATAAATTTCAGAGTTTCGTTCAAGCGTTAGTCCTATAAAATCAAATACGGCGGCAGCTAATATTGTTCCAAGCATGATAATTAAAAGTTTACGCTGAAAATTATCTGTGTTGTATTTTCTTGTATAATCTATCATGATTAAAATGATAATCAGGCAGGAGCCGATGGCTGAATTAAAATACTCAAAAATATTCATTATATTTTCTCCGTATTTAAATCACCTGTACGGCGTTTTTCTTCGTTGTTTCTATACACAAGATTGCTGATATGGTTTAAAAATGTGTCTATAGGCGTATTACCGTCCGCAATATAAGTATCAAAACCATAAATTATTTCTAAATTGTACAATTTATTGTTTTTTTCATTAAAAGCAAGAAGTTCATTTTCTATACAGGCAATTAATTTATTAAGTTCGTTCTCTTCTTTTGTAACCAGGATAAATTCATCGCCGCCGTAACGCGCTGTAAAATCAGTTTTCTTGGAACATTTTTTTATTGCTTTCGCAAGATTGCGAAGGGCGTTATCGCCTTCCAGATGTCCGTAAATATCGTTAATCGACTTAAAATTATTGATATCAAGAATTGCGATAGACCAGGAATCGCCGGTTTTATTTCGCGCAAGTCTGTTAAAAAATTCAAAGAAGCTGTAACGGTTTCCAAGACCTGTTAATATGTCAATTCTGCTCTCTTTAATCATGAAAAATAAATATACAAATAATAAAAGAGCCGCTGTAATAGGCCATATCATTCTAAAAGAAAGAAGCTCAATATTTACATTATAATCCAATAAAAAAATAGAATAAAATAAATCCAAAATCAAACAGGTAAATACAACTATTAACACGGAGCAAAAAAGTTTTTTTATTTGACGATTTCCTGAAAAATTTAGAATACATTCGGCGAATAACAGTATGATTATTAATGCTGAACCAAAAAAGGTGTTCAAAACATTAGGAAAATTCATCACATGTCCCAGTCTGCCAGTAGATTTTTGCAAAATTCCATAGGTTCAATTTCCCGGTTGAGAAGTTTACATAAACCAACGGAAACAGGCATTTTTAATTTATGCTTTTCGGCAAGAACTTTAATATATTTTGCAGCCGCGACACCTTCAGGCAGGTAGCCGATTTTTCCAATGTTCGCCAAAATATCATCGATATCTTTATAAGATTTTAAAATATTTTTTTCTATTATTTCACGCCCAAATCGGCGGTTCCTTCCATGGACAGAACGGCATGTAACGTCTAAATCGCCGATGCCGGAAATTGACGTAAATGTCTCGGGGTGTGTGGCGCCTAAAGCATTGCCAAGAATTTGAATTTCGTTTAAACCTGCGGCAAGCAAAAGAGATTCTGTTCCGTCTCCGAACATATCCGCTTTTCCTATGGTCTTCATCGCGTCTAACATGCCAAAGGCAATTGCGATTACGTTTTTTGCCGCCGCCGAAACCTGCACACCGCGAACATCAAGTGATGAGTAAACCATTAAGCGCGGGCTCTTTAATAAATCTCTGAACCTTATCGAATTCTTTGGGTTTTCGCTTGCTGCAATAAGACCGGTTATTTTCCCGCAGGATACCTCTTCAGCATGGCTAGGTCCTGAAATGTAGACAAGGGACTGCCGGTATAAACCGGGGAGGTAATCTTCCATTGTTTCAAGTATGAGTCTGGGTCCGTTTTCGGTAGGAAGAAATCCCTTTGTAATTACAGCGATAATAGATTGACCTTCCCGAATTGAATTAACGGAAAGCGTTTTTTTCAATGTGTCCATCAGAAAGAGCGATGGTAATGCGTATATTATATATTGCTGTCCTTCAGCGGCTTCTTCTATATCGGATGTAGCCTTTATCGTTTCTGGCAGGTTTATTCCGGGCAGATATCTTGAATTTTGCTTATTTTTATTGATGTCATCCCTTACTTCAGTTTCAAAACTCCACATGAGTACGTCTTTTCCCTGCTCGGCGATAACTTTAGCTATTGCCGTTCCCCACGCACCGGCTCCCAAGACAGCTACTTTTGTTTCCATGTCTAATTATGCCCCCTTTTTCCCTTTTCTACAATATAAAAAGACCTTTAAATACACTTGCACGGGCTTTGGCGGCGTGTTAATCTAAGATTGTGAGGAAAATAGCAAAATTAGCCTTGTTCTTTAGTCTCAACTTCATCATCATTTTTACGATAGTAACTTGTTTAAGGTTCCTGTCTTTGCGGGTGGAGTGGGCAAAGATTCTGCCGCCGATGCCCGAAACAGCGCTGACCTTGATTATCGCAGCCGCTCACTGGGCGCTGACACTTGCGCTTTTTTCTTCGATACTTATCGCACTGAATTACGCAGTTAGGCGAAATTATTTTCCGGTAACGGCAGTAGTAATTTGCATGGTTTTATCTTTTCTTATCTGTTTTGGTATTTCTGCCGCTCTTGAACAATGGAAAGCCGTGCCTCCTTCGCAGACTGCCGGAATTAAATTGGGCGAGAGGGGATTGATGCTTTCAAATTCTCTTAATAAAAATAATACGGCAGTAGTTCTTTTAAACGGTTCTTCTGAACCGCTAGGTCCGCGCGTTACGTCAATACCGGGGCAGCCTCTTGCTTATCAGCGATCTATCAGCGTGAATTACAGTGACAGTTCCCGTCCCGCTCTTCCTCCTGTTCCTTTTGGCGATGATACGCCGATGTTTTTACAAAACTTGAGTATTGATATACGATTACATTCTGTGATCCTGCAGCAAAAATTCAAAGAAGGTTTTATTTCGTATTTATTTTACGCAGGTTCATTGATTTTTCTTTTATGTTCATTGGGATACGCGATAAAATTCAGCGTATGGCCGCTTGCGAACCTTTTTCTGTGTACCCTTGCCTTTAGCGGCATATTGATGTTTCTTTCCTTCTTTAATTCTCCGGAAATGCGGGAATTAACTTCTTCGTTTTTAAATAATAAGCTGCCTGTTTCTCTTGCGCTTCCTGTGCTCTTTCTTGGTTTTGGTCTATTGATTCTTTTATATTCATTGTTGATTTATCTGTCAAAAAGGCGGCAAGACTATGACATTTAACAATGAAAAACTCCGTTCACCTTCATCAATATTTTTTATCTACATGGCAGCTTCCATAATATTGATTTTAATTTTTCGTTTTATTTTTCCCGGTTCTGATTCTCCTTTGCCGATCTTTTCTCGTACATGGCGTTTAATAAAGGGTTGGTTAGAAGTTTTTAATTTGTTTCCGGCTCTGGCTTTTTCCGCGCTTGTAATTCCTTTTGGACTTGCTTTGTTTGAAGAAAATTTTCAAAGTTTTTCTGATATGTTTTTTAAACGCCTTGTTGGTTCTGTCATTACTGCGATTGTTGCCACTGCTTTGTATGCTTTAATTTTCTTTTTGGCGCTTCCCCTGGTAAAAAACAAAGAAGAAGATTTACGTTACAGCGGTGAATTGTATCAAATTGCAAAGAGGAATGCGAATGAATGTAAAGAATCAGGCGATTGGTTTGAGGCGTCTCATTTTATCGGTATTTGCGATAAGATTTGGTATAACAGTCCGGACTTAGCAAAGTTAAGAATTGAAGTTGCGGTTAAATTGGATCAAATAAAAGCTGATGAGATAGATGAACTTATCAATGCGCGCGCCGCGTTTGCAAACAATCACAGAGATTCGGGAGCAACGCCTCTTTCTCAGGGCAGAGACCCTGTCAATTCTACTCAAGCAATTGAAATGGGAAGGAAAGCTTTTAGCGAAGAAAGATATTTTGATGCGCATTGGCTTGCGAATCTTGGTGTAAAACTTTCGATACAAGGCAGCGCGGAAGCGGCAATTTCCGCTCAGCTTTCAAGTGAGGCATGGAATATGATTGCTTCCTTGTCACCTAATCAAAGAGATATTCGTCTTTATAATATTTATAATTTAAAACTTTCGGGGTATCAGGCAATGCAAGTAGACGACTGGATACGAGCCTTTTACATTTTCCAGGAATTGCTGACCCTTACTCCTGATGACCCTGACGCGAAAAATTTCTATGCCGCCAGTGAAGTTCGCGCAAAAGAAACAGCGTTTTTTATTGATGAGATGGAATGGGTAGTTGGTGAAAGTATAACAGGCGCTTTATTTTCGTTGCCAAACGATGTAAACAGCGAACTGCCCGGAAGAGCAGTGCTTCGTTTCGGCACTCTTACAACATCTTCGGACATTGCGTATGGTATCAATTTTGAGTATATGGAGTTTGATGTAAATTCCGTTCCAAAAGCAATTGTAACATCCCGTTATGCGAAACTGATTCCTGTCAGCATGAAGGGTAGGGAGCAAATACTTGTATTAATGCACGCCCTGGATCGTTCCGATAAAAACAACGATTTTAACAGTGATTGGATTCTTGGTACTCCTACAGTTGGCGGCGTATTTCTTGATGTAAGCTTTGACGAGCTAATGTTAATTTCTAATGTCCGCCGGGGACTGACTAATCTTCAGATAAGGGATCTTTTTTCAGCGGCAAAAGCGCTTGGGAAGGCCGGATATGTTAATCAGATTTTCGAGGCGGAAATATTAAATCGCCTTGGTTCAGCTTTCTTCTTTCTGCCGATGGCAATTTTTGTTATTGTAATTGCATGGCGTTACCGCGCCAAGAAAAGACCGCGCTACCTTTTTGTTTTATTGCTCCCTGTATTACCGGTTGTTTTCCATGGTTTTGTTTTCCTGTATCGTTCTGTATTTAATACGCTTGGTATTTGGCTTGTTATAAGCATAGGTTTTACTGCCGCTCTTGCCGTGTATATTGTTACTCTTGCCGTGTCTTTGTTTATTTCGCTGATTGTACTTTCGGCTCAGCATAGTTAATCTCTTAAAATAAAAAGGTTACAAAAATTTAATAAATAAATTTTCCATTTTTTTAATTGATAATTGTAACGCCTCTTTCGGTTTTTGGTTATAGAAATAGATGCTAATTACAATGGAGGTTAGTGTGAAAAAATTAACAATTTTTATGATAGCTGCGGTATTAATTGCAGGTACAGCTTTTGCTCAGCCAATCAAAGAACAGCGGGAAGCGGAGCTGCGTGATCAGCAGAAAAGAGCACAGCGTCAGGACAGGCAAAGAAATCATCAGAATCGTCAGCAGCAAAACAATTCTGTTTCAGTAGAAGGAACATTAAAACTGGAAAAAGGATATGTCGCGATTCAAAACGAAGAATCTGTTTACCTTGTTCCGATGTTAAATCGATATATTGGTTTTATCGATGGGCTTAGGGAAGGTGAAAAGGTTTCTATAGAAGGACGTGAATTTAAAAACACGATTCAGCCTTTTAAAGTAACAATAGGCGAAAAATCTTATGATTTTATTGCGCCTCCGCGCGGTTCGGGTTTTAATAATCATCGCTTCGATAATAAGAAACATGGTCATAAATTAGAAAAGAAAAGACATGACAAAGGCGGCGGAAGGTACAGATAGGCGCAAACCCCCTGTCATATGAGGTTGTTCCAAAAATTAGAACAGCCTCGTCTTTGACAGGATTTTTAATCCCTTTTAACAGCTTTAAAACGATCTTCAATGTCATGGAAAACCTCGATTATAAGAGGATCAAACATTTCGCCTGCGCTGTCCATGATTATCCTTCCTGCTTCTTCGGGAGTGAATGGCTGCTTATAAGGACGTTCCGAAATAAGCGCGTCATACACATCGACAACTGCCATTATGCGTCCATGAATAGGAATGTTTAGTCTATCCACCCCGTACGGGTATCCCATTCCATCCCATCTTTCGTGATGATAACCTGCGAATAATTTGGCGTTAACTAAAAAGTCGATATTATCTCCGGCATGGGAAGCGATTTGATCCAGAATACGCACTCCTTGAGCAACATGAGTTTTCATAATTTCAAATTCGTCAGATGTCAATTTTCCCGGTTTGCTTAAAACTGCGGTTGGAATTACCATTTTACCGACATCATACAAACAAGCGGATGAACAGAGCATATTAATATCCATTTTACACAGCTCTTCGGCATATACGCCGCGCGCAATCATTGCTTCTGTTAATATTTTTAAATATGTTGTTGAATGTTCAATTTTACCTACTGTTCCATTACTGCGATTTTCGATTAAATTTGATAAAACATATACCATTCCATCCTGAAGCTTTTGAAGCTGCTGTGTGCGTTCCTGGACTAATTCATCAACTGATTTTTCCATATATTAACTCCTTCTCATTAATATAGAGCGCCATAATGCATAAATAATAAGTTATATTATTATAATGCTACAAAAAGAAAAAAAAAGCAAGGAATTTATATATTTTACGCAGTTTTAATGGTAAAAAAATTATTTTTTGTTTATTTATTTGAATAATATTGTATAATATTTATGACTAATAGAAAATTAACAAAGGAGATTAATTATGACTAATGAACGAAAATTTTGCAAATGTTCCCGCTGCGGAAACATCATCAGTTTTGTACACAATGCAGGACCTGCTATAATCTGCTGCGGCGAGAAAATGCAGGAATTGTCCCCCAATACAACAGACGGCGCTAAAGAAAAACACGTGCCCGCCGCTGTCCGTGAAGGAACAAAATTGACTGTAACGGTAGGCAGCGTTGTACACCCAATGACCGAAGAGCATCACATTGCCTGGATTGTCGCAGCTAACGGCAACAGAACCCAGCGTGTTGTTCTTAACCATACGGACGCGCCATCGGCAGAGTTCACCGTCAGCGCCGAGCCTGTAACAGTTTACGCGTATTGCAATTTGCATGGCTTGTGGATGATTGAAGCGTAGTCAATCTTTCCAATTTTTAATGAGAACTTCACTTACATTACCTCTTCCGGCAGAATCAGAGTTAATTGCTCTTTTTGCTTGAATTGGTATTATTTTAAAGTATGCGTTTTTATATAATTTTCTGATGTAATCAGTATCAGAATTGCTCAATAGACATTTTGCTCCTCGGTTTGTTAATTTGATGACAACGTCACGGAGTCGTTCTTGTTCGTTTTCATCGAACCTGCCAGCTTGATAACTTGTAAAATTAGTTTTATCCGGGCTATGATAAGGAGGATCAAAATAAACAAATGACTTTTTACCTGCTTTTGCAACAGCATTTTCAAAATCACAATTTAAAATTTCAATTTTATTGGAGTTTAAGTAATCACTTATTTGCCGTAAAACAATTTCTTCGCATATTGCAGGATTTTTATATTTACCGTAAGGCACATTAAAAAATCCCTGAGAATTAACTCGATATAAACCGTTGAAGCAGGTTTTATTTAAAAATATAAGCCTGGCTGCTTTTTCAACATTTGATAATTTAAAAAATTTTTCCTGATCACGATCAATATTTCTGATTTTATAAAAATTGTCTTCATCATTTTTTTTCTGATATTTCTTAAGCAATACAATAAGTTCGTCGATATTTTCTTTTACTGCATTGTAAGTAATAATTAACTGTTCGTTAAAATCATTTATAACGGCTTTTTTTTGTTGTAGGTCAAAGAATACTGCGCCTGCGCCTAAAAATGGTTCAAAATAGGTATATTTGTTAATATCGCTCGGAAGATATTTTTTTATTTCTGCCAGTAATTGCCTTTTCCCCCCTGCCCATTTTAAAAATGGCTTTATTAGAGGATTGTTTTTTGTCATAAGGGTATTCTACATGAGGCTTATTAAAAAATAAAGATATGGTTATTAAATTAAGAAAGGAAATTCATTTCTGTGTCTTCCAAACTCCTCAATTGACAAACCGCAAATACCATGTAACAATTGTAAAATAACAAAAATACTTATAAAATATTTATGGAGAGATTTTATGGGATTAATTAAAGCGTTAGCCGGGGCTGTGGGCGGTACTTTTGCGGATCAATGGCTTGAGTTTTTTGTTTGCGAAAGTTTGGATGCGGATGTGCTTGCGGCAAAGGGTCAGAAAAGAACAAGTAAAAGAAGCAGCAATACTAAAGGGGAAGACAATGTTATTTCCAATGGTTCGGGTATTGTTGTAAATAAAGGACAGGCTGCCGTTATTATCGATAACGGGCGTGTTATGGAATTTTGCTCCGAGGAGGGGCATTACACTTACGATCAGTCAAGTGAGTCCAGCGTTTTTTACGGCGGCTTGGATAAGGGTATCGTTGGAATTTTTAAAAGTATTGGAGAGAGATTTAAATACGGCGGAAGTCCCGGAAAAGATCAGCGTATTTACTACTTTAATACAAAAGAAATAATAGGCAATAAATACGGCACGCCAAACCCAATTCCGTATTTAGTGATTGATCCTAACATCAATCTGCGTCTTACTATCAGTCTTAGAGCCAACGGCGAATATTCATACAAAATGATAAATCCGCTTTTATTCTATTCTAATGTATGCGGAAACATTGATGATCTATATAAAAGAGATCAAATTGACAGCCAGTTGAAAAGCGAGATAGTTACTGTTCTTGGTCCTTCGCTGGCAAAGCTGGGCAGCGGAATGGAATATCATGAGATTTCTTTTCATACAGATAAACTCGCGGAGATTTTAAACGAAGCGCTCAGTAATAAATGGAGAGATGTTCGCGGGATTGAAATTGTCAATTTTGGAATAACATGCACTGCTTCTGCTGAAGATGAAAAGAAAATAAAAGACCTTCAGGCTGCGGCTGTTATGCGCGATCCTACAATGGCGGCTGCGTCTCTTGTTAATGCTCAAGGTGATGCGATGCGTGCGGCTGCGGGAAATACGGCAGGAGCCATGACAGGTTTTCTGGGAATGGGAATGGCAAATCAAGCGGGTGGTATGAATCCTCAGGCGCTTTTTCAAATGGGTCAGCAACAGCAGCCGCCTGCGCAACAGCAAACTGCGGTGCCGAGTGCCGGCTGGATGTGCTCGTGCGGACATGGCGGGAACACCGGCAAGTTTTGTGCTGAATGCGGCAAGCCTGCGCCAAGCGGTGATTGGACATGCTCATGCGGACATGGCGGCAACACAGGAAAATTTTGCGGCGAGTGCGGTAAATCAAAACCATGATGTTTAACATAACCAGGTATAATCAATGGAAGTAAAAGAATATAAGTGTCCTAACTGCGGCGGCGCGGTTAAGTTTGACAGTTCAACACAAAATATGAAATGCCCTTACTGCGATGCTGAGTTTGAGATTGCGGCTTTGGAAGAATACCAGAAAGAATTGGCAATCCCCGAAAAAGATCAGTTTGGCTGGGAAGGAAAAACTGATTTAAAAGAATGGGACTCAGAAGAGTTAAATGAGCTTACCCAAGGTTCCTGCCCTTCATGCGGAGCGGAGCTGTTAGGTGATAAAAACACTGCAGCGATGGTTTGCCCTAACTGCGGCAATACGCAAATTGTACTGCGCCGTCTAACAGGATTATTAAAACCTGAATATATTATTCCTTTTAAACTTGATAAAAAGGCTGCGGTGGAAGCGCTAAAGAATTTTTATAAAGGGAAAAAACTTCTTCCGGATTGCTTTAAAGAAGAAAACAGAATCAACAGCATTCAGGGTGTGTATCTGCCATTCTGGCTTTTTGATGCAAGCGCTAACGGACATATTCGTTACAAAGGTACTAGGACAAAATCCTGGAGCGACTCAAGGTACAATTATTCCAGGACAGATCATTATTCCATTGTGCGCGACGGAAGCATGATGTTTGAAAAAATACCTGTCGATGGTTCCGAAAAAATGGACGATGACTACATGGACTCTATTGAGCCGTTTAATTACAGCGACTTGAAGGAGTTTCAAACAGCTTTTCTTTCCGGTTATATTGCGGAGAAATACGATGTAGATGCGGAAAAGAGCAAGGAAAGAGCGGC
>JGI24695J34938_10003145_pt1 | contig 11752 bp, 4 predicted proteins | sample TergutCo191P3_FD_34938 | JGI IMG/M metagenome (IMG submission 34938) | reverse complement strand
TGGCGTCTACCAGGAGGAGCGCCCCTTCGCATGAATTGATCGCCCGGCTTACCTCGTAAGAAAAATCAACATGCCCCGGCGTGTCTACGAGATTCAGTTCATAAGCGGTACCGTCCGCCGCGACATACGGAATCGTTACCGCCTGGCTCTTTATCGTTATGCCCCGCTCCCGTTCAATGTCCATATTATCAAGTATCTGGTCCTGGAAATTCCTGTCGTCAACTATTTTAGCCTTCTGGATAAGGCGGTCTGCCAGCGTGGATTTGCCGTGGTCAATATGGGCGATAATGCAAAAATTGCGGATACAACGTGTTTCTGCCATTGTGGAAACTATACCGATTAAGGTAAAAAACCGCAAGACTGGCATGGTAAAATGAGCATGCAGATTGATAATCGTCTATGCATACCGGCATTAATGATAGTTACAATTGGGAATGATTGGATCCATGAAGTGCTCGGCGTTAAGATTATACCGTTTCCTTGATGGAAATATTGGGTAAGTGTTAAAAGGAATCAGGGGGCATGAAAAAAACTTACCCGTTTGTTAACTGATTCGACAGCCGCCGGTACGTTTGATTTACAATATGTTTGATGCCGATATCTATGTCATCGCCCATCTCGTCAATCAGCGTTTCAAGGCTTGCAAGGCTTTCATTCAGGCTTGTGTGGAAGCCGCGTGAAGACCGGAGCCAGTAATTGCCTTCGTTATCGGTAAAGAGGCCGAGAAACCCCAGTTCTTTTGTGATTCTGTGCGGGCTCTTTTTCCATAGAACGGGCTTTACCAGGATGTCCATGTATTCAATAAGCCCGGAAAGGTCCCCTGAATTGAAATTCCGTTTGCGGGGCCATTCACGGGTAAGCGCGTTTTCGGGATCCAGCGAGGGAACCAGCGAAAGGATCAACTTTAATTTTTCCCCGGCAAGCAGGGTGTATTGATCGTTGACGATGATGCAGCCTTTCAAACCTTTAAACATGGTCTGGGCCTGAACAGAATCCCCCATCAATGCGAGTTTTTCCCAGGGGAGTATTACCGTCTTCCTGCCCTTGATCGTTTTTATTTCAAACACTTCGCTGCCGATTTTTATATTATTGGTAAAGTCCCTCGCCTTCTTAACTTTCTTCTCGCTTTTGATCCCCGGTTCTTCATTTCCCGCTCCCAGCTCGTCGATCTTCATTCCAATTTTCTCAAGGATTTCCCGTGATAATGGCGAGACCGACATGGCGTACATTCTGCTGGTGCGGACAATTTCTCCGGCCACTATAAATTGCGGATCGGTGTGGAACATTACCGATCCGGGGTGGATGATGATCCTGTCTGCGGTCAGGCTGCGGTAACTGGTATTTCGGCCGCCGCTTTTATAAGGCGAGCCTTCCCGAACGCAGACAAATTGGATCATCCCCCTGCCTATGCAGCAGAGGTAATCGGCTGCGGCGCTTCCGGATGGATCTTTTCCTGAGGCGAAACCGCTTTCGAGCACGGGGATTTTCAGGCTGGCAACTATTTCTTCAAGCTGGGCGGATACATTTGCAATTTCCGCCATCGCCCGGTCATCAAGGTAATTCCTCTCGCAGAATTTAAGCTTGCTGGACGATTGTGAATAGGAGTCGAACAATTTTAGGTAGGAAACAAAATCGCCGTTATCATCGCGGAAACGGTGGTGGGCTTTGCGGGCGTCGGTTTCCTCGCCCGGCGGCAGGATGTAGGGGCTTTGCGTGGAAAGAAACGCCGCGGCAATAATCGTTTCACGAATAACATGGGGATATCGGTGAATTGCTTCAACGATGATGCGTGACTGCCGGGGGGCAAGGGGGAATTCGGTCATCAATTTGCCGATATTGGACAGGCTGCGGTCCGGCTCAAGGGCTTCAAGGAGGTAGAGCGTTTCTATTCCGGCAATGAGACCTTCCTTTTCCGGCACGGCGATAAAATCAAAATCCTCAAAGTTGGTTATTCCCAAATCAGCCATGCGAAGGATCACCTCGGAAAGATCCGTGCGGAAAATTTCCTCTGTGGTAAAGAGCGGGCGGTTTTCAAAGTCACGGCGGGCGTACAGCCGGTAACACGCGCCTTCGCGGGTACGGCCGGCGCGTCCCTTGCGCTGGTTAGCCGACGCTTTGGAGATGGGCGCTTCAATAAGGCTGGAGGTAAAGCTGCTGGGATTGTACCAGTTAAGTTTTGATAGCCCCGAATCGATCACTGCGGTAATGCCGTCAATGGTAACCGATGTTTCTGCGATGTTGGTGGCAAGCACGACTTTTGTTTTGCCCGGAGGCGCGGCTTCAAACACCCGTTCCTGTTCCTCTTTGCCCATCCTTCCGTACAGCGGCAGCAGGTACAGCGAGCGGCCAAACGGAGCAAGGGCAAGCCGGTTCATACATTCCTTGATCATTCTTTCACCGGAAAGGAACACCAGAATGTCCCCTTCGCGTTTTTCGGCTATGAAACGGCCGGTTATGGATTCGATCTTCATTAAAAGCGCTTCAGCGGCATTATCGCCCCTGGCTCTTGCCTTCCACTCCCTGTTTTCCGCCCGCTGTTCGTTGTTATCAGTTCTCCGATCCCTGTCTACCGGATCATAGATCAGCGTTACCGGGAATCGCTGCGCGTCGATCTTTACTATCGGACATTCGCCGAAGTACTCGGAGAACACTTCGGCGTTTATCGTTGCCGAAGAAACTATTACTTTAAAGTCGCGGCGGCTTTCCAGCACCCGTTTAAGCAGGCCGAGAATAAAATCAATGGTAAGACTCCGTTCGTGCGCCTCGTCCACAATTATGAATCCGTATTTGGAAAGCCATGGATCGAGTTTCATCTCCTGCAGCAGCATTCCGTCGGTCAGGATCTTTATTTTGGTTTGATGATTGGTGCGATCTTCAAAACGCATCTTGTAGCCGATTATTCCCGGTATGGCGGAGTCCAACTGCCGGGCAATGAATTCGCTTACCGACACTGCGGCGATTCGGCGCGGCTGGGTTACACCGATAATTCCATGCTGCGAATAACCTGCTTCATGCAGTATCACCGGAAGCTGCGTGGTCTTGCCTGAACCGGTAGGGCTCTCAACTACTACTACTTGATTGCCGTCAAGAGCCGATAAAATTTTTTGATGATTTTTGTAGACAGGAAGTTCATTATAGTTCATAATTATACAATATAGGTACTTCACATTTTTGTCGATTATGATATGATGAAGTCCATACGGAGGTAATATGGCAAAGCAAAAAAACGTTTACTTCTTTGGCGAAGGCAAAGCCGAAGGCGATGCGAAGATGAAAGCGGAGCTTGGCGGTAAGGGCGCTAATCTTGCTGAGATGACCAACCTTGGAATACCGGTTCCGCCGGGGTTTACAATTTCCACCGAGGTCTGCGCAATTTTTTACGAGAACAATAATAAGTACCCTGTCGGGATCAAGTCAGAAATTGAAGCGGGTTTAAAAAGACTTGAGAAAGTAATGAAGAAAAAGCTTGGCGATCCTGTCGACCCCCTGTTGGTTTCTGTCCGTTCCGGCGCGCAGGTTTCCATGCCCGGCATGATGGATACGATTCTTAATCTCGGTATGAATGATAAAGCGGTTCACGGCCTTGCGAAAAAAACCGGCAACCCGCGTTTTGCTTGGGATGCCTACCGGCGCTTTATACAGATGTACGGCGATGTAGTGATGGGCATTGAGCATGATGCGTTTGAAGAGGCCCTCTCTGCTATAAAGAAAGCTAAAAATTTAGAGCTTGATACCGACCTTGACGCTGCCGATCTTAGCAAACTGGTTGATGAATACAAAGAACTAGTCCGAAAGAAAAAAGGCAAGGACTTTCCCCAGGATCCGCTGGAGCAGCTCTGGGGGGCAATCAATGCGGTATTCGGTTCGTGGATGAACGAACGGGCCATTAAATACCGGCAGATTAACGATATACGCGGCCTGAAAGGAACAGCGGTTAATGTACAGTCGATGGTTTTTGGCAATTTTGGCGAGGATTCCGGCACCGGCGTATGCTTCAGCCGCGATCCTTCTACCGGCACCAACGAATTCTACGGCGAGTACCTGATGAACGCTCAGGGCGAAGATGTAGTTGCCGGCATCAGGACGCCTGAAAGAATCGCCACCCTGGCAAAGGCCAATCCGGTAATTTACAAACAGCTTGTCGATATCAAAAATAAACTTGAAAAACATTTTAGAGACATGCAGGACCTTGAATTTACCGTCCAGCAGGGCAAACTGTTCCTCCTGCAGACCCGCAACGGCAAACGCGCCGGAACTGCGGCTGTAAAATGCGCGGTTGATATGGTTGGCGAAGGCCTCATTGACAAGAAAACCGCCATAATGAGGGTAACTCCCGGCCACCTTGATCAGCTCCTCCACCCGATGATCGATTCGGACGCGGTAAGGCAGGCGGTGTCACTGACCAAGGGCTTGAACGCTTCGCCCGGCGCTGCGGCGGGCAGAATAGTTTTTTCTGCGAAAGACGCGGAAAGCTGGCATGAGAAGGGCGAGAAGGTATTGCTGGTGCGTAAAGAAACCAGCCCCGAAGATATTGGCGGTATGGTGGCTTCGCAGGGTATTCTTACTTCCACCGGCGGCATGACCAGCCATGCGGCGGTCGTAGCCCGCGGTATGGGAACCCCCTGTGTTGCCGGCGCGAAAGGCGTTTCTGTACAGGGCTCTGTGGTGGTTATCGGCGGTAAAACATTTAAGGAAGGCGACTGGCTTACCATTGACGGCTCCACCGGGGAAGTCTACGAAGGGAGCCTTCCCCTTGTCGCGCCGTCCGTGTCAGAAGACATGAGCACCTTCCTTGGCTGGTGTGATGAAGTAAGGGAGAAGGCGACACGCGGAAAAATCAAGGGCTTTGAAATTTGGACTAACGCCGATCAGCCCGATGATGCCAAACGCGCTTTTGATTTCGGCGCCCAGGGCGTTGGCCTGTGCCGTACCGAACACATGTTCTTTGACAAGGAAAAATTAGTGCATTTCCGCGCCATGATAGTTGCGGATACCGAAAAGGAACGCAAACGGCGGCTTAAAGAGATCCTTCCCCTCCAGATAAAAGATTTTTACGGCATTTTCAAAGCGATGGAAGGCCGACCGGTGGTTATCCGGCTGCTCGATCCGCCTCTACATGAATTTGTCCCCCATACCAGGGCAGAAGCGGAAGAGCTTGCCTCCCTTCTCGGCATAAGCGCCGATTCATTGCAGCCCAAAATAGACCGGCTGGTTGAATCCAACCCCATGCTGGGGCACCGGGGCTGCCGACTTGCCGTTACTTACCCGGAAATTTACGATATGCAGGTTGAGGCAATCGCCCTGGCGGCGGTGGAATGTGTCAAAGAAAAAATCCCCGTGCAGCCCGAAATTATGATCCCCATTGTTGTTACCGCCCGCGAGCTTAAACTGCTTCGTCCCAATGCCGAAAAAATTCTGGAAAAGGTTTTTAAGGATGCGGGCGTAAGCGTTCCGATAAAAATTGGCACGATGATCGAAGTGCCCCGCGCCGCTATCCGCGCCGATCACATTGCGCAATACGCTGACTTCTTCAGTTTCGGGACCAACGATCTTACCCAAATGACATTTGCGTTCAGCCGTGACGATATCGCTTCATTCCTGCCGATATATCTTGAAAAGGGAGTGCTTGATGTGGATCCGTTTAAAACCATTGACGAAGACGGCGTCGGCGCTCTGATAAAGGTTGCCATCTCCATGGGGCGCGCTGTAAAACAGGATCTGAAAATTGGTATATGCGGAGAACACGGCGGTGATCCCGCTACCATTGATTTTTGCTTTAGAGCGGGGTTAAGCTATGTTTCATGTTCACCATTCCGGGTGCCGCTGGCACGTCTTGCCGGCGCACAAGCGGTTATTAATAATTCCGGAAAAGATGTAAATGGGGGGAAAACAGTTAAAACTGGACCCGCCTCTGCCAGGGTGAGTGGCAGTAACAAACCTGTAAGGGGGGAGAAAAAGATGGCAGAAGCTGTCAAGAAACCCGCTGCGGCGAAGAAACCTGCTGCGGCGAAGAAACCCGCTGCGGCGAAGAAACCCGCTGCGGTAAAGAAACCCGCTGCGGCGAAGAAACCCGCTGCGGCGAAAAAACCCGCTGCGGCGAAAAAGCCGGCTGCGGTAAAGAAACCCGCTGCGGCGAAAAAGCCGGCTGCGGTAAAAAAACCGGCTGCGGCGAAGAAACCCGCTGCGGCGAAGAAACCCGCTGCGGCGAAAAAGTCTGCAGAATAAGGTTTTCTGTTTTCAGTGGGGTTTATCTTCATGCAAAAGCATGCGATAAACCCCACAATTTAATAATTACAAAACTCGTCACTGCGAAAAAAATGAAAGCGCGTTATAATGTGGGCATGCTTTGTTTTCTTTTTTCGGTGTTGGTTGCCTTTCTGTTACCGTCAAACGCCGGTGCCGAAGAGTTTATTTACAAACACCATGAAGGCGACAAATACCGCATACTTTCCACTGTAAACGAAGACGTATTCGTTGATTATCAGTTTAGCCACAAAGCAGAGATACTTAACCGGATTTCCGTTGAGGTGACCGCCGAATCAGAGGGGAAGGGGTATCATAAGGCCGTTTTCCAAACTTCCGAGCGGGCCGTTACATCTGCCGGAAGGCGGGCGTCGGGGATGGGCATGAGTTACCAGTGGGCCAGGGAATACGAATCCGAGTTTGAAAGGGATCGCTTGGGGCGGATAAGCATCGACAGGAAATATTACATGCCCGTTGTGCGGGATGTGCCGGTTTTTCCCGGTAAAGAAATAAAACCCGGCGAATCATGGAGTTATGAAGGGCACGAGGTACACGATTTCCGCGATAATTTTGGCATACCGGAGCCGTACCGCATCCCCTTTACCGCTCATTATGTTTATCTGGGGGATCGTTCCTGGAATGGAAACACTTACCCTGCCTTTTCGGTAAGTTACCGGATACAGTCGGAACCGACGGCTGTCCGTGGCAGAATCTGGCCGAGGCGGATAATGGGAGAATCGGATCAGGTGGTGTACTGGGACATCAGCCACGGGCAGGCGGTCGCTTATACCGAAAGATTCGATTACCTTTTTGAATTTTCCAACGGCAGGACGATAGAGTACAGGGGCAGGGCCGAGGCTGAAATAATTGAAACGGTCCGCATGGACAAGGAAAAAGTCGCGCAGGAGATTGCCGAGGATATCGGCCGCCTGCATATTCCCGATGTAAGCGTAAGGGTGGAGGATGAAGGGGTAACATTAAGCCTGGATAATATTCAATTCCACCCAGATACGGCTGTTATGCTTCCCGGTGAACGGGAAAAACTCAATAAGATAATTGATATCCTTCAACGTTACCAGGAGAGGGATATACTGGTAAGCGGCCATACCGCCCTTGCCGGTACCGCCGAGGGGCGGAGGAAGCTTTCTATCGAGCGGGCTTCCGTTGTCGCGGACCACCTTATCGCGCAAAAAGCCCGCCCGCCGGATCGCGTGGTAGTGCGCGGTTACGGCGCGGAAAAACCGCTGGCGGATAACAGCACGGAAGCCGGCATGCGCAAAAACCGCCGTGTCGAGATTACCATTCTGGAGAATTAACCCGGTATAACACTTCCCAACTTACCCAAAAACCGTTATTCTAGCCATATAACATGAATAAACTCATCATCAAAGGTGCGAGAGAGCATAATCTTAAAAATATTGATCTGGAACTGCCCAGGGATAAACTCATTGTTATCTCCGGGCTTTCAGGATCAGGAAAAAGTTCGTTGGCTTTTGACACGATTTTTGCCGAAGGGCAGCGCCGTTATGTGGAGAGCCTGTCCGCCTATGCCCGGCAGTTTCTTGGCCGCATGGACAAGCCGGATCTGGACTATATTGAAGGGCTTTCTCCGGCAATTTCCATTGAGCAGAAAACCACCCACCGCAACCCCCGTTCCACTGTAGGTACCGTTACCGAAATCTACGATTATTACCGGCTGCTGTTTGCCCGTATCGGCATCCCCCATTGTCCCGTTTGCGGCAGGGAGATCCGCGAACAGCCGGTGGATTCCATTATTGAAAGTATTCTGCAGATGGGGGAGGGGACAAGGGTGCAGCTTCTGGCGCCGGTTATCCGGGGCAAGAAGGGAGAGCATCAGAAAATTATCGAAGACGCCCGCAAGGCAGGCTTTGCGCGGGCGAGGATTGACGGCGTGCCAGTCAGCCTTGACGAGAGTATCAGGCTGGACAAGCAGAAGAAACATACCATTGAAATTATCGTTGACCGCCTGGTTATCGGGCCGGATATCCGTTCCCGGCTTGCCGAATCGGCGGAAGCCGCCCTGCAGACCGCCGACGGGGTGCTGCTGGTTATAAGCCAGAGCCCGGCCGGCGCGGAATACAGCGGGGTTACCGAACATTTTTTTTCACAGAAGAATTCCTGCCCTGACTGCGGCGTGTCCATTCCCGAATTGCAGCCGCGCCTTTTTTCATTTAACAATCCCTTCGGGGCCTGTCCAAGCTGTACCGGCCTGGGGGCAAAGCTGGAATTCGATCCCGATCTGGTTATACCCGACCGTTCCCTCTCCTTTAACGAGGGCGGGTTGATCCCCTATAACCCCGACAGCGCATGGCACCACAGCCGTTTTTCCGGCCTCGCCAAACATTATAAATTCAGCCTGGATACGCCCTTTAAGGATCTGCCCAAAAAAATTATGGACGCGATTCTGTACGGCAGCAGGGACGAGGTCAAAGTACGTTATATAAACCGCGACGGGACCGGCCATTTTGAGTACCAGTCAAAATTCCCCGGCGTGCTGGAGGACTTAAAACGTCGCTATCTGGAAACCCAGTCGCCGGGCGTTAAGGAATGGCTGGAAAAGTTTATGAGCCAGAAACACTGCGAGGATTGCGGCGGCAAACGGCTTAAACCCGAAGTGTTAGGCGTAACTGTTTCCGGGAAAAATATCTGGGAGCTTTCGCAGCTTTCGGTAACGGACTCGCTGAAATTTTTTGATTCCGTTAAATTCAATAAAAACGAAAAAAAAATCGCATGGCAGATACTTAAGGAAATTTCCGCACGGCTGGGTTTTATGCAAAATGTCGGCCTTGAATACCTCAGCCTTGAGCGGAAAGCGGCGACCCTTTCCGGAGGAGAGGCGCAGCGGATCAGGCTGGCGACACAGATTGGATCGAGCCTGGTGGGGGTGCTGTACATTCTTGACGAGCCGTCCATCGGCCTGCATCAGCGTGATAATAAACGGCTTATTGACACCCTGCTGCACCTGCGCAACCTGGGCAATACCCTTATTGTGGTGGAACATGATGAGCAGACCCTCCGCACGGCGGATCATATTGTAGACCTTGGTCCCGGCGCGGGCGTTCACGGCGGCAGGGTGGTTGCCCAGGGCACCCCCCGGCAGGTAATGGATGTCGCCGAAAGCCTTACCGGCCAGTATCTTGCCGGAACCCTCACCATTGACATCCCCCGGCAGCGACGGGAGGGGAATGGCAATTATATAAAACTCAAAGGGGTTAGCGAGCATAATCTGAAGAATGTCAATGTGGAATTCCCCCTGGGGGTTTTTACCTGTATTACCGGCGTTTCCGGATCGGGTAAATCCACGCTGCTTTCCGACGTGCTGTATCCGGCGCTTGCCAATAAGGTATACGGTTCAAACCGTGCGGAAGGCGCCTGTAAAAAACTCGAAGGCGCCGAATTTATTGATAAGGTTATTGACATCGATCAAAGCCCCATCGGCAGGACGCCCCGGTCAAACCCGATAACGTATGTGGGAGGCTTTACGGCGATAAGGGACCTCTTTGCCGCTCTGCCCGAGTCAAAAATGCGGGGTTACAGGCCGGGGCGTTTTTCATTTAACGTTAAGGGCGGCAGATGCGAAAACTGCGAAGGCGACGGCACCATCAAGATCGAGATGAATTTTCTGCCCGATGTATATATTACCTGCGATGTATGCCACGGCCAGCGTTTTAACCGTGAAACCCTTGATATCCGTTACAAGGGGAAGAACATCGCCGATGTGCTGAATATGACCATTGAGGAAGCGGCGGAATTTTTCGCCCCCATCCCGCAGGTTTCCCGGAAAATGCAGACATTGCTTTCCGTCGGCCTAGGTTATGTGAAACTCGGCCAGTCCGCCCTAACCCTTTCGGGCGGCGAGGCCCAGCGGGTAAAACTTGCCCTTGAACTTTCCAAGCGTTCTACCGGCAGCACCCTGTATATCCTCGATGAACCGACAACCGGCCTTCATTTTGCTGATGTGAAGCAGCTTATGGACGTGATCCGGCGGCTGGTGGATCAGGGAAACACGGTGATAATGATAGAGCATAACCTTGATGTGCTGCTGCAGGCCGATCACATTATTGATCTGGGGCCGGAAGGCGGCGACAAGGGCGGGCAGGTTATAGCCACGGGTACGCCGGAACAAATGGCCGCCTGTACCGTTTCCTTTACGGGGACTTACATTAAGGAAATGCTGGAGCGGAATAAAAAACGCAGGATCGCCCCCAAGGCGCCCAGGAGCCAGGGGCGGCGCGGTTCCGGACGGTAATGAATAACGGGTTCAGGGGTTTTTCAGCAAAGCTGGCATTCATTCTATTGCTGACAGTAACTGCGGCTCTGCATGCCCAGGAAGATAAGCCCGTTGATGTCAAAGTATTAACACCGGAACAGCACCGAATCGACATGGACATAAGAACCTCGACCCTTTCCGAACTTGCCGCATGGTGCCGCAGTCTCGGGCTGTCCGAAGGGGGCACCAGCGCCGACCTCGCGCGGCGTCTGCGGGATTACTTTTCGGTATCCGGCCAGTCGCCTCGGAACGATGATAACCGTAAAACAATCACTATTGAATCTGCGCGTTCCAGCGAGTACTTCAGAATCGACGCGGTCGGTGAGGATTATGCCCGCCTGAGCGGCGAAGTGAAGATAAGCCTTAAAGACGGCGACGCGGTCCACCGGATACGGGCCTGGAATATCCTTTTTAACCGTACCAGAAATACTATTACCGCCAGCGGCGGTGTTGAATATATAAAGGAAGAAGGGAATAAAATAGAAACCTTCCGGGGGGATTCCATTACCGTTGACATTGACAACTGGTCCAGCATTTTCCTGGGCGGCATCTCGGAACGTTCGCTGCAGAACGATAATACTACCTACCAATTCGCCGGAACGGTCATTTCCCGTGATGACGAAGACGTGACCATTCTGAGCAAGGCATCAATTGGCAGCGCGTATAACGAGGAATCCCTGTGGTCGCTGAATGCCTCGCGGGTATGGCTGCTGCCGGGTTCGGATTTTGCGATTTTTAACGCAGTGCTTAAAGTCGGTGAAATACCGGTTATGTATATCCCTTTCTTTTACTACCCGGCTGATGAAGTCATTTTCCACCCGGTCATTGGCTACCGTACCAGGGAGGGGAATTTTGTCCAGACAACAATGTATATTTTTGGCAGGCCGACGGCGACCTCAAGTTCGCAGAGTTCGCTTACCAAAATTCTCGGTAACTCAAATGACATGGAAAAAAGACGCGAAGGGCTGTTTCTGCGGAGTACGGGAAAAAAGGCGGTAGATAAAAGCGCGATCAGCCTGAAGGCAATGGTGGATTACTATGCCAATTTGGGAGGCTATATCGGCTCCGATCTGGTTTTGCCGGGCAAGGGGATACTGGGCGCCATGAATATGAGTGTGGGTGTCGGCCTGACGCGGACCGTCGTTCAGGATGGCGGAAATTACACTCCTTTTTTCCCCTCGTATGACGGCAGTTCGGACTGGAACAATTCCAACCTGT
>JGI24695J34938_10003142_pt1 | contig 11763 bp, 12 predicted proteins | sample TergutCo191P3_FD_34938 | JGI IMG/M metagenome (IMG submission 34938) | reverse complement strand
GAAGGAAAGCGTAAAACAGATAATCAGGGAAATTATCGCCGCGGAAAGCAGGCTGCTTTCCGATCAGGATATTTCCGGACTGCTTAACAAAAGGGGAATTGCGCTTGCCCGCCGAACTGTGGCAAAATACAGAAAAGAACTTGACATGGGTTCTTCCTATAAAAGGAAGGCGGCAGTCAAAAATTGAGAAATCAATAATCGAACCCGGTAATTTTCGGGAATAAAATTTATGGAGGTTCAAAGATGAACACGGAGATTAAAGCGGTACATTTCACATTGCATGACGACGCCAGGGAGTATCTGAACAAAAAACTCGAGAGAATTCACAATGCGGAGAATATGATCGTAGATCTGCTAATCACCATAAAAAAGGAAAAAGATTTTGACGCTGAAGCCACTGTTAATTTCCGCTGGGGAGTTTCGATTCATGTCAAGGAATCAGACTTTGAAATCACCAAATCAATAGACAAGCTGATAGACAAACTGGAAACAAAAATCACAAAAGAAAAAGAAAAAGTAAAAGAAAAACGCTGATAAGAAAATATAGGCGGCTGTTCCGGCAGCAACCCTATATAAACCGGGAGAAACAATATGGAATACTCCGCCGTCATGGAAACGCGGCTTAAGAAGATTTGGAAATGGATGGCGGGCGAAGGTATAAGCCTTTTAATGCTGGAAGACTGCGAAGCAAGGCGGGATCAGAATATACGCTGGCTTACAGGCCATCCGGGAGACGCCCTGCTCATTCTGTCTTCAGGCAATCCCTCAAAAACGGATCAAGTTTCAGCTAACCAGGAAAGGAATCTTCGCCCGCTGGAACCGGCTGAGACCGCTCCCGCAGGCGGATTATGCGAACAGGCTGTGCTTGTCGCATGGGATATAAACCTCGCAAAACTGTACACAAGAGCGCCCGTGTTCCTTGCCTCTTACAGCGATTTCGATCGTCAGCCCCGCAAGGCAATCGCCGCGGCAGCGCAAAGGTTCGGCATTCCGGCCGGCTCAAAAATAGAAATACCTTCCGTTACGCCATATCCGGTTTTTCTGGATTATGTGGGCGAGCTGACAGATTACGACATTCTCTGCCGGGAAAACGGCGCAGGCGCGGAGATTCAAAAATTGCGAGCTGTCAAAGACAGGGAAGAAATTGACATTATCAGAAAAGCTGTCAACATCACAAACGAGCTGATTGACCTGCTGGAAAAAAACATCCGCGGCGGAAAGATAAAAACCGAAGCGGACGCGGCTCTTTTTATAGAAGTGGAAGCCCGCAGACGCGACTGCGAAGGCACGAGTTTTGGAACTCTTGCCGCGGGTCCTTCACGGAGTTTCGCCATACACGCGTTTCCGGGCTGGACATGCGCTCCCTTCGCGGGACAGGGATTTTCCATTCTGGACTTTGGCGTCAAATACGCCGGTTACTGCACGGATGTTACCCTGACAATCACCCGCGATTTAAATCCCAAACAGGAAAAGCTGTCCGGCCTTGTCGAAAAAGCCTCAAAACTCGCCATCTCAATGGCGCATAATGGAACGTCAGCTAAAGAAATCGCGGCGGCGGTTGACGCGTTTTTTGCGCGTTCAAAAAAGCAAATGCCCCACGGACTTGGCCACGGCATCGGCCTCCAGGAACACGAGTATCCTGTAATCAGAAACAGCACTAATAACGAATGGGTACTGGAACCGGGAATGGTTTTTACAATCGAACCCGGCTTATATGATCCAATTCTTGGCGGCTGCCGCCTTGAACATGACATCCTTATGACTGAAACAGGTGCCGAAGTACTGACAGCTTCACGGATAATAAGATTGTAAAAATAATAAGATCATTTTGATATGAAATAGATATTCTTTGTTTACAGCAGTATATTGACAAATAATGTTATAAATATCAGAATAAAGTCATTATTGCCTTTCAGGCGAAAAATTTATCCATAAAATAATGGATTACAACAGGAGGATTCCATGGAGAATCGGACAAAATTAACAGGGATTACCGCCATTATGGCGATGATCATGGTTGTATTGGTGATCGGGTTAGGCCTTGCAGGGTGCGCTACATACGTGCCTATCCAATCGGTAAGACCGGCTACAATTAACACACAGGACATAAAACGACTTATCATTAGAGAATTTCAAAATCGAACATCAAGTTCCGTCGGTTCACAGGTTGCCATGTATCTCAGTGACAAGACAAAAAATGAAATTACAACACGGGGTGCGGCATTTTTCACTATTGTAGGCGCCGGCGATCAGAACGCGGACGGCACATTTTCAGGCGAACTCAGGCGCATTGACGCGAATGACAAAGTGGAAACATACCAGGTTAAAGATAAAAACGGAAATGTCAGAGATCGTGTCAGATACATACGCGAGGTCTCAATTGAATTCCGGTACAGCGTTATAAACGCAAGGACAAATGTTGAAATAGGAGTTGTCAGCAAACAGGGCAGCGCTTCAAGTTACAGCGATGAGCGGGCCGGTCTTGCCAGCGTTGAGACGCTCGCAAGAAGAGTAGTTGACCGTGAACTGATGAATTTCTACCGTGACATTGTTCCTTCTACTGTTAATACCAATGTAAAACTGATGGAAGAAACATCGAGTGACAAAGTGGTAAAGAACCAGATGAAAATGGTAAAAGATCTGGTAAAAGCAAAACAGTATGATGAAGCAATACGGCAATATGACGAGATTGGCAGTTCCGCCGCCAAGGCAAACGCCAGCATCCTGAGACAGGCTATCGAAAGCGCTTCCGCCACGCAGGCTAAGATGTCCGAGCTTCAAAGTGAAAAAAGCGGACTTGTTGAAAAAGCCGTTGACGGTGTAATCGCTTCAATCAATGAAAACCTGCCGGCTGGTTCGGTAATAATCCTGATGAAAACTAAATCTACAAATAATAACATGCTTGATGATGCCATGGATCAGATAACCAAAAACGTTGTCGCGGAGAAGAAAATAACGCTGGTTGACCGCCAGAATCAGACTTTGATAAACGCCGAAGTGCAATATCAAATGTCCGGAAATGTAAGCGATGATTCATTCGTTTCAATAGGCCGTCAGCTTGGCGCTCAGTATATCGTACTCTGCTGGATAAGCGGCGATATGAGCTCCCGCCGCCTCAATTTAAGGGTATTGAACATAGAAACATCACACATTGTCGATCAGAAAGATTTTGAAATCTAATCCTTAGCGGCAAATTATCAAGGGGAGCCTTTTGCGGGTTCCCCTTTTTTTTATTTAAATAAAACGCCTGAGGTTCTTATCCTCGTGAATGAAATTGTTGGTCTTGGCGATTAAATAGGTTCCGAACGATGTTAACATGACATCAATAAAGGTTCCTATCGCTATAAGGTAGAAGGCCATCGGTTTTAAAATCAGGTATCCTGCGCGGTATTCGCCGCCTCCGTAACCAAGGCAAAGCGCGGCTAACGCGATATACGCGCCCTCGCCGGGATGGCGGGCAAGAAGGAACGATATTGCAAAGGCCCGGATACCGATTAATATTAAATCCACTGTCTCTATCCTTATATAGGTATAAGATTTAATAATGACAATAAAAGCCGCGGCCGCTACCATTGCGCTTCCGCATCTGCAAAAAGTAGAAAACAACGACAGTGACAAAGCGCTGGAACGCCTGCGTACGCCGAAATTTTCTTTTGAATGGCGCTGAATTACCGGAATGCTGAAATTAATATCTCTGGAGATGAGCGCCGTAATCGCCGGTCCCAATGAACCGTAAAGAACTACCCACGGATTCACCCTGGGTTTCAGCAAATACAGGAACAGCGGCAATATGCCAAAGCACAAAACAACGCTGAAAACGCCAAGCATTATAATCAGGTCTTTATACACTTTTGCCTGCACTATTTCGCTGAAATTTACCGCCCAGCACGCCGAGAGTACGATTAAAATAAATCCAAGAATTTCCGAGAAGAATGACGCGACATGGAAAAAAATGCGCGAAAGGGAATCAATAAGGGTAATTACCGGTTTTACGTAATTACGGTCGTAATTCAATCCCATGCCAATGAAAAAAGCGAACACAAATACCGGGAAAAGGTATATTCCGCTGCCTGTCAGCACACTGAACATATTGGACGGAAAAATATCAATTATGTTCGCGGCTGTTTCAAGGGTCAATATATCCAGCTGTTCCGCTTTTTCTATCGGAATTCGAGCCGGAGAGAAAATCATTGTGACAAAAATACCGGAAGAAATAACAAAAACAGAAGCGGCTATTATTACCAGGAAATTTTTAAACACCATTGACCAGAACTGATCATCCATGCGAAGTTCATAAACGGACATAATAAGCGAAAAAAGCAGAACGGGAACAACCGCGTAACGCCCGACTCCTATCGCGAATTTTTCAAGCCATTGCAGCGCCGCGGCGATATTTACATTTTCTTCAGGAAGAAGGAACCCAATTGCCATTCCCAAAACGGCGCCGATAAATAATTTTACCCAAACCTTCATTATGTTATTATATTGGTTCTTTAAACCTTAGCCAAGTGCAAAGGAAATAGTGTTCTAATATACTGCCATTTGTTATAATTTTCGCGTGAAAACAACGGAATCGCCGCTGCGGGAAGGGATTGATTTAATGAGAGAAAAAGATTCGCGGATAGACTGCCTGATAAGCCCGCGCGTCGAAGAAATAATCTCGCTGTTGTCACGCTATATTGACGAAATCGGGCTTTTTAACAGGGCATACGGCCTTGTCGGAGCGAAAGACAGCGAAGAGCTGACAGTAAAACATATACTGGACTCGATCGCACCTTTGGGAATTATCATTCGTCTGCTGGATCAAGTTCACGCGAAAGACGCGGTTCAAATGGCGGATGCCGGTTCGGGCGCGGGACTTCCCGGCATTCCTCTGGCCATTGCAATGCCGGACTGCGGAGTTACGCTTATTGAACGCATGGGACGCCGAGCGGGTTTTTTATGGAATGTAAAAGCCGCGTTAAACCTTTCCAATGTTACTGTGGAAGAAGGCGAACTGGAAAAAACCAGACCCGGCAGTTTCAATCTTTTGACATTCCGCGCGTTTAAACCACTTGAACCAAAACTGCTTTCGTCCCTTTTTAAAGCGTGCGCGGATGGAGGAATAATCGCCGCGTATAAGGGCAGACGGGAAAAAACCGAAGAAGAGATAAAACGATTAACATTAAAAAACAAAGAAAAAATAAAATGGGAAATTGTACCCTATTCAGTGCCGTTCCTGGACGAAGAGCGTAATATGCTAATTATCGGACTTTAAGGAAATAATCTGTTCTGTGGTGTCTTTTAATCTGCGCGACATATGCTCGATAATGTCCCTGTCAAGGCTGGTGTCGTATTTTAAAATAGCCTCAAAAATATGCGGAGGAAGCGCGAACGCGAAAACATCGGTCTTTGCTATAACAGTCGCGCAGCGCTCTTCCGACAGCAGATAGCCCATTTCGCCGAAGAATGAACCCGCGCTTAAACTGCCTGTGCTGCTGCCGATATTATCAGCGGACAACGAGAAAAACACTTCCACTTCGCCTTCAATCAGGTAATAAATATCATCAACTTTATCGCCCTGGGAAAGAATTACATCATCTTTTTTATACTGCCTGAAATATTTATTTAGGTGCCCTTCTACCGGAAAAAATATTTTATGAAGAAGACCCGGACGTTTAGGACGTAAAGCGGACTGCGATTCCCCTAAAGGAGTCTTCTCCGCGCGCTGATCCTCTTCTTTCAGGTTAGTCTGCCTTAACTTTGAAAAAAGCAGCGCGTCGAATGAATCGGCAACAAAAGCAAGCTGCGCTCCCAGAAAGAAAAAATTGAAAAAGAAATAAACGTTAATTAAAAGAATAATCAAATTTCCAAGAGTGCCGTAAATAAAATTAATTCTTGATATATTCAGAAAAAAACCCAATACTAGCGCGGTGCAGAAATAGCTGACCGCGCAGACAAGAGCGCCTTGAAACGCGGAAATTTTTCTGGGTGATTTTAAAGGAACAAACATGTAGGCGAGGAACGAAACAAGACCCAGTATTGCGGCAAGAAAAACCCTGCCGCCGAATTGCGTCGTAATTATATGAAGGGGAGTGCCGCTGAGAATGTCAAACATTCTATATAAACGCATTGCCGTCTGGGAGCTGATAATGGTTATCATGACAAAAACAATTACCCCCGCTTCAATTGCCAGTGTAACAATGGTATTTGTCACGGGATTTCTGCTTTTTTCCGACTGGAAAATGAACCTGAGGCCTCTCTCTATGGAAAGAACCAGAATCCTTGCCGCCCAGAAAATGCTCAATACAGAAATAACGCCGGGAATGCCGGGATGGGAAAAGGAAAAAAAATCACTTTTCAGCCATTGTTCGTCAAAAACAGTATCCAAAAAAGGGAGCGAATTAACCAGCGTCGTAATGGCTCTGGCGGAAGGTTCAAAGGCGATAAACATGAAAAATAAAATTAAAAGCAGCATGGGCGCCATGGAGAGCAGAAACCCGTAAGCGCAGGCGGCGGCATGGTTAGCCAGCCCGTTTTCGTTGAAAAGCTGTAAAGTAATAAGAACCCGCTGAACAAAAGTTCTGCCGTGACAAATTATCCTGGAAAATTTATTTTTCATACAGCTTTATATTTTAATTTACATTATATTGTATATAAAGCCAACCGAAAAATCAGGGATAAAACAGGGTAATTTAAAGGTTTATGAAAAGGGTTTTTATACCGATAATAAGCTGAGGGGAGTATTTTGGCATATAAAAGCGCGTCATCCACTTATAAAGAGACCAAGGTTACGACAGCCAGCCAGGGGCAGCTTATTGTAATGCTGTATGATGAAGCGATCAGACAGTTAACAGCAGCGTCGGATCTTCTGGAATTGAACAATTCGGAAAATAAAGATCCTGGCCGGATAGAAATAATAGGCAAGGCAATTATGAAAGCGGAGGAAATCATCACCGAACTGATGGTTTCTCTGGACTTTGAACAGGGAGGAGAAATCTCCAAAAACCTTTTTTCGCTGTACACATGGTTCAACAGGGAATTGCTGGAAGCGAATATTTCACATGATAAAAAACGGGTATTATCGGTAAGGGAAATGCTCCTTACCCTGCGGAATGTCTGGAGCGAAATAACAAAGAAAGCGTCCGAACCGGCAAATCGCGAAGTAGTTGGTTTGAATATAGCCGGATAAATTAAAGGTTCAAAAAATGGGAGGAAAAATGAAAATCCTTGCAGAAGAAGCCAACACGGCGGCTGATATTGATTCCGCAGAGCTTGCCCAAAGAGTCGCAATCCTTCGGCGTTTCAAGAAACTGCTGACACAGCAACGGGACAGGTTCAGTTCATACCTGGAATTGCTGGACAAACAGCAGAATGTGATAGAAACCGGCAGCGCCGAAGACCTTCTTACCTATGTGGAAATTGAAGAAAAAATTGTCGCGGATATTTTTTCCATCCAGAAAGTAATTGATCCTCTGGAAGAAATGTACTATACGGTCATTTCCGGCAGCGGCCCGCTTAATGAAAAAACAGCCCACGCCCATGACGGAGTCCCGGATATAAAAGCGTCGCTTGAAAGACTGAAAAGCGAGGCTGTTATCCGCTCAACCAAAAACAAGGAACTGCTTTCTAAACGAATGCTGGAACTCCGTTCGGAAATAACCACTTTAAGAAACAATCCCTACGCCTCAGGCGGCAGAAAAACATTTAACAGCGCAAACACGGCGTCGCTGGTTGACATCCGGGGATAACGCGCGTTTTTACCACTGATCGTTAAATATCGAAGCCAGCTTCCACTCGTCAATTTCCAGCAGTCCGCTGCTGCGCAGACGGTAATAAATTCTAATATCCTTGACATTGGACGGAATGTGGCCTGCGTAACTCATGGTTTGAACCAGATTGCCGTCGGCTTCACGGAAAGCCCAGACATTACCGCCCCGGTTTCCTTTTAAACTCACTCTGCTTGTCAGCAGCAGATCCGGACCTGTGTAGGTGGCGGAATTTTTCGCTATTTCTCCCAATCCGGCTCTCTGGTATTTCTGGCCGTTTAATGTTATCTCACCCTGCGGATTAACGTCATCTATTCCCAGCAGTCTGCCGATTGCCCTGTCCGTTCCGCGCATTACAGCGCCCAGAATGTCTCCCGCGCGCTGGATTCCCTGGACAAACGGAGACGGCGGAGGCGGCGGCATATTGATTTTTCCGGTTATCTCATACTCATCTAGGAAAAATTCGCTGATGCTCATAATACCCATTGTTTCGGCCTGCGATACAGCGCGGTTATTGACAGCGGAAGGTTCCTGTCCTTTGACAGCGAAAACCGGACGGTAAAAATAACGGTATTTTATTTTTAGAACAGAGTATTTATCAAGGCCTTTTGAAAATTTTTCCATGTCCGGTACATTCATAACAACAGTGCCGGACGGCTTTTCACTGGTATTAAGTCCATCCAAATCTTCGGGCCGGCATAACTCAACGCCCCTTTGAGTCTGACCAAGATAAACGGCTTCCGATTCCAGGAACGCGTCCACGGATTTATTGTCTCTTGCCGCTCCGTAATACCAGAACAGGTTTTCCGCCTTGTACTTCTCCGTTTCAGAATCATAATTATTGTAAAAATCGGATAAAAGAACTTTTTGCTCTGAATCAAGGAAACCATAAATGTTCCATCTTCCGGTTTCCTGCCACGGTTGAACCGCGGAAATGCCGGAACAGCCGGATAAGAGCATCAAAACAATAAAAGAAAAAGAAGCGTATCTTTTGCGCATATCATTCCCTCGCATCTACGGTAATAGTAGAACAGGGGAAAAAGGAAATCAAGTGGAAAAAACCGGCGCTTTTAATTGCATCATAACAGAAAATCCGCTTCATTTGAAAACAAATTCTTTATTCAGCTTATTTTACGCTATTTTTTATTTTTAACAGAAAAAACATTTGATTATTAACCTGTGTTACTATAGAATTTGATGTTAACATCATATTTATTAAGGAGAAATGTAATTATGAATGTACTATTTATTGTATTAGGATGCGCGGCATTGTATGTATTGGCGTATTTTACATACGGCAAATTCCTGTCAAAAAAAGTCTTCAAACTCAATGATGCGGAAAAGACACCCGCAATTGAATATGAAGACGGGAAAGATTTTGTGCCTGCCAAAAAAGGTTTTTTGCTTGGGCAGCATTTTTCCGCTATTGCGGCGGCAGGCCCGGTAAACGGACCAATTCTGGCTGCCGTAATGTTCGGATGGGGGCCCGCGATTCTGTGGTGTCTGTTTGGAGCGATTTTCATCGGCGGCATACACGATATGGGCAGCCTTATTGCGTCAGTAAGGCACAAGGCAAAGTCAATAACAGAAGTAATAAAGATAAACGTGACAAACCGCGCATGGATATTGTTCATGATCTTTATCTGGATTACGCTGGTTTACATAATCGTCGCGTTTACGGATTTAACAGCGGGTTCCTTTATAGGACTGTGGACGCTGGAAAACGGCGCACAGGTTAAAGGCGGCGGCATCGCGGCTTCGTCCCTCATGTATCTGATTCTCCCGATAATTATGGGTCTTTTAATGCACCGCTTTCCCAAACTTACGGAAGGCAAAGCCCTGCTGATTTTCCTGCCGCTGGTCGCTGTGGCAATTGTCGTTGGCCAGCATATTCCCATAACGCTTCCCTTTGAAAGTCTTGTTGCCCAGAAAAATGCCTGGTCTGTAATAATCCTTATTTACTGCCTTATCGCGGCAGTTATGCCAATGTGGCTTCTGCTGCAGCCTCGCGGCGCGCTTGGCGGTTACTTCCTTTATGCCGTATTATTCTTTGCCGCTGTTGGACTTATCTTTGGCGGCTTTAAAGTTGAATACCCGGTATTCAGGGGATTTTCGGCACCTAACGGCTCTCCGCTGTTTCCCATACTGTTCATTACTATCGCGTGCGGAGCCTGTTCCGGCTTCCATGCCCTTGTCTCGTCCGGTACGACCTGTAAACAGCTGACCACAGAAAGCCACGCCAAGCCGATAGGATACGGAGGCATGCTGCTGGAAGGCATGGTCGCCTGCGTTTCCGTCGCCTGCGTTATGATCGTCGCCCAGGGTTCCGACATACTCACAAAAGCGCCCAACTTTATTTACGCGCGGGGCATAGGAAGATTTGCCGAACTCATTCGCATTCCGGCAACCATAGGTATCAGTTTCGGACTCATGGCATTCACCACATTTGTTTATGACACCCTTGATATATGCACCCGCCTTGGACGCTACATTATTGAAGAGCTGACAGGCTGGAAAGACAATAAAGGCAAAATTCTGGGAACGGTTCTAACAACTGTAGTGCCTTTAATCTTCATCTTCCAGACTATGTCGAATCCGGACGGAACCACCGCTTCCGCCTGGAGCATTTTCTGGGGAACATTCGGCGCGTCAAACCAGCTTCTCGCGGCGCTCGCTCTTATAGGCGTTACCGTATGGCTGAAGAATGGAGTTAAAACGCCGTACGTCTGGCTGGCTTCTTTTATACCCGCTATTTTCATGTATTTTATGTCCATGTGGGCGCTGTTTATAGCGGTTTACAACGGCTGGGTACTTGGGAAAGGCCACCCGGTAATTCCGTGGGTATCGATAGTTCTGATAATCCTTGCCCTGCTTGTAGCCATAGAAACTGTTATCTCAATGGCGAGAAAAAAGAAACCTGCCGAAGCCAGAGCATAAGAGACTGCTTTTCACAAAACGGCATTGCGTATAAAAAGCCGCGCCCCTATCAGGCGCGGTTTTTTATTTTGCTCCTTTTATTTCATGTTTTTCCTGAATTACATTAACATCAAGTTCCTGTATCAGGTATGGTCTTTCAGACGGTTTATTTTTTACGGCATTTTTTTCATTGCCAATATAATCTATAAAATATTCTTTTCCGTTATACGAAACAATATCCCCCTCGAATTCTTTATAGCCCAATGTTCCTGCTGTATCAACCACATATCCTTTACCCCATACGGTTTCAACATAGTACCGTTCTTCTTTTTTATCATTTTTTTCCAGTAAAAAAGTCAATGCGGGTCTTCTTCCGTTTGGAAGTTCCTCAAAATATATTTCCAGTCTATCAGGCGGGATTTCTTTTAAAAAACGTCCTGCTGTCAAATGGCCTAAATATAACTCCGCGTTAGAAACAGTTATTGCCCCCGGACCGGTCTGTTCCAGATGTTCACCAATCTTGACGTTTTCTCTCAGAGTAATATCCTTTGAAAGATGAAACTTGAAATTGGAAAATAATTTGGGTCCTACTGTATCCAGAACATCATGTGTTACATCTATTTTTGTAACACAGCCGCAGAACAATACCATAATAAAAATGTTAATGAAAAAAAACCGTATCCAGTATTTCATATATTATTCTCCTTTTTATTCGCTTTATAGTAATGACAGAAATTCTGCCATTAGAAAATAAAATCATGGCAACACTGTAAGCGCAATCATAATACAATATTTTTAATAGTTTGATAATAATTATTTTAGATTATTCACATTTTGTCAAATTGAATGGATTCGACTGTGATTCCTACCGCGTGTCACTGTTTAGCGGCTGTTTATAATACAGCATTCGCATTTAAAACCAACTGGTGGGCGATACTGGATTCGACCGTGACTCCTGCTATTATAGCATCAATTGAGGATAGTTAGTGGACGATACTGGATTCGAACCAGTGACTTCTACCGTGTGAAGGTAGCACTCTCCCGCTGAGTTAATCGTCCACTAACTATCCTTGTACTCTCCCGCTGAGTTAATCACCTG
>JGI24695J34938_10003141_pt1 | contig 11764 bp, 7 predicted proteins | sample TergutCo191P3_FD_34938 | JGI IMG/M metagenome (IMG submission 34938) | reverse complement strand
TTTAAAAAGCAGCGCGCGGATTTTGAAGATCTTTTGTACCAGACAATCAGAACCGCGGGAACTCCCGCTACGGAAGATACTGTAACTCCTGTCGGCGTTCAAATGGGTCACGGCGTTAAGCTTGCCGACACTCAGAGAGTTTTTTCGCAAGGCGCGCTTCAACAGACCGAAGTTCCGACTGACGTCGCGATCACCGGCGAAGGTTTTTTCAGAATACAAATGTACGACGGATCTCTTGCGTATACGCGTAACGGAAACTTTAAAGTTGATTCAGACGGACGGCTTGTTACGAGCAATGGTTATTGGGTTATCCCCGATATCGTTCTTCCCGAATTATTTTTAATTGAAACGCTTAACATCACGCAGGACGGAAGAGTCAGCGTAAAAGTTCCCAGAGACGGAGAAGAAGTGGAAGTCGATGTCGGAAGACTCGAATTGTACCGCTTCCCGAACCCTGTCGGCTTAAGCGCGATAGGCGAAAATCTTTTTAAAGTTTCGCAAGCCTCGGGTGAAGCGATTCCCGGTACTCCCGGCTATGAAGGCATGGGAAAACTCCGTCACAGATTTTTGGAAATGTCGAATGTCGCCGTCGTTCAGGAAATGGTTAATCTGATTGTCGCTCAGCGTGCCTATGAATTTAATTCACGCACGATTCAAACTAGCGACAGTATGTTGGGTACCGCGACAACGCTGAAGAGGTAACAGATGGAAATTAATGGTTTTGGAATGATAAATACCGAAGATTACAGATTGTCCGCGTCAAGATCGCTTCATAAACCGAATGATTTTTCCGCTCTTTTTGAAAGAATGAAATCGTCAGATAACCTTCGATCAAGTGAACATAATTCCGCGCCTTCAATAAACAGAAACGGGATCGACACAAACGATAAGCTCTACGAACTCTGCCTTGAACTCGAAACATTTTTAGTTAAAAATCTTTTAACCAGCATGAGAAACACTATTCAAAAAACAGGGCTTGTGGAGGAAGGTTTCGCCGGTAAAATGTACGAAGATATGCTTTACGAAGAATACGCCAAAGATTTTACAAAAAACGCGAACTTCGGACTAGCGGAACAGGCTTATAGACAGCTAAAGAGTTTGCAAACGTAAAATCAGAAAAAAGATACTTTTATAATTCATTATTCCATTATATACTCTATGTTAGAGGTAATGAGTTGCAGGAAGACAGCGGATTAATGAAAGTGCGCTTTCCTATCGGCGCGAAACTGATAGCGATTATTACAATAATAATGTTAATGGCGATAGGCTCGATTATTTTTCTTGTGTCGTGGCTTGTGCGCTCAGACCTTCAGATTGTTGCCGAAGAAAATAATTTTGAGGCAAATCGCAGCTCGGCTTTAGCGGCTGAAACATACATCGAAAATATTCAATCAAATACGATGATACTTGTCCGCGCGGTTACGTCCATGGGAACAGAGAGCAGCCTAGCCCGCGAAACGATAGATTACTTTTTTGAAAAGAATCCGAATGCTGTATCCGTATTTTTCAGTTTCAGAGGACGAACGCAGATACTTGTAAACGAAAACTTTTTTGAGACAATGAAAACCGCTTCTTCTTCCGTTTCGCCTTATTGGGATGCTCATGATACGTCTATAAGGCGCGCGGCTTTAGGGCAGACTGTGCTGTTAAACGCCACGCCTCATTTCAAAGTGCCGATGCTTGCGTTATTTTTTCCGGCGCATGATACGCTGCCCGGCGGAGTTTTGTTTTCGCCTGCGCAGTTAAATGATTCGTTCGGATCGGGAGTTAATCAATCGTATCTGATTAATGATTCAGGGGATATTTTAATTCACGCTGATTTCGAAACTGTGTATAACGGAGTAAATGTCGCATCACAGGAATTTACCCGTTTTATTTGGTCGGATTCTTCAGGTAACGCTCAGACTTTATACGCCGATGAAAACGGAGTCCGCTATTTCGGAGCGTTTACAAAATTAAAAACATCGGGCGCTGTTGTTATTACCAGCATCGAACACGATAAAGTATTCGAAGGAATTAACGCGACAACAAGGCGTAATATTTATTTAACAGCGGCAGTGCTGAGTATTTCAATTATTTTAATTTGGTTTTTTTCAAAGGGAATTTCCGTTCCGCTTAGAACATTAGCCGCAGCTGCGCATAAGATCGAAACCGGCGCGTTTGATATAACGCTCAAACCGAAAGGGCGTGATGAAATCGGGGTGTTAACCGCAAGTTTTTCGCGGATGTGCAAGGCGCTCGGTATTTTCGGGCGTTTTACAAACCGCGATATCGCGGTACGCGCGATGCGCGGCGAAATTAAACCGGGCGGCTTTAAAAAACGCGCCACAATTTTCTTTTCTGATATCCGCGGATTCACGGCAACATCGGAAAGTTTTACAAATCAATTCGGAGATGAAGCGTCCGATAAAATCGTACAGTGGCTTAACAAATATTTTACGCAGATGGTCGACTGCGTAGACAGGACGGGCGGCGTAGTTGATAAATTTATCGGAGACGCGCTGATGGCTCATTGGGGAACTGCGTATACTTCCGGCAGTACAAAAAAAGACGCGTATAACTGCATAAGAGCCGCTCTTCTTATGCGTAAAGCTCTTATCCATATGAATAAGGAAAGAGGAAACGATACAGCAAATCCGCAGATACGAATCGGATGCGGAATAAATACCGGTATGGTTACGGCAGGTCAGCTTGGAAGCGAACAGCGAATGGAGTATACGGTTATCGGAGATCCGGTTAATCTTGCTTCAAGAGTTGAAGCTTTAAATAAATCTTTCGGTACCGATATTCTTATCACGGAAGGCACATGGAGGCTTGTAAGGAAAAGATTTATCACAGAAGAAATGCCTTCTGTAAAAGTAAAAGGAAAAGCAAATGCAATCAGGATATTCGCGGTGATTAATTTTGCGCATAGAAATAGCGGACCTAAAACTCTTGAAAAGGTGCGCCGTCTTCTTGGCATTAAAACCGCTGATTATAAAAGTGTAAAAACAAAAGAAGAAAAATACAATATTATCGGAACAGGCTGATTGTACAATGAAAGAAAAAGAAAACATTGAATCAAAAATTCGATATTTCAGGATTGTAGACATTCTTGTTGTAATTATATTTTTATCTACAGCCGCTTTTAGTATTTATCTTTTTAGAGCGGATCTTATGAAGACTATAGGAGCCCGTGATGAAGATCCTGTCGGATTAATTATAATAAAAAATAATGTCGTGCAGCGCCGTTTTGAAGATCGCGTTTTATGGGAAAGATTATTTGTAGATTCGCCTGTATATTCCGGAGATTTAATACGAGCCGCGGATTTGTCGGCGGCTTCTATACATATTGATGAGAATCAACTCAACATAAATCAAAATACTCTGATTCGAATTCAACATTCAAACGACGGCAGAGGGACATTTAATATCGATCTTCGTGAGGGAAATATCAGCGTTGCTACAGGGGAATCAGGCAGCGGAATTGTTTTGAGCGTTGCGGGGCGGGAGATTCGCGCGGCGGAAGGAAGTGTTTTAAACGCTGAACTTGGAGATGAAGGGATGGTTGTCAGCGTGAGCGAAGGCAGCGCTGTTTTTCTTGATGAATTGCAATCAAAAATTGAATTGGTAAAAGGAATGTTGTTCGCGCAAGACTCAAGCGGAACGGAAATAAAAATAAAAGCCGCGGTTATGATCTCTCCTCAGAATAACGCAAGATATATTAAAAGCGGGACAATGCCCGTTGCCGTTGATTTTGAATGGAACAGAATTAATCTGGAGGACAGCGAAATGCTGCGGATGGAGATTGCGCAGGATCAAAACTTTACGCGTAACTTTCGCTCCGCTAACGGACTAAATAGTTATGCGCAAATATTTTTTACCGCAGGCGGCTGGTATTGGCGTTTAATGTACGAAGATTTATGTTTAAGCTCAGGCGAGCTTTCCGTAATTGACGGTTCAGCGCCTCAGTTATTCAGTCCCGCCGCAAAAAGCGTATTCCGTTTTAGAAACGAACCTCCTCAAATTCGTTTTCAGTGGGCGCAGACTTCAGGCGCTTCTCATTATATTATCGAAATCTGCGGCGATGAAAGTTTTTCAAATCCGAAAATTAAAACGCAGGTATTATCCGCTTCTTTTGTTCAATCCGAATTAAAAGAGGGAGATTGGTATTGGCGCGTACAGCCTGTTTTCTCTTCCGCGTACATAGGAAGCGCGGGAGTATCATCAATAGGATTATTTAAAATCGAACAAACCGCTGATATAAACATTCCTTCAGTCGTGCTGCCCGAGCCTCCTAAGCGTTACTACACAGTTCAAGGCGGCGACACTCTCGGACGAATAGCCGGCAGATTTTACGGCAATCCGTTGTTATGGAATATACTTATAGCTCCTAACGGTATCAGAAATCCAGATTACATCGAAATCGGCGACGTGCTGGTGATTCCATGAAAAGATTTCTCATCTTCTTGCTTACTGTATGCGTTCTTGTTTGCGGTGTATCAGCGCAGGATGAACATGGTACGATGTCCATCGAAAATATCGAAGAGGAAATATCGGATTTAGATAATGAATCACAGGAAAAGACGGCTGGTTTCGCAGACGGCAAAAGCGGTTTCTGGTTCGGTTTTGGCGGAGATACAGCGATGTATTCTCAATACGGATTCGCCTTCGGTCCTAGTTTTTCAATTGGTTTCGGCACAGGAATGTCGATAGGGATAAATGCCGCATGGTTTTTTACAAAAGAAGAAATTGATGTTTTGGAAATAAATGTTTTTTTTCGTATTTATTTTTTTAAGAACGCAGACAATGGTCCATATATTCAGATAATGGCAGGTCCCTCTTTATTTAACCGTTCAGGAGATTTTTCAGTGCCTTCAAACTCAGGTACGATCAGCGCAGGAGCCGTCTTCGGCTGGCGTTTTTTGTTATTTAACATGTGGTATATTGAACCTTCGATAAGAGGCGGCTATCCGTTTCTGTTTGGCGCGACAGTTTCAACAGGGATACAATTTTAAAAGTAAAAGATATAACGCTTCTTATCACTGTGAGCCTTATTGAATAAATTAATATAAAATGTTATATTTTATTTATGTATAGGTTTTCCTGCAAAGGGCGATTTTTACTGTTTTTAACGTATTTTCTTGTGATTTTTACCGTTTTTATCGGCTGCGAAAATCCTCTTATGAAGCAGGTTTTCGGACTTAAAACAATTTCCTTTAATACCAACGGGGGGAGCGCCATTGAATCTCAGCATCTTTTGCCGGGAGAAACCGTTGCGCGTCCGAGTGATCCTGTCAAAGCGCAATATGTTTTCGGCGGCTGGTTTACCGATAACGATACTTTTTTAAATCAATGGGATTTTAGAGTCGCGCCGGACAGGGAATTTGTTCTGTACGCAAAGTGGATAGCGGAAGACACCTCTGAATATACTCTGATTCTTGATACCGGCGGACTGGATGATCGCGATTCAGTGTCTTTCAGCGATTCGGGCGCTTTTGAAATTACCGCTTTGGGCGGCAGTGTTGTTTTAATTAATTACACGCTGGCGGACACAGAGAATTCTACAAGCGAGCTGCGGTTTTACATCAAGGGCGCGAGAATATTCACGGTAAATGAATATGGTTTTGGAATTTTTGACTACATCGTAAACGCCGGCCATGCAATAGACGGAATAATTACGATAAAAGCCGTATCCGTACACACAGACCTGATTCCGCTTGACGAGCCGACAGGAGTTTCGTTTAACAGTGACGGCGTAATCTCGTTTGCGCCGGGCGAGAATAACGAAAATGCAGGCGCGTCATTCAGGTTCTCTCTGTACAGAAATGCGTCGCCTGTTTCTGGTTTCAGCAATATGCCGATAGCGGGCGGCGGCGGCGACTTTGCGCAGCTGAGAGCCGAAATGTTGAAAGACGCCGGCGCGTACAGCGTAAGGGTCTGGGCAGAAACCGCAAACCCTGATTATTTGTCTCCGAGTATTGCGGTCTATTCAAATAATGTTGATGTCTATCGTCTTATCCTTGATACTGACGATTTGTATATTCTTGATTCGGTGTCATTCAGCAATACCGGTTCTGTTTTGGAAACCACGGCTTTTGGCGGCACTGTCATCCCGATTTACTACACGCTGGCTGGTGTCTATGACAATAATTTGCTCAGTCTTTATATTGACGGAAACCGGAAGTATGAAACTACAGCGCCGGGAACAGGATCGTATGACTATGCGATAAATTCTGATGATGCTGATAACCGGGTGATAACAATGTATGCCCGTTCCGTTCACTCAAATCTGGAATTGCTTTTCCCGCCGACAAACATTCATCTTGAAAAATCAGGCGTTATAACTTTTACCGCAGATAGCCGAAACCCCGCAGGTACAAGCTATCGGTACACACTGTACGGAAACAATAGCGCAATTTCCGGCTTTACAGAGCAGTCAATAACAAGCGGCGCAACACCGGCGGGCATTGCCGAAGAAATGCTGAAAAGCCCAGGCGATTATCACGCGGCAGTGTGGGCGCAAACCGGAACCGAAGGTTATGAGCCGTTAAGCAGTGTTGTTAATTCAAACCTTGTGCATGTTTATAGTGTAAGTGTAAACATAAGCGGCGCTGGAAGCGGCGAAACAGTCAGCGTGAACGGACGCGCAGGAGAGCATACAGTAAGTTTCGAGTTTTACGCTTTTGGCGGCGATACCGTAACGTTAAACGCAATGCCCGGCGCAGGACGCATGGTAACATGGAGCGGTGTTGGTACCGGTACAGGCAGCACGCGAACTGTTACTGTAACAGGAACGACAACTGTAACTGCAGCGTTTGCCAATGCCGCAGTTACCGTTACTGTAGGCAGTATAACAACAGGCTATGCTACCCTTGACGCCGCGCTTGCTTCGATTAGCGGTGCGGGAACTTACACCGTAACGCTTTTACAAGACCAGACGATGACGGCGGCGCGGACATTTACGGCAGGGATGAATGTCACCCTTACGGGTTTGGAAAGCGAGCGCAAGATTACGTATGGACTTAGCGATGTGTTATCGGCAATGTTCTCGATAAACTCTGCGACTGCAAGCCTTACCTTTTTGGAAAATATTACCGTGCAGGGAAGAAGCAGCGAAGGGTCGGGCGCTGTTGTTCGTATTCTTGGCGGAACCTTAAATATGATGGATAGCTGTAAAATTACGAGGCATAATTCAGGCAACGTGATGGGAGCTGTTGTATATTTGAATGACTCTAGCGCGGTTTTTAATATGCAGGGCGGCGAAATTACAGGCAATAATTCCAATATTTCTACTCAGTATGGAAGCGTAACCGTTGTAAACGGCTTTTTTAACATGACAGGCGGAAGCATTACAGATAACGCAGGAGTAAACATATACGCGGCGGATGTGTTTATGGAAACATCCGATACCGTATCTTCGCGGATACAAATATCAGGCGCATCGCACGTTGGCGTTCTTTTGTTAAAAGCGATAAATGAAACTGTTCACACAAAAATAGAAATAGGAGCGAGTTTTACAGGAAATGTTGATACGCTCAATTTATTTGCAGCTAACGGCGCAGTGCAGACTGTAATTAGCTGGTGGGAAAATAAACAGGTGTTGGAGGCTGTTAACGGTCATACGCTGACGCAGGCGGAGGTTGGCAGATTCACACTGGGGAGATTCCTTTCCAGCAATATAACCAATAACCAGCAAATAACCGCCACCCACATTATCGGTACATCAGGTGATGATGTCGGCAAGTTAATTTTGAATCATGGAAGCGGCACGTCCGACAAGCCCTTCCTTATCTACAGCGAAGCTGACCTTAGGGCAGTAGGGTGCGGTAATTACAAAGGCATGAACTGGACGACTTCGGCGCACTATAAGCTTATGTCCGACTTTAATCTGACCGGTAAGGACGACTGGGTACCCATCGGACTTGTCAGCGGCGGCGTTTTTGACGGCAACGGGCATACCATTACCGGTTTGACTATCAGCAGTACAAGCAGCTATCAGGGGATGTTCTCCAGGATCGGGGGAAGGGTGGAAAACCTCAAGCTTGAAAATGTTAATATTTCCAGTACGCAGAATTATATTGGCGCTATTGCCGGAGAAATCACGAGCAGCGGCACGATTAGCAACTGCTCTGTAAGCGGCAGTGTTTCCGGCGTCTATGGTGTCGGCGGATTGGTAGGATCGAACTATGGCATCATTCAAAATAGTTTCTCAGCGGCGAATGTTACCGCCTCCGGCTCCGGTGATTTCGGCGGCATCGCTGGCTTCAGCCACACCTCCGGCGGGACAATCCGAAACTGTTACTCCACCGGCACTGTTACCGGCGGCACTGTTACCGGCGCCAGTGTCGGCGGCATCGTAGGAGGTCAAGGCGGTCCTCTCTCTAATTGCTTTGCCGCGGGCGCTGTCAACGGCACAGAGCGGATCGGCGGCATTGCTGGATACATTTCCGACCCGGGTAAAATTGAAGGCAGTATCGCTCTGAATCGGTCCATTACCCGTACAGGCGGCGCGTCTACTAGCTTTGGGCGAGTTACCGGCAGCGTGTTCGCCGACGGAACCCACACCAATAATAACCGCGCGTGGAGTGCTATGCCGTTTGACCCCTCAAACTTGAGAACTGTCACCAGTAATATTAACGGTGCAGACGGACTTGGCGTAACTACGGCAGAATTGCGGACGTATGCGACGTGGACTGCGGCGGGCTTTGCGTTCGGCACGACCGAGGCAGCTCCGTGGGTGTGGGACAGTACCGGTACTAATATGCCGAGGCTGTATTGGCAGATAAATGGCATCCCCTGGCCTGCGCATTTGGTTGATCCCGTTACCGTCAACAACGGCACGACTACAACCGGCTATGCCGATTTAACAGCCGCCCTTGCTTCGATAAGCTCAGCCGGAAACTACGATGTAAAAATCGGAACAAACCAGAGCCTTGCGCCCTATACATTAAATGTTCCCGGCGCGGATATTACGCTTACCGCCGCAGGCGCTGACGTAACAGTTCAACTGGCATCTGCCGGCAGTATGTTTACAGTAAACAGCGGGACGACGCTCAGGCTGTCAAACGGCGTAACCCTGCAGGGGATTAACGCAAATATAATCGCGCTTGTTCAAATAAACGGCGGAAATCTTTATATGAGCGGAAGTGCAAGAGTAACCGGAAATACATTGACGATAAATACCGATGTAACCCATAACGGCGGCGGAATACACATAACAGACGGCGGGTCATTTAACATGAGCGGCGGAATAATAAATAATAATAAAACCCTAAGAAATGGAGGAGGCGTATTTGTAATAAATAACGGAAACTTTTTAATGACAGGAGGAGAAATTTCCGCTAACGAATCAGGCTCAGCCGCAGGCGGCGGCGTTGCTGTAAGCTCCGGCGGAACCTTCACTATGCAGGGCGGCGAGATCAGGAACAATACAAGTGTACAAGGCGGCGGCTTAAATGTCGGGGGCGTGGCTTCATTAATTAACGGTGTAATAAAGAATAATAATGCTACTAACGCAGGCGGCGTTGCTGTAAGCTCTAGCGGAACCTTTACCATGCAGGGCGGCGAGATCAGCGACAATACCGCAAGTACAAACGGCGGCGGCTTATATGTCTGGGGTGAATTTAAATTAATAGACGGTGTAATAAAAAATAATACCGCTTCCGTTGCAGGCGGTGTTGGTGTGAACCTTGGCGGAACCTTCACCATGCATGACGGCGAGATCAGCGGCAATAACGCAGGTACAAGCGGCGGCGGTTTATATGTATGGGGCGGTTTTGTCATGCAAGACGGAAAGATTAATGGTAATACTGCAACTCAGGCGGGGGGCGGCGTTTTTGTACACGAAGCTCCCGCAAGCTTCACTATGGAAGGCGGAGAAATAAGCGGCAATACCGCGCGTACGAATGGCGGCGGAGTGAGTGTTGCATCTAACGGAATTTTTGTCAAAACAGGAAATTCGGTTATTACCGGATATAATAGCGATAATGTAAACGGCAATGCGGTAAAAAACGCATCCGGAGCGCCGATAAGTAACAACGGTCATGCCGTGTACTTTAATTATTCTACACGAAGATTAAGAGAAACAACTGTGGGGGCAGAAGATAATTTAGACGGCAACGGCACAACCGCGACAGGCACTAGCCCTTGGGACTGAAACAGATGACCGTGCCGTGCGGGCTTTTTAGGGTTTTTGGGAGGAGAAGAATTCTACGTTGACATAATGAGTGTATATATTCTACGATTTTTCTGTGGAAGAAGAATTTATCTTCAAACAAAGCGCTTTCAAACATGGGATAGACGAGCAGGACATCCACAATGCTTTTAAAAAATGAGTGATAAGACAGAAGAAGAAGCCGATTATTGGGACGAATATTTTACTAAGAATACAATCATGCCTGATTTTAATAAGCCATGTTTTTTTGCTCGTAAATACGGTATGACCGTAAAGCTTGACCCTGAAACCACACGCTTCTTGCAGCGCAAGCCGAGGCAACTTATAAATCTTTTACAGAAATTATTGGAGAACTGGTACGGGAAAAAATTGCCGTTTCTCTTTAATTAAATTAAGGTTGCGCCGAGTGTCTGTCGCAAAATGCTGATGGTACAACTGCCAATGTTCGTGCCGTGCGGGCTTTTTAGGGTTTGGGGAGTGGAGTGGTACGCTTTGCGGGAAGAATTTTAACCACGAACCTCACGAATCTTTGCTTCGAAATCTTAATCTTAACCTAAAAATCCCTGATAGCTATCTGATATTTCTTAGGTTTAAGAAGAATAGGCGGACAGTAAGTTCGTCTTGTTAGTGGTAAATTTTCTTATCTTATCTCTGCGAGCTTTGCGACTCTGCGAGGGATTGACGGGTAGGGTGAGGGGCGCGGAACCGGATTGATATTAATTTAAATCATCTGGTATAATGAATGATACAGTGGAGGCGTATATGAGAACTGCGGTTTCTAATAACGATCAGGATTCGTATAACAATAATGTGGAAAAGCCTGTTTTCCAGGTGTTCTCGCAACGGCCGAAATTACCTGTTTCAAGAATTGAATATAAAGACTTGAAACTTGAATTCATTAAACCTTATCCAATGACTATAAAAGCAGAGTCCGGTTATCTTGTCCATGAAAACATGAAAATGAACTTAATTGTGAATGGAAGAACATTAGAAGAACTTGTAGAAGAATTTTTTAGTTGTATATATTTCCTTTGGCACGATATTGTTTTAGTTGATGAAAGCGAATTACACTCAAGTGCAATAAAATTAAAACAATATTTACTTTCCTTGGCAAAGGAAATTGGATAATGCCGGTATTAAAATCAAAAAATGTAGAAAATGCTTTGTGTAACAAAGGTTTTACCAGATCGAATAATGACCATAGAGTTTTTTGGTTCTATGTTGATGGTAAAAGAACTTCAATCCATACAAAGACAAGTCATAATAATCAAGATATTGATAATTATTTACAATCATGTATGGCAAGGCAAATGCAGCTGACGAAAAATGAGTTTTTACTATTCATTTCATGTCAAATGAATTATGAAACCTATGTTAAAAGAATGAAGTCAAGAGGATACCTGAAGTAAGGTAAAATTACCGTCATCAATTTTCTCTATGCGAGATAAATTCATCAATATCGTTCATTAAATAAATCAAACCAAATGAATGAAGAATATCGTAATAATCATTTATATACTCAAAAAGTTTGTATTTAATAAAAATATCAAGAGCGGCTTTTCCTGATAAATTATGAAAAACTTTATAATTTTCTAAGCAAAAAGTTTT
>JGI24695J34938_10003138_pt1 | contig 11769 bp, 8 predicted proteins | sample TergutCo191P3_FD_34938 | JGI IMG/M metagenome (IMG submission 34938) | reverse complement strand
TGTCACAAGTTCCCGAAGGTCGCGGGCTACAGGCTGCTGAGTCGCGATAATAATGGCGGCTTCATCTTCAATTTTTATCTGAAGATCGTCTACTTCCGCGTCATCGGCGCGGACTTCTTTCGCCAAATCGGCGTTGCGCGTTCTTAAGGCTATAAGCGCTTTGCCGAGATTTTCTTCCACTCTTACCGCCATCGCGAAAATTTCCTGTCTGAGCCTGTTTAATTCATCGGAAAACAATGTCCGGGTATCCATATCAGCACCTGCCTTTAACCAAATCTGCCGGAAATATAATCTTCCGTCCGTTTGTCAACCGGATTTGTAAAAACATTCCGTGTATTGTTGTATTCTACCAGCTCTCCCAGCAGAAAGAAAGCGGTTTTATTGCTGACCCTGGACGCCTGATGCATGGCGTGGGTAACCAGAACAATGGTAAACTCGGTTTTCAATTCGCCGATTAATTCCTCAATACGGCCTGTCGCGATAGGATCAAGGGCGCTTGTAGGCTCGTCCATAAGGATTATTTCTGGTTCCATGGCGATGCTCCTCGCTATACAAAGCCTCTGCTGCTGGCCGCCGGAAAGCGCCTGCGCCGGTTTTTTCAGCCTGTCTTTTACCTCATCCCAAAGAGCCGCTTTTTTAAGCGATGTTTCAACTACATCGGCAAGCTGCCGCTTGTCCCTGATACCCTGCATGCGTCTGCCGTAAGCGACATTGTCAAATACGGTCATATTAAACGGGTTGGGTTTTTGAAAAACCATCCCTACGCGTGTGCGCAGTTCTGTAACGTCCATTGAGCCGTAGATATCTTTCCCGTCAAGCAGAACATCGCCTGTAATGCGGCAGGACGGAATAAGGTCATTCATCCGGTTTAAAATTCTTATGAAAGTGGACTTGCCGCATCCTGAAGGACCGATCAAAGCCGTGACATCGCCTCTGTTGACCGCCATATTGATTTTTTTCAAAGCGTGAAAATCGCCGTAAAAAAGATCCAGGTTTTTAATTTCAATTTTAATTTCACTCATTGTATGTCCCCAGGTTTTTTCTGAAGCCGGCGGTCAGAACTTTCGCCGCGGTATTGATAATAACAACAAGAATTACCAGCACCGAAGCCGCCGCGAACGCTATGCCGAAATCTTCGGGACGCACCGCTTCGTTTGTCAGGTAATAAAGGTGGATGGTAAGAGTTCTGCCGGATTCAAAAATGCTGCGCGGCATATTTTTGGCAAGGCCGACAGTAAGCAGTACGGGCGCGGACTCGCCTATGACCCTGCCTATCGCCAGGATTACCGACGTTAAAATTCCGGGCAACGCCGAAGGCAACGCCACATGGATAATTGTCTGAAATTTTGTTGCACCTAACGCGAGGGAGCCTTCCCTGAATGAGCCGGGAATGGATTTAAGGGCTTCTTCCGCGGTGCGGATAATGACAGGCAGAATCATTATGCTTAAAGTCAAAGAGCCGGCTATTATTGACTGTCCGAATTTGAATACTCTGCAGAACACGAGAAGGCCGAAAAGCCCGTAAATAATTGACGGGATTCCCGCGAGCGTTTCTATGGCAAGACGCAGAATTTTAATAAAAGACGAATTGCCGGAGTACTCATTCAGAAAAATGGCGGTGGAAAGACCCACAGGCAGCGCGACCGCGGTTGACACAAGCACCACATAGAGAGTAGTGACAATCATCGGTAGAATTCCGGTTTCCGCGCTTGAAAGGAATTTCCAGTTAAGATAACCCGCCTGCGATTTAAAAATATAAACCAGAATAAACAGCAGCGCCAGAATAACGCCAGTCATGGCGGCGGCCATTATACCATACAGAAACCCGTCAATTATTTTTCGCTTTTTCATTTCACATACCGCGCCTTACGCCTCACTTTCCATTCTGCGCCTGTACCGCAAAATCATGCTGTTTAAAATCAGAATAACAGCGAAAAGCGTTACGCCGATTGAAAAGAGCATCTCGCTGTGCCTGCCTGACGCGTAACCCATTTCCATGGCAATTGTAGAAGTAAGGGTTCTTACGCTCGACAGGGGGTTTACCGTAAGCTGCGGCGAGTTTCCCGCCACAAGGATTACCGCCATAGTTTCCCCCACCGCGCGGGAAATTCCCAGGATAACCGCCGCGATTACCCCGGAATTCGCGTGAGGCAGCACCACTCTCCACGATGTCTGCATTTTAGTGGCTCCAAGAGCAAGGCTCGCCTCCCGCACCGACTGCGGCACAGCGCGCAGGGATGTTTCGGCAATTGTGATTACTGTCGGCAGAATCATCAGCGCGAGCACAATAACGGCGGATAGCAGCGTATTGCCTGACGGCGTATTAAATGTATTTTTGACAAAGGGGACAATGACCATAAGGCCGAAAAAACCGTACACGACGGAAGGAATCCCGGCAAGCAGCTCAACTCCCGCGCGCAAAATTGACGCGAATTCCGGTTTAAGGAACTCCGCCATAAAAAGAGCGCATAACAGAGCGACAGGCACGCCGAGGATTACGGCTCCAAGGCTCGCGGCAAGGGTTCCTGTAATCATCGGGAGAATGCCGAAAACCTTGTCCCTGCCGGGATGCCAGTTCAGGCCGGTGATGAATTTCCGGAAACTGTATGGAGGTTCAGGCAAAATAATATGGATTCTTTTTTCCAGACCGGCATTGGCCGGCCAGCTTGCGGTGTACACATAGCTTTCGCCGCTGGCGATCTTCGCGTCTCCGTTATGCCAAAACTCCAGTTTTTTCTCCGGGTTTTTTTCTTTAATGTTTACTTTTATTCGCAGCGTTTGCGGCGCGCCGTTGTCAAATTGAATTGTAATCAATTCCGTGTTCGCGGGAATATCCACAAATGTCCGGCGCTCGATGTAACGATCCCCATTAACGGTAAAATCGTCAATCCGCTGCGCGACAAGCCTGATGCCGGAGGCGGTAGAAGTAAAGAAAGGCATGCAGCCCTGCGCGAAGACAAAGAGCAGGATGGCTCCCAATGCCATCACGGAGAAAAAAGCGGTTATCCTGAACAGATGTTTAAAAAAAACATCGGTTAATTTCCGGTTCATTTAATTAAACGCTATTTAATGGAAATCCAGTTTTTTGCCGCGATTTTCTGGCCTTCATCTGTGAGCATCCAGCTAATAAAAGCGGCGCTTTCCGCGTGAACGTTATTTCCGGTAAGCACGATAAAAGGACGGGCGATTTTATAGGTGCCGTTCTTTACATTCGCGCCCGAAGGAGATACTCCGTTTACAGCTAACGCTTTAACAGTCTCGTCGGCTGAACCAAGCGAAATATAACCGATGGCGTCAGCGTTCTGGACGATACCCGCCTTGATGGCGCCGGTGCTTGTCGACTCATTGGCTCCCGCGAGCAGCTTACCCTGGAAACCGGCAAGTTCCTCAAAAGCGCCTCTGGTGCCGGAGCCTTCCTCGCGGCTGATGACCGCAATTTTGCCGCTTTTAGAGCCTGCCGATACCTGGCTCCAGTCAGTGACGGCTCCGGTGTAAATATCGCGTATCTGCTCAATGCTCAGACTGTTAACAGGATTATTTTTATTCACGATTACCGCGATACCGTCAATCGCGGCAACTTCCTCTTTAAGACCCGCGCCCTGCTCCGCCGGCGTAAGCTCCCGGCTGGACATTCCTATCTGGTAAAGCGTCCCGGCGTTTTTAATGCCGTCCGAGGAGCCTGTTCCGTTTATGTTAATTTTAATGTGAGGTTTTAACGCGCAGTACTCTTCGGCAAACAGCTCCATCAGCGGAGTTACCGAAGTGGAACCGCCGACTTCTATTGTATAATTCGCCGGGGCGCTTTGCCTTGAGGCGGAAGAGGCGTCTTTAACCGAGCATGCTCCTGTTAAAAGCAAGGTTCCCAAAAAAAGCAATAATAATCTGTTTTTCATGATTCACTCCATAAAAAGAATTTAAGAAAAATGTATAACTGCTTTGTTAAGAGAAAATTAATGAATTGTTAAAATTCGGTTAGTTCAGACGCCTTTTTAAACGCGCTGTGCAGAATATGCAGCGACATGTCATCCAGAATTGAATTTATCCGGGCGGGCCATGTTTTCCCCCTGATTTCTTCAAGCGCCTTTTTAGCCGCTCTTCTGTCAAACTCCGCGCATGCGGTTCTTATTGCCAGCATTTTTTCTTTCAGAAAAATACTGTCCTCTTCTTTAATCGTGTCATTACTTGAAACAGGATTTCCGGGTTTTCCCCTTGCCGTGAAGATTTTCTGATTACATTCGGCAATTATGGATTTAAGCGAATCAATAAATGCGGATGTTTCTCTCATTATAAAAACAAAATCGCGGGCTTCTCCCGCTTCTTCCAGTTTAAGCGCGGCGTCTGACAGTTCACTTCTGCCGGAATTCGCAAGGGCGCTTTTCATTCCATGCACCGTGGTAATGTACAGTTCGGTTTCCGCGTCCGTTAAATCGAGAAAATTCATTTTCTCCAGCGTGTTTACGGCGTTTTCGGCGTCATTAACAAATAAAATAATTCTCTCCAAATCCTTTGCCGCGGTTCGCGTGGAATTTCCCGCGTTATCCCTGTCATCATGCCCGGTTTTGGACAAAAGACGCGCCGCCTCCACAACTTCGGGAGGTTTTTTATTGCGGATAAAATCATTCAACGCCTGATTTAACTCGCGCGAATCAACAGGTTTGGAAATAAAATCGTCAAAACCGTTCTGCAAAAACATTTCTTCGCGGCCTATGATGGCGTTCGCGGTAAGCGCGATAATGGCGCGTTCATATCCCATCATGCGGATTTTTTTTACGGTTTCGATGCCGTCCATTACAGGCATCATGTGATCCATGAAAATAATGTCGTATATATTTCCGTTTTTGATTTTTTCTACCGCCTCAATCCCGCTTGCCGCGGAATCAATTGTCAGACCGTAGGGCGACAACATTCCCCTTGCCACATAAATATTGGACGCTACATCGTCCACGACAAGCACTTTTCCGTACGGCATATATTCGCGCAAAAACTGCGTTTTTTTCTTGATGGACGCGCTTTTATATTTGAAATTACGCAGATTTTCAGTTAATACCGGGCCGCATACCGCGCTGCCGCAGCGTTTTTGCGGAATGCGCACTGTAAACACAGACCCTTTTTCCGGCTCGCTTTCCACACAGATACTGCCGTTCATCAATTCGACAAGCCGTCTGGTGATACTCATTCCAAGCCCCGCGCCGACTGTAGTGCGGTTTTTAATCAGGTTAAAGCGCGAGTATTCATCGAAAAGCCTTTCAAGCTGGCTTTTTGACATTCCCTGTCCCGTGTCGCTGACGCGGAAAACAAGCGTTATATCGTCTGACATTTTTTCATCCGTTTCCGCAGTGATGGAAAAATCAACGCTGCCGTCATCGGTATATTTAAACGCGTTGGAAAGGATGTTATTCAAAATCTGCTTAATCCGCAGTTCGTCGCCGTAAAGCTCAAACGGAATATTCTCGTCTATATGAAGCGAAAACTGAATCTTCTTGCTTTCATAACGAAGGCATATCAGCTGCACGGTGTCATTTAACAGACTTGGAATGTCGTATTTGACATTAACAAGTTCCAGCCTTCCCGCTTCTATCTTGGAAAGATCGAGTATGTCATTAATTATGTTAAGCAGCAAACTGCCTGACTCGTAAATTTTGCTCAATGCCTCTTCGGTTTCGGGCGGAAGGTTTTCTTTCTGAAGGTGGATCTCGGCAATGCCCATAATCGCATTCATCGGAGTGCGGATTTCATGACTCATGTGCGAAAGGAAAATGCTTTTGGAACGGCTGCTCTGCTCGGCCTGTTCCTTTGCGGTAATCAGCTCGGTAATGTCAACGGCGTGCTGCAAATGGACTTTGGAACCGTCAGGCCAGTCAATCAGGCAGTCGGCATGCCTTATATGGCGATCCAGAATATCGTAATGATCGTCCCATACAATTATTTTATTGGGTTCTTTTTCAAGCCGGCCACATGGACAGAAACCGCACATGGAGTCTTTATTATAAAACAATTTATAGCAGAAATTTCCTGTTACGTCGATATTCTCCAGTCCCAGCATTTCTTTTATATTCCTGTTAATGAACAAAATCTCGCCGGTTTCCGGAACGGTTACATATATGAACGCGTCAATGCTGTTCAATATGCTTTCCAGCGTGCTTAAAGACCGCGTCTTGATTTCATTCGCGTTATTCGCGTTTTCCACGGCCGTTTCCAGACGCACTGTCGTATTGATGATACTCCGCGTCATGCCGTTGCGAATCAGGGCATTCGCGATCATCCGTCCCGCCGAGCGCAGAATGATGGTTTCATTTTCAGTGAACACCCTTTCCTTGTGGCAGTCGTCAAATCCGACAAAACCCCAGAACGTGTCGTGAACAAACACCGGCACAATAAAGATGGAAATGATCCCCCTTATCTCCAGTTGTTTTCTGACAACAGCGGGCATACAGCGCACAAGACCGCTTATGCAGCCTCCCTCCGATAACTGTTCTTCCCATCCCGGTAAAATATCATCGTACGGCACATCATTGCGGAAAGCCTCTTCCGTGTATTTCCCGGTATCGTTAACCCATTCGTAGGCAAGAGCGCAGTAATGTCTGCCGTTGACAGGATGGTTTTCCCAGATTGTCACTCCGTCAACATCAACCGCCTTCGCCATGATGCCCATTGACCGCAGAAGAATGTCATCGAAATTTCCCATATCAGGTTCCAGCAGCACAACGGATATCTGGTTTACGGTTTTTAAAAGATTATTCTGCCTGTCGATCTCTTCTGTCATTTTTTTATATTCGCGCATATCGCGGATATACGCCAAAACCGCCGGAGCATTTCCGTAAACGACGCGCTCAAGCGTTACTACCGCGGGGACAGGAGCGCCGTCCGTTAGCTGAAATATCCAGTCAAAGGAAAATTTTCCTTCGTCAAGCGCTTTTTGCCTGTATCTGAAAATCAAATCGCGGGAACGCTGCCCGTCAGGCTGCAATTCCGGAGAAAGATCCGCGTAAAAACGGCCGGCAAATTCCTGTTTGTTTTTCAAATCAAAAAGCCGCACGCTTTCTTCGTTGCAGTCAAAGATGCGGCCATTGCCGTCTTCCGTTAAACAGGCAATGGGAATGGTATCCAGCATGACTCTCGCGCGCTCATGATCTTTCTGGACGATTTTTGCCTGCCGGCTGTTTATAAAGAACATGATTAATATCAAAATAATCGCGGCAAAAGAAATTATAATAACGCTAATTAACCACATCATTTTAGCTCACTCCAGTTTCTGCCTGTTTTCATTCAGAACCTTCTCAAAGTCCTTTTCAAGCGCCAAAAATATTTTTACAAGGCGCGGGTCAAAATGCACTCCGCCGCTGTTGGCGATAATATCAACGGCTTCCTGATGCGTAAACGCGAGTTTATAAGGACGCTCTGTAACAAGCGCGTCGTACACGTCGGCAATCGCCATAATGCGTCCCGGAAGCGGAATTTCACCGCCCTTCAGTCCGTAAGGATAGCCGGAGCCGTCCCATCGTTCGTGATGGTAGCCCGCGAAAAGTTTTGAACAACGCAGGAAAGATTCGTCTCCGGCTTTTTTCATGATTTTTTCGATAATCCTCTCGCCTTCCGAAGCGTGCGTCTTGATTATTTCAATCTCTTCAATTGTCAGGGTTTCGCGCTTGTTTAAAATGACATCAGTTACAACTATTTTGCCTATATCGTGCAGCCGCGAAGATAAAACAAGCGTTTCAACATCCCATTTTTCCGTCTCGTCTTTAAACGCCGCGTTTTTTCTAACAGCTTCCAGAAACAGATTAATATAAACCGTCACGCGTCCGATGTGTCCGTTTGTCCATTTGTCACGGTTTTCTACAATATCCGCAAGAACGGACAGAATGCCGTTTTTCAATTTTTTCAAACTTTTGGTGCGTTCATGAATGATGTCTTCGATTTCCAAATGGGTTTTAATCCTGTTAATCAGAACGGGTCCGGAAAAAGGCTTGGCAATAAAATCCACCGCGCCTCTTTCAAGACCGAGGGATTCGGTAATGGGGTCATTGCGGCTTGTAAGAAAAATGACGGGAATACCGGCGTACTCGTTTTCGGATTTCAGAATCTTCAGAGCTTCAAAGCCGTTCATTTCCGGCATCATAATATCGAGCAGAATTAAATCCGGCTTGATGCTGCGCAGAAGATCAAACATTCCCGAAGCGGACGGAAGAGTAAATACGCGGTAATAATCCGATAACACTTCATCTGCCGCCAGCAGATTTAAATTATTATCGTCTACAATAAAAATAATCTTCAATCAATTATTCCCAAGCCGTCCGGCGGTAAAAACGCGAAAAGCCGGAACTGTAATGAGGCTGTCCGAAGAAGTTTTCCGGCTTTTCGGACGCCGCCAGAAAAATATTCTCTCTTATAATATACGATAATAAAATAACGCGCCCAATTCAAGAAAAAAAAATAAACATCCAAAAAAATTTATTAATTGAACATCTTGTAAAATCTGAAATTAAACAGTATATTAACAATTATGAAAAGAATTTCTGTATTATTGGTTTTTTTTATTGCCGTCTTTCCTCTGTTCGCGCAGACGAATATCTTCAGCATAGCGCCAGGAGCGGAAGCGCAGCTTGCGAGCCTGCTCAATAAACCGGGCATGGTAAAACCGACAACCGCGGTTCCCCTTGGGAAAAACTGGTTTACGCTGGAAACGGACGCGCATGTTTTTTCCGATGAAGTAAGTTTAAAACAGGTTGCGGCTGTGCTGGAAGATATTGAAAACCAGCCAAAATTTTTTGACGGTAAAAAAAGCAAGCTTGAAACAAAAATTATAAGCCGCTCCAATGATGAAACTATTGTAGATTTTACCGCGATTGCGATGATACTGGCGTTCAAACTGAGAACGCCGTACCGCGCCGCGCAGAAGACCGTTATTAAAACTGAAACAACTTACGGCATTGATATAAGACAGCTGCCGCAGGACAGCGAGACAAACAAAGACATAAAAAAACTGATAGCCCCGCGGTATGTGCAAGAAATGACAATCAACGGCAAAAAATACACTTACATCAGAATCTACTCGATTATGGAAGTTGACGCGAAGGTGCTTCCAAGCGCGAAAAACACGCTGGAAAGAAATTCTGGTCCCACAAACGAAGAAGCGCTGGAAATGATTATCGCCGCGGCTAAAACAAAATAGGTTTAATTTTTTTCTTTCAGGGCGGCGCGGAGACTGCGGTTAATGCCGTCAAGATCAAATAAGCCGGGATCAAAATCCGCGCCAAGTTCGCGGACGGCAAGCTGTTTTTCCGGGCTGCCGCCTGATTCAAGATTTGAAAGCAGTCTGTTGAAATGGCGCGGTCCGCCGATCTGTTCAGGAGGGGAAGCGCCGTCTCCGGCNACAAAGCGCGTCACTTCATCCCTTGCCGGCTGATACGAAGACATGATTATTACTTTAACATTCCATTTCGCGCCGTATTCATAAACAAGCTCTTTCTTTCCCTGGAAATCAATATCTCCCAGTTTGGCGTTTTCCCCGATATAACATTTGCCGCCTTCTCTGGTTTCACAGCTAAAGCGGAAATCCCGCTCTCCCTTCCAGCCAAAACCAATCTTTATTAAACGGTGAAGTTCCTCCATTGTGTAATCATGTGAAACAATGGCCCGTCTCCAGACATTGATGGAACTGATGCTAATTTGAATCATCCGCCACAACTGTCCGTCCGATCTCCCGCTGTGAATAACAGTCAGGTTGCTCCTGCGGAAATTGTCCATCGCGTTATTGATCAGCTCCTTGATATCGCCGTACGTATCCACCATGCTGTCAAGCGAATTATCCATAGAGATAATTTCTGTTTCCGGAGGAGAATCGTCAAAAGCGAGGTCTTCAAGAAGAGCCGCCGCGTGTCCCTGGATTTGCGAAAGCACGATGAATGTATGCCTTGGAAGCCAGGCGGCTTCAATGTCGCCTTTTTGCAGTCTGGTCGAAAGCTCAATAACCGCGGTATGCAGTTCGGCGACGCGCTGCCGGACAGGGCCTGTCTTTTGATCCATAAAGATCGAGTAGCTCTTGCGGAAATCGTCCATGCTGTCAGAAATATAATCGGCGACGATATCCCATTCGGCCTGTCCAAGATGCACTACCGGAGGTATTATGCGATCTATCACGTTGTCAATGTCTTTTTCGTTTCTGAAAAACGCATCTCTGATATACGAAAGAATTACAAATTCGGAAATGGGGATATTTTTTTTATATAACAGTTCCTCTATAAAGGTTCTGTCAGGCGGAACCGCGTTGTTTTCCAGTTTCTTAACATCGGGGATCTCTTTTCCAGCGAACCAGAACCGGGTCTCTATTCCGTAAGGCACAGTTTCCACCCGATCCGTTTTTTCATAAAGGAATTCTTCCAGCGACCAGGCGGGAACTTCCCTCATGCGGCTGCCGCCGAACCAGTAGGCGAAAGCGGCCTGCTCTTCGGTTCCCGATCCCGGTCCAAGAAGGGCGAAGCTGTTTTCAAAACCGCTCTCGGCGGCTTCAAGCCAATTATCCAGTTCTTCGCGGGACCAGTCTTCCTTGGCGGCTTTCGCAAGCTCAAAACAGCAATCCTTCCAGTTCTTTACACGCACTGTGAAACGGTCTCCGGGCACAAAAGCGCTTTCCCGGTAAATAGCACGCATATCCAGAGTATGAATCGAAACCTCCGGCGGATCTTCATAAGGATCGGCATTGAACGATTCTTCGTTTTTGGGATTATCCCTTGCGATGTACTGGGGAGCGAATTCTTCGCCGTAGACACAGTAATAGGGATAAAGATCCTCAGGAGGGGCTTCGGTGGTAGTAGCAGGGATGAGTTTTCCTTCCCAGTAAAATTTAAAATGATTGGGAAGCGCAAGGGGATTGGCAAAAGGGACACACCTGTGGCCGGGGATTAATATGCCGTTTAGCAATTCGAGTCTGGACGGAGAAATTACGAAAACCGCCGATTCAAAACAGCCCCGGCGGGAAATCCAGCGGGTATTATCCAGCTTAAAGGCGATTTTGCGGGCTTCCAAATAGGAGGTAATTTCAGATGAAAGCCTTTTATCGTGTTTACCGCCGGAAACCGTTATATATCCGACGGCATCTTCCGCGGTAAATGGTTCTGCCGTATTCTCAAGGAATTCATACAGACCTTCCTCCTGCTCCAAATCCATGGTTAATAATAGCAGAAATTTACGCTTATAGATAGTTCCCGGGGTTCTGCCGGCGTTCAGGAGCTTTATTAACGGTAAATTGGACTTTTTTTCTGGTATAATTGGGTCAGTGCTGGTAAAATGTTATTAAGATTTTTAATTTTTGGGGGTATATCATGCAGTATGGTTTTTTTGATTCTAAACAACGGGAATATGTTATTAAAAGGCCCGATACGCCTGCACCCTGGGCCAATTATCTTGGTTCACCGGCTTATGGCGCCATAATATCCAATAATGCCGGAGGTTACAGCTTTGTAAAGAGCGGGGCCGCCGGGAGAATAATACGGTACAGGTTCAACGAACAGGACAGACCCGGGCGATATATCTATTTAAGAGACGATGAATCACGCGATTTCTGGTCAGCGTCATGGCAGCCTGTAGGCAAGCCATTATCTGAATACACGTCCGTTTGCCGGCACGGCACAGGCTACACTCTGCTGGAAGCCAATTACAGGGACATTCATTCCGAAGCCTGTTACTATGTGCCTCACGGAGCGGATTACGAAGTATGGCAGGTCAAGGTAACCAATACTGGACCGTCATCAAGGAAACTTTCAGTCTTTG
>JGI24695J34938_10003134_pt1 | contig 11782 bp, 11 predicted proteins | sample TergutCo191P3_FD_34938 | JGI IMG/M metagenome (IMG submission 34938) | reverse complement strand
AAGCCGCGAAAGCCAGAGGGACAGCGGGGTTTTTCGCGACGCCTCCCTGAAGAAAGATTTTCTCTCCGATGGTGCGGTTGCCGACAACGCGGTTAAGGTAATTCGCTACGATTGAGCAGACAATTCCCGCGGTGATATTCTCTCTTCCCGCGCCCTGCTGCACCGCCTTGCGGATGTCGCTGTTTATAAAAGCAGAGCAGTGCTCGCCGAATTTGCACGGAGCCGCGGCTTCTAACGCGATCGTCCCGATATCCGCGGCGCTGTGAATGGAAAGATCCCCTGCCGCTGATTCTTCAAGAAAGGAGCCGGTTCCCGCGGAGCAGGCTTCGTTCATCGCGTAATCGATCGGCACTCCGTTTTTTAAAAGGACGTACTTCGCGTCCTGTCCGCCGATTTCAAAGATCGTTTCCACTTCTCTGTCAAAGTATGTGGTTCCGGCGGAATGCGCAATAATTTCATTGTAGACTCCCGCCGTCTCCAGAAACACGCCCAGAATTTCCCGGCTTGAGCCTGTTGTTGAAACAAGACGGATGTCGATTTTTTTACTCCCTGTGTCGGCGGTTATTTTTTCCTGAATGATTTTCAAACATTCCTTCAGCGCTTTTACAGGATCGCCGTGAGTGCGCCCGTAATGGCTCGCGGCGATTTCATCGGTTTCCATATCGACAAGGCACGCCTTTGTTGTGGTAGAGCCGCCGTCAACTCCAAGAATGTAGGAGCGGCCGCTTTTTACTTTTCCGTCAGGTTTATTAAAAAACTTTACCTTGTCTTTCCAGTCACGTAACGCGCCTAGAGAGCCGAAACGCACATTGTTCGCGCGCAGCAGCTTGTCAGCGCCCGGAAGCCGGCTCCCTGATTCCCGCGCCATTACAGCCGCCCCGAGCGCCTCAAAAACAGGAGCGGTTTCCGGGATGATAAACTTAATCTCCGGCGCTTTTTCCCTGATAAAACGGATGATATGACGGTTCAGCGTAATTCCGCCTGTCAGCACAACAGTGCCTGATGTAACTTTCGCGCGTTTTAAAAAGTCGATAACCTTGACAGCCATCACATCCGAAAGCGACAAAACAATGTCATCTTTAGCCGCTTCCCGCTTGTTAAGCCTGTGAGTGCAGTCGCTTTTCATAAAAACAGAACAACGGGTAGAAAGTGCGTATACTTTCGCGGTGTCAGGCACCTTTTCGATATCATCGAGAGTCATATCCATGCGTGCAAGCTGCTGTTTTAAGAATTCCCCTGTCCCGCTGGCGCATTTGTTGCCAGAGAAACTGTTGATTATTTTTCCGTCTGAGCCGAGCGAGTAGACAATTAAATCCTCGCCGCCCATGCTGACAACCGCGTCCGCTTTTAAACCGAGGCTTTTCATCGCCGCCTCGACACATAACGGTTCGAGGGTGCCGCTGATGTCGAACATAAACCGGCCTTCATTGCCTGTGACAAGCGCGGGAATCCCTTCGCTGATATTCCCGTCAGATAAAAGCTTGTGAACCGCCGCGGAAAAATCGCCTTCATGCGGGGTAGAAGCTGTCCATACTGTACGGCCGTTATCTAAAAGAGCCATTTTAAGGCTTGTTGACCCGATATTTATTCCAAGCGACTTTGAGGCGGAAGCGGCGTTTGTATTTTGATCGTGCATTTTGTCAGTTTATCCTGCCTGACCGCTTGCTTCAAGTAGCAGCCGGCTATATACATCAATTTAAAGCCCTCGCGTATCCGCTATACCGTATTGCATTTATTTTTTTAATTCTATATACTAAAATATATCTTTAATCGGAGCTGGGAAAGATGGGAATTTTAAGCGTTATTTTGCTTGTGTTTTTTGTAATTATCGCGATACTGCTTGTATTATTGGTTTTAATTCAGAATGACGAAGGCGGAGGGTTCGGAGGCATGTTTGGCGGGGGAGCGAACACCGCGTTCGGTTCCCGTTCCGGGAATGTCCTTACGCGCGCTACCACAGTGCTGGGCTCGCTGTTTTTAATTGTCAGTCTTAGCCTCGCTATTCTAAGCCGTACGCCTACAGGTTCCGGCGTTGAGGAAGAGGCGAGGCGTCTTTCCGCGCAGGATACTGGGCAGAACTGGCTTCAGGAAGAGTTGTATCCCGCTGTTCAAAGCGGCGCGGCAAGCGAGGATAATACGAATGATCAAAGCGGGGATTCTCAAAATTATTAGGCAGGCAGCGCCTATTTAATGACAGGGGTATTTTTATGATTCTGCAGGATGTATTGTTGCCGGAATTTATCAAAATTGATATAGAGGCTGAAGACAAAGACGAAGCATTTGAGGAATTAATTGCGCATTACTGTCAGATCGAGAAATCTAGCGCCCATGATGAAATACTAAACGCGATAACAAAGCGGGAAGCGAAGATGTCCACGGGAATCCAGAAAGGGATCGCTGTTCCGCACGGAAAAACAGACGCTGTTAAGACCCTTCGCGGCATACTTGGGATTTCGCGAAAGGGCGTGCATTATGACGCGCTGGACGGAGAGCCGGTTTATCTCCTTTTTATGATTATCTCTCCGCTTGAAGATTCCGAAAAACATCTCAGGCTTTTAAAACACCTCGCGGAGCTTATCGAGATTCCGCAGTTTCAAAGCGAGCTGCAGGCGCAGCGCGATCCGCAGAGCGCGTATAAAGTTATCCGCAAATTTGAAGAACTGCTCGCAAGCCAGAATTAAACATTATGGCGGAAGTTAATACTCTTGATCATCTGCTGGAAATTGAAGCGCAGGCCGCCGCGCTGGTAAATGACGCGCAGGAGGAAGCGGATCGCCGCCTCCGCGAGAATGAAGACAGAAACCGCGCGCTTTATAATGAGAGAATAAAATCTGAAATAAATATCAGGCAGACCCAATTAAATGATGAAATTGAAAAAATCAAAAATAAATATAATAAAGCCCTGGATGATTACCGCGCGGAAATTAATAATGTTAAAGCTGATGTGCAGGCTTTTTCCGGTCTATTAAATAAATATCTTTCTGATGAATGACGCCGATGCGGGAAGACTCAGGGTACGCGTACGCCAAAGCAGGCTGGATTATCGGCAAATCATGGCTTGGGGACAGAATAACAGCTTTATCGTCGCTGCACACATTATCAGGGCTTGACAGGCTCATCTTCCCTGATGATTATCACGAGCTACCCGGCAGGGAACTTCTGCCGTCTCTGGAAAAAAGAATTAACCGCCGCGCTGTACGCCAGATTTTAAGCGTTGTAAACTCTTTCCCGCGGCCGCCGAAACTTTTAATACGAATGATAAAAGGATTTGAATACAGCGGCTTAAAAGAATGTCTCGCGCACATTTCAGGCGGCAAAAGCGATCTTCCGCCTGTCAGCGACATCGGCCGTTTTAATACAATTCGTTATAACGCGTATCCTGATGTCGCAGCGATGATTAAAAAAACAGAATTTGAAAACCTGCTTTCAGGCGATATTAAATCAATTAAACCGGGTATGGATTTAACCGCGATAGACGCGAAACTTGACCGCCGTTTTTATCAGGGGTTGATCGAAAGCCTGTCGCAGCTTGAGGCGGATGACTGTGAAGCGGCTTCCCGCGTTATCGCCGATGAGATATCGCTTCGTAACTGCTTTTGGGCGCTTCGCCTCAGGACTTATTATCAGAAGAACGAAATAGAGACAGCGAAGTATTTTCTCGATTTTAAGATGCCAGGCAGCCTGCGCCGCGGCAAGACATCCCTGTCGCATGAGGCGAAAGTGTCGCTGGATTTTCCCCTTGACTTCCGCCAGAACTGGAACGGCTGGAAATGGGAAAGGTTTTTAAATCAGGACTGGCAGCAGCGTTCTTCTGATACAGCGCTTCACTGGAAGGTTGATCCCCGCTATTTTCAAAACAGCGCGTCTCAATACCTTTACCATCTTTCTTATCACGGGTTTCATTCCTCGCCGATGTCTGTAAGCGCGATTTTCTGCTTTATCAAATTGAAGCAATTTGAGGAAGATCTGCTGACAAGCGTCGCGGAAGGGCTCGCGCTCGGCATTGACAGCTCTTCTGTATTTAAACTGCTGGCTATCACATCGGAGGTAAATTGATGCTGCGTCCCCGCAAGATGAAATTTATCGAGATTGCTGTTTTTAAGAATGATATGGACGCGGTGCTTGAGTATCTTGGCAGGAAGTCCGTGATTCAATTTTCCGAAAAAGACGGAGTTATTGACAGCCCCGGGATAACCCGCATCAGAAAAATTATTACAAGTCTTAATGATGTTTGTGAGTTCGCCGGAATCGATCTGCATGAGGAGGCAGACGAAAATATTACGCTCCCGAAACAAGGCAGCGAAGAAACGGCGGAAATTTTCTGCCGCGAAATTGAGAAACTGAAAGAGCGGCAGAAAAAAGCTGAGCATGAAAAAAGCCGCGTCATGGAAGCGATAAGCGAGGCAAACGCGTTTTCTCTCATGAAAGCGCCGTTCTCGGATTTTGAGCATCTTTCGTTTTTGACATTGCGCTTTGGCCGCCTTGATCCTGCGGGAGTAAGCGGACTGCGCGAGAGCCTTGGCGACAGAGCGGTTATCATTCCTCTTAATTCAGATAACAGAATCCTTGCCGCTAGCTCCAAAAAAGGAAGGTTCGCTCTTGATTCGCAGCTTAAAAAAGCCGCGTTCGAGCCTGTAAAAATACCGGAAAATCACAAAGGCATTCCTGAGCAGATGATGGCAAGCCTTAACGGACAGTGTGAAAGGCTTGATGAAGAGCTTGCCCGGATAAATAACGAAAAAACAAAAATTAAAAATGATCATTCTGTTGAGCTTAACGCTCTTGTCTCATCGTGGAAGATCGCTTTAATGATCGAGGAAATTAAGGCGAGATTTACCGCCACAGAGAACCTTTACCATTTCTCCGGGTGGATGCCAGCCGATATGTTAAAGGGAATCGCGGGGGATCTTTTTAAGCTGACAGGCGGAAGAGTGGCGATCCGCTCCTTTTCACCTAACGAAATAGATTCTGTTAAAAACGGCAGGGAAAAAGTTCCTGTCGCGATGAAGCATAACGCTTTTGTTAAAGGTTTTGAAAGCGTAGTGTTTTCCTACGGCGCGCCGCTGTACGGAACGGTTGATCCTACTGTCATTGTCGCGTTTTTTTTCACTCTTATGTTTGGCATAATGTTCGGCGACGCCGGACAGGGATTTGTGCTGCTCCTCGCAGGGGTTATTTTGCAGCTAACACAGCAAAGCTCCCGCCGCGGAATCAAAAACAAACTGTCAGGTTTTAAAAAATTTTCTGTTCCTCTTATTTCTGTCGGCGCGGCTTCGATGATTATGGGATTTTTGGCGGGTTCTGTTTTTACGAATGAGAGGCTTCTTACCGCTCCGACAAGGGCGATTACAGGAGCGGTTACAGGCCAGCCTGTAGATCGAATCCTGCATATTCTGCCGATGGCCGGAGAGGGCGGAAGCGTAACAAAACTTTTCTATTTTTTTGGCTTTACAATCGCGATAGGAGTTATCATCAATTCATTGGGGCTTATAATAAATATATTTAACCGGCTGACGCTCAAAAAATACGAAGCCGCGTTTTTTTCCAAGACGGGGCTTTCCGGCCTGCTTTTTTTCTGGTATGCTCTGTTCATCGCTGTAAGGATTATACTCGGCGGAAAATTTCATGTTTTTGATTTCGCGGGGCTTTTAATTCCTATTCTGTTCATTTTTTTTGGTTCCGCGGTCTGGCGGATTATCATGAAAGAAAAACCTGTTCTGGAAAACGGACTTGCGGCGTTTATCATGGAAGGGTTTGTAGGAGTTATGGAAACTGTATCTTCCTATTTTTCCAACACTGTAAGTTTCCTGCGCGTCGGGGCGTTCGCGCTGGCTCACGCTGTATTTTCTTTTATCGTTTTTTATTTTACCGACGAGCTCGCCCGTTCCGGTTTCGCGGGCACTTTATCAGCCGCTTTAATAATGATAACTGGAAATGTTATAATAATCGCGCTTGAAGGATTAATTGTCGCGATTCAGGTTATACGCCTTCAATACTATGAGTTTTTTAATAAATTTTTTATTGAGACCGGAGTGGAATTCGCGCCGTTCAGTTTCAAATATAAGGAGTAACCATGAAAAGAAAAATACTGCTTTTGAGTTTTATCTTATTATGCTGCGTTATGGTTCCGGCGGTTTTAGCGCAGGAACATCAGGAAAGCGCGGAATCCATCGCGGGTTCAATAAGATGTATCGCGGCCGCGTTAGCTGTAGGAATTTCCTGCATCGCCGGCGGAATCGCCGTAGGCCGCATTGGATCGGCGGCGATGGGCGCGATGAGCGAAAACCCCGATCTTTTCGGTAAAGCGCTGCCTTACGCTGGACTCGCTGAGGGCATTTGTCTTTGGGGGTTTCTTGTTGCCCTTTTAATTTTATTCCTTTAACGGTCAGCGGTGGATTATTTTTTTCTGGGCGATGAAGAACTCGTAACAGCTTTCAGGTTTATCGGCATTGACGGAATAGCTGTAAGCAGCGCCGATACCGCTGTAGCGGCTTTTAAAAAAATTACAGAAGGGCAGGACAGCGGCATTGATTTCCCTTCTAATTTTCCACAGCCAAACAACTGTTATGTTCTGATTCTCACGGAAGAAACCGCTGACTGGCTCGGCGGTTTAATTGTCAACTGGCAGTTATCAGGCAATTACCCGCTGTTAGTTGAAATTCCCGGCGTCTCCGGCAGACTGGAAGGAAGAAAAACGCTCGTGGATTCGATCAGAGAAGCGATTGGAATACATGTATAAAGCCGCGGAATGTCCGCGCGGTTATTACATAAATTAAAGCGCCAGTGTCCTGTAAAATACAAAAGACGGAATGTAATGTGTATTGTTATACTGGAAACCGAATTTTACAAGACACTGGTAGACTGCAACTACCTATGCGGTTTAATCCGCTGCTGTTAGCATTAGCGTTATCAGTTATATTTTCCCTTCTTTTTTTAGCTGTTCCATGCTCTCCTGCGCTATTTTATTCGTGCCGAAGGATTTATACCCAAGAACTCGCTATGCGAGGGAGTCTTTGGGCGTTTTCTATGGAATTAAACCCAGAGTGCAATACCTTATTAGAACAACATACCCCGTCCGAACCTCTGGTTCAACCTTTGTTGCGTTAAAGCATGAAAGGCAGAACTCAACTACAGTAAATTTAAACCCATTTCATCCATGTATTTTTTATTATTTATGGTTATGTTCTCATCGAATCTTATATTTTCATAACTTTTATATAATTTTTTCAGCAAGGCGATTTTCTCGGCTGAATCATGATAATATGATGACTGCGGATATTCATTTATTATTTTTCTAAAATAATATTCTGATAAATTAAAAGATAAATAAATCGTGTTTAACACAGAAACTAGCTCATTATATGTTTTTGTTTTATACGTAAAGTCCTGATTTCTTTTATAGAATTTATCTGGATGAATATTTTTATAATATTTTATGCCTGATTTATAATATAAATAGTCGCGGGATGCGGCAGTTTCTGATTTTGTGTCATTATCCTTGTTTTCTTTTGTTTGGTTCAATTTATTTACTAACACTTTAGTAATCGAGTTATACATTGATTCTAAATAACTGTTTTTACAAAGATCAGGATGATATTTTTTTATAAGCTGTTTTAACTGTTTTTTATATTCTTTTTTATCCATTACTTAATTTTCTATTATAAATCTAAAACGTTTTTTTCAAAAATCAATTCTATCATTTTAATAAAATCCTCAGGCGGCGGCGCTTCAATAAAAACGTCAGGAAATTCCAGCTTCCACGCGTGAAGGAAAAAATCCGGTTTTTTTTCTATGTAGTTTTTTTCTTTTGTATGAGCTGATTTTAACTGCCTGTTGTTAATTACACTCTGCCCTCCGTACTTAACATCGCCTGCCAGCGGATGCCCGTGAAAAGCGGCCTGCGCGCGGATTTGATGAGTTCTTCCTGTAATGATTTGGGCTTTTATCAGACTGCGCATGTCTTTAGCCGCGAGGGGGACGATTTTTGTCACAGCGTCTTTAGAATACCGGCTGCCGCGAATAATTGTTTTTTTAATCTCCTTATCGCGAAAAAGCGCGTCCTTCCAGATTTCATCTCTTTCCACATTGCCTTCAACAATGGCGAGGTAAGTTTTTTTTATTTTTCTTTCGCGCATGAGGGAGCTGAATAGCCGCGCTCCTTCGAGGCTTTTAGAGAAAACGACAATGCCGCTTGAGGGTTTATCAAGACGGTGCAGCGGGCCGGATGTGAAAGACAGAGACGCTGGTATTTTATCAATTAGGTAATCGCGCGCCATTGTTTCTAAACTGCCGCGCCCATGAACAGCAAGTCCTTTTGGTTTATTAAAAGCTATAAGATCGTCATTTTGCCAGATTATATATTCTTCTAATGATTGCCTGCCGCGGGTTTTAATATTTATTCGCGCGCGGATTTTTTTTTTGCGGCCGGCGAAATTGTTATCGGTTTCCCTCATGGAAGGGATTACTATTTTCACTCCGGCATCAACACGATCCCGCGCTTTTCCCGGCTTTCCGTTTATTAAAACCTTTTCTTGCCGTAAAAATCTGTGTATCAGAGGCAGCGGGTAATCAGGCAAGGCTTTTCGCAGTATCCTGTCCAGCCTGCGGCCATTGTCGTTTTCTCCGGTAATTAGCTCCATAATCTATATTTATATCATTATTTTTACGGTTTTACCCGTTAATCTTAAGCACTTGACAAGAACGCCGCTTTTATAGAATATGGAACAATGACAGTGGCTCAAGCCTTAAAGTCCTTAATAGAAAATAAATTGTTTTTATCCACCATTACCGCTGTGTTCGCCGCCCAGATATTAAAAATGGTTTTCTATATAATTACAAATAAAAGAAGAAAAAAATGGGACGCGATTGAGACAATGTTCTGGAGAACAGGAGGAATGCCGTCAAGCCACTCAGCGCTGGTCTGCGCGCTGGCTACATCCGCCGGGTTAAGCGAAAATGTTGATGTCAATTTCTTTGTCTTATGCCTTGTTTTCGCGCTGGTTGTTCTTCGCGATTCTGTCGGAGTCAGGAGAGCCGCGGGTTTGCAGGCTAAAGCGCTGAACATGCTTGGAAAGCAATCCGCTAAATTAATCGGCCTTGAATTTCGCTCTGTAAAAGAGATACAGGGACATACACCGCTTGAAGTATTAGTCGGCTCCTTGCTGGGAATCCTGATAGCAGTCTGTTTTAATTTCCTGTAGGCGTGTATGGCTGTCTTCCGCTTTGTTCTGCTTGTCTGCCTGATTACCTTCGCGGCGGCAGCCGGTCTTTTTTATTTTGGCTCTTTGATGGGATATGAGGAATTCCGCGGCGGTTACGCGGTACTGGCGCTTGATGAATCCGCTGATGACAGGTTCATCCGCTCTCTTTTTGAGGAAGACAGCGGCGTTTTTGGGGAAGCTGTCGAAAGCGAATCAGCGCAGTGGGTTTTTCTGGATGTGTTTGACTCAATCCAGATGATTCCTCTGGACGCGTATTTTTCCAGAATCTTTCCCTTTGATCCGCGCTATGACAGTTACGCGGAAACATTAAAAAATATTTTCGTAAGAGACGGTAAACGTTATTTCTATGTGCCTCTTAAAACCGTCGACTGGAATCCAAAAACACTAGACGCTCAATTCAAGGAAATCCTGCGGGATATTCCGTTTACAACCGAGTATTTCGGAATCGGCAGGCCGGTGTACTTTTTCTTTATCGCTTACGCGGCGGCGTCTTTTTGCCTTTTAATTATTTATATTCTATATAGAAAGCGAAGCCGTCACTCCGCCGTTTTTCTGGCGCTTATTCCGGTTTTTTCTTCTCTCGCGTTTTTCGAGGCCGCCGGAATCGCCTGCGCTGCTGTAATGCTGGCTTTTTTCGTATTGCTCAAAGATCCGCTTAATGAGTTAATATCACCGAAAAAGCCCGTCACCCCCGGCAGTTTATTCAAAAAAGTTTTAGCGCCTTTTAAATTCCAGTGGTTTTTTATGCCTGTATGTTTTCTTGCTGTTCTTGTGATCCTTCATTACTCGCAGGTTGAAATTGTCTTTCTGCTCGCTGTCTTCGCGTCCGGCGCCGCGGTATTTATTTCCTCAATGATATTAATGTTACTCGCGCGTAGCAAACACCGGCGTTTTACTCCCGTGTTGATATTAAAACGCGGCTATCCGGATTTATCGTTTTCTCTTTATGCTCTTCCATATGCCGCCGCGGCGTTTGTTGTTTTATTTTTCGCGCCGTTTATGTCCGCCTCCTTCAATACAACCAGACAGTTTGACGCCTTCATCGGCGAGCAGGACTATATCGAGCATTTCAACAATCAGGCGGTTTTCTCAAGACGCCAGATGAGCACTTCATCAGTATCCTTTCCCGGTTTTTTCTTTGACGCCGACGGGCTTCCTTCCATGACGCAGGACGCGGACCCTTTAACGGATATATATGATTTTCCGCGTTTTCCGCTTCAGGATTTAATGGATTTTTTCCATAATGTCAATTCCGGCTATATAACAGACTCAGCCGCGCCTCAAACCGGTACAGCGGGAAAACTGTCATTATTGGTTTTATTGCTGTTTATTCTGCCGGTTTTCTTCATCAGGCGGAATACCGGACATCCGGTAAAACTTGATCCTAGGAATCTGAAAAGAGCCAGTGAAAGAGAAACATTACCCGGCAAATTGCGTTTAATGGGTATTAACTGGAATAAAAAGTTGATATATAATGAGAATCCATTACGCGTTAAAAAGGACGCTTAAATAAATGAAAGTATATTCATTTCCGCGGGGCGGGCTTCCCTATGTTGACGATTCAGCGCCTGTTAAATCTTTATCTGTTAACGCGTACCTGCCAGCGCTGTCCGTAATATCACTTGGGAATAAAAACAATAGAATTACTCCGGTAGTCTCTGTCGGCGAGACAGTCNGCGAAGGCATGCTGATAGGAAGGGCGTCAGGAGCCGGCAGCGTAAACGCGCACGCTACTGTGCCGGGAAGGGTTGTCCGCAAAGTTACCTGGAAGGATAAGAATGATATTGATAACGACGCGTATATAATTAAAATGGAAGGCGCATTTGAGAAACTTGGGAAAAAAGAAGAAGTGCTGCTCTGGAGCGGATTAAACGGCTATGACATTCAAAGGATTATTTCCGACTACGGAATTCTCGAAATTGAAAACAACAGCGAAAAACCCCTCGCGGAAATGATCTCAACAAGCAGAAGGGAAAGCGATAAACTGACGCTTGTCGTTCGCTGCGTTTTTGATGACCCCTGGCTGGTTTCCGATTACGCGCTCTGCAAAGAAAGAATGAACGCTGTAATCGACGGAGCGGCTATAGTCGCGAAAGCCTGCTTCAAGGTAGAGCAGATTATTTTCGCCGTTTCTCACAGCGAGAAAGAGCTTGGGAATGAGCTTCTTTCAGGCGCTTCAAAATTAAATATACCGTCTTTTCTTGTTCTGACAGGCTCGCGTTATCCTCAGCGGAAAAACAGGGAATTAGAAATTTCCCTGCGCTTATATGAGAAAAAAAACGGCCAGGACATGGGAGCGTTTCTATTTCTCAGTCCGGCCGCTCTCGCGGCGGCGTATGACGCGGTTGTTCACAAGAAACCGGTTTTGGACCGTTATGTGGCTGTCGGCGGCACCGCCGTTAAAAACCCGAGCATAGTGAGAGTGAGAATCGGAACAAGAATCGGCGAAGTAATAGAGCAGTGCGGCGGGTTTATCGCGGCTCCTGAAAAAATTGTTACAGGCTCTCCGCTGTCGGGGAAAGAAGTTTTGTACCTTGACGAGCCTGTCGGGAAAACGTGTT
>JGI24695J34938_10003133_pt1 | contig 11783 bp, 3 predicted proteins | sample TergutCo191P3_FD_34938 | JGI IMG/M metagenome (IMG submission 34938) | reverse complement strand
AGAACGGGCATCAGCCAGGAAGGAATCGTGATCCATACGAGCCTTTTCCCTGGCCTCGGCTATGGCCCTGGCCTGTTCATCGCCGCTTAAAACTTTAATGACGCCCCAGGCTTCATTGATAGCCGGGTTGGTTTGCGAGACAGACATAAAATCCTCCTCCGACCTGGCCCTGAAAAATCGTAGCCAGTGGCCCAAGTGAGTTCCGTCAGCCCTGTGCGCCTTGGGCAATTCCAGTACATTGATTTCCAAGGAATCAGGGTAACGCGCCTCGGTGTTCTCGTCATATATCCGGTCACGGCCGAGATGGCCTTATTCCCACCTTCTTACAGGCGCCTAATACGATTTCACCTTGACCGGTCAAAACTTCCATTTCATGCAACCTCATTATGATCTGTTCTGCCGTCACACGCTTCTTACCCATAGAAAATCCTCCCCTGGGGACGCCTATACTATCATATCTCTTGGACTCGTTTCAGGGGGCAGGTCAGCTATGTACGCGGAATGGTAATAATGGTAACGTTAAAGCCAAGCTGCGGCAAATAACTTATATCTTTTGCCAGCCTTCGGACGATTTCTATGCCGCCGACGGCAAAGCCTTCTTCCGCCCCGTGATATTCCGTCGGGTCGAAATGAGCACCGTCGTCACGCAAACGAAGAATAAGTTCATTTTCCGAAATTCGCACAAGCACGTCAATGACGCCTGTTACTTTATTATGCCCATAACGTGCAATATTTACGGCCATTTCTTCAACCGCGATGCCCATTCGCACAGCGGCGGATTTATCAGCTCCGTTTTCATTGCAAAACCGCATAATCCGCTCTGAAAGCCCCGTGGCCGCTTCCGGTGTGGCCGGAACGGAGAAATCCGCGGAAATACCACCTTCGTCTTCCTTGGGAAGCAAAAGCATAACACTTGTGTTTTCTTTCTTCTGTATATGCAAACCGACACACGCAACCAGCAGCAAAGTAGCGGCTTCCGAAAGCAAAAAAGCCAACCAAATCCAATTCAGGTTAACGCGGGAGAAAATAAATGCGAAAAGCACGACAAAAACGAATCCGTTCAATAAAACTATTAGCGAGGCAAGATTAGCCCTGCCCGTAGTTTGAAAAAAACTTTGCAGTAAGGTATTAATACTATAAAAAATCAGACTGAGCGCGTACATACGAAGCGCGGGGACAACTAAGTCAAGCCCGTCCACAGAGCTTACACCGAACATTCGTCCTACCTCAGCGGGAAAAATCAATAGCACCGCCATTAAAGTGACACAGGCGGCAGTCGTAAATTTAATCCCTGTTTTCATGGTAAAGCGTATACCCTTGTAATCCTTTTCGCCAAAAAGCGTTCCAATAATCGGTAACAGGGTATCTGTTGTCCCGGCAATGAATATAGTGGAAAGCTCCAACGCAATCATGCAAACGGACATTACCGCCATTCCCGTTGCGCCGAATACGCTTACAATAAGCACATTCAGTACGAGCAAACGTAAAAAAGTTAAAAACTGAGTTAAGGCCTCGGAAAGGCCTACGCTTGTCATTTGCTTCAGCATTTGGAGATTTTCTTTTAAAATTTTCACAAATCGGAATGTGCGCCGTTTGGAGAAAAGATACGGCAACATTACAAAAATACCTACGGTATAACCAAGCAACGTAGAAATTGAAGCTCCGGCAATTCCAATGCCAAAAAAACGAATAAGCAAGAAGCATGTACCAAGGCTTACAGCGTTGGCTGTAAGCGCGATGTACGAGGAAAGGCGGGGTAAGCCATCTGTTCGCACAAACTGCGCCATTCCCATAATAATCATCATCAGTGGGCCGACAAAAATCATCGGCGTAAGGTACTGCCTTGTAAGCTTTGCAAGCTCGGCATCGCCCCCGGCAAGAAATTCGGCAATGGGACGCATGAAGATTAACAGCGAAATAACAAACACAAGCATAACGGCCATTCCCGCCGCAAATGTTAACGTGAAAAAGCGATTTGCCTCCTCCGTCTCGCGTCGCCCCTTGGCGATGGCGGCACAGGCTACGCCGCCGATTGCAAACAGCACAAACACGGCATTTAAGCTGTAGATAATCGGCGATGCTAACCCTATTGCCGAAAGCGGGACTTCTCCAAGCAAATTACCGACTACGGCACTATTGATTACCATCTCAAGGGAAAGCGCTATATTAACCAGCACAGTAGGAATCAGATATTCGCGGAATTTCCTATTTAAAAGCATACCGCTTCGTTCGAATTTTACGTTATCGTTGTTCATAAAATCCAAGTCCTTTCAAGGCTTCAACAAATCGGCTTAAATATTCGTGCGACACAATCGGCCAAATAAATCCGAGACGGTCAAGAGCTTGCACCGTATATGTGTTAGATGCGGATATCGGTTCGATAATTCGGTGGCTTTCGCGGGCTTCATACGCAAACAAAGACAGCAGATATTTCGCTTTTTCCTTATCTTTCAGGGTCTCGCTGTACGCGGCTTGCCATTCATGGGCCTCACAAGGTTGAATACCAATGCCTGATTCTGCGAGGGAGTTAATTACATCCCTAAAAAATACCGTGTTATTGTTATATGGATGGAAAACGGTGCATTGCTGAGGAGTTTCACACAGCATAAGCAAGGCGCGGGCGGTGCTGTCCACAGGCGAGAATTCTATAGGATCGCTCAAGGAATCAAACGGCACTTTGCCGATAATATGGTATGCCCGTAAAAGCCCCAAGAAATTATTAGTGTTAAAATTGGCCTGGAATTCACCGTCAACGGAACGCGCCATAAGATTTCCTACACGCATTATTTTCGCGTCAAGCCCGTCTACCACGGCTTCAAAAACCTTGCGCTCCGCGATAAATTTGCTGTGAATATATTTGTTGGATAAATCTTGGCCGAAGTATAGTAACCTCTCGTCTATTTCAACGTTTTTTTCAGGGCTACCATCGACTCTGTACCCTGCTATGCTGCAAGTTGATACCTGAATCAAGCGACAGCCCTTTTTGCGGCAAAATTTGATTGCGTTTTCAACCCCGGTCACGTTTACATCTTCAATTTCAGTGCCTTCCGAAAAATGCTTTACAATCGCGGCGCAGTTGATATAGGTATCAATCAGGTATTTATCAAGCTCGACAAACAGATTGTTGCTGAGAATATCGCCGTCTATTACAAAAATACGGCTACCGAATAATTGCTCGTAACTATCCTCGAAATAATAAGCAAGCAGTGTTTTAAGCCTGTTTTGCGCGGAAATACTCCCGCCGCGCACAACGCAGTACGCAGCCCCTTTCTGCTTCTCTATGAATTCGCGCAGAATGTGTATGCCCAAAAAGCCCACCGCCCCGGTCAAACAAATATTGCCTATTTCTTTACGTTGGCTTTTCGTCCACGATTTTATGCTGTTGCCCGTAAGTAACGCGTTAATTTTTGCATAATCATACATCGGTCCTGTTTCGGCTGCCGCTTTGGTTGTCTCACCGCTTAAAAGCGCGGCAAGCTCTCTTGGCGTCGGGCATTGGAACACATCAGCATAAGTAAAATCATAATTTTTGTTTTTGGCCCCAACGGTTACACGCGCCACCAACAGTGATGTTCCGCCTAAATCAAAAAAATTATCATTTGCCCCAACTTTTTCGAGACCAAGCGCTTCAGAGAATATTTTGCATAACACCGTTTCTGTTTCTGTTTTCGGCGGTTCATAGTCGTTTACCGCGATAAGTTCGGCTTCGGGCAAGGCTTTTACGTCAGCTTTGCCATTTGGCGTAACAGGCATTGCTTCCATTTGCCTATAAGCCGTTGGAATCATATATTTCGGCAATCTCGCGGACAACGCCGCGCGAAGGTCGGCCGCTTTAATTTCCGCATCGGCTGTGTAATAAGCACATAAATGCTCCTGATTGCGTATTTTGCACACGCGTACTACTACCCTCTTGATTCCTTCGTATGACGCTATCGCGTTTTCTATTTCACCAAGCTCTATGCGCAGGCCCCGCAGTTTTATTTGGCTGTCGTTTCTGCCCAGAATTACCACTTCGCCGTTTGCGTTCCACTTCGCCAAATCACCTGAACGATAATACCTTTCGCCGTTTACATCTACAAACCTTTCCGCCGTTAATTCCGGGGCTCCGTTGTATCCCAAGGCAACGCCTGCACCGCCTATCCAAAGCTCGCCAATCACCCCGCAAGGCAAGGGGTTTCCATCCATGTCCATAATCAATTCTTTAACGCCGCTTTCCGGCAGGCCGGCCGGAACAATGCCTTTGTCGGCTTCCGTCACTATTTTGCAGTTGCAGTCAACAGTTGCTTCCGTTGGGCCGTAACTGTTGAAAATTACGGCAGAGGTTATTTCGCGAAGGCTATCGTATAGCGTTTCCGGGAATTTCTCCGCGCCGATAATTAACAAGCGGAATTTCTCCAAAACGGCTCTCATTTCTGGGACTTCCATATACTGCATAATTACGGACGGCGTTGTTGCCAAGGTATCAGGGCTGGTTTTCTTGCAAAGTTCGGCAAGAATCATTGGGTTTCTGGTTTCAATATCGCTTGCGAAAACAGTTCTCAAGCCGTTTGATAACGGCGCGAAAATGTCATACAAAAATGCGTCAAAAGAAACCGTTGTAGTAGTAAGCACAACACCAGATTGTTTAACAAGCAAAGCGCATTCGGGGTTTCGCTCAAACGGGGTCGAGTAATTTACAATGCCCCTGTGTGCAAGCATAACGCCTTTGGGTTTACCCGTAGAACCGGAAGTATAAATTAAATAGCACAAATCATCCGCGCCGACATCAATTTGCGGGTTGTCGAAATTGGGGTGTTTTAGCAATTCGGCTATATCTAGGCCGTTTTCATAAGAGTTTTCCCCTTCAATTAGTACATATCCGGCGTCGCTGTCAATAAGGATATGCTCTATACGTTCCCGGGGGTAAGCCGGATCTATCGGGATAAACGCGCAGCCCGCCTTTACTATGCCGTATATAGCGCTGAAAACATGGCTTGTTCTTGACAGCAGAAACGCGACTTTATTTCCTTTTTTAACACCTTTTTCCAAGAGCGCGTGTGCGATTCGGTTTGCGCGTTCGTTTAACTGACGGTAAGTGAAGTCGCCGTCACAAGCGGTAAGCGCCAAGGTATCCGGTGTTTTTTCCGCCCACAGCTCGAAGGGGTGGTGTATGGCTTGGGCTAAGGGTTTTTCGGCCGGCCCCCAAAAGCTTTTGATTAAATCAATTTGCGCTTGGTCGGCTATTGAAAAGTTCCCCAACGGGTTTTCGTGGTTCGCGGCAAACTGCCGCGCCATATACGCTATACAACCTGCGTATGTTTCCATCGTTGACATATCCCACAAAGAGGGATCATATTCAATCTTTACACAGTACGCCTTGCCGTCTTCTTCAATGGAAATATCAATCGGGAATTTTACGGTGTCAAGGCTCATCATGTCTGTCGAAACCGGCTTGCCGCCGAGATTGAAGCCATCGCCCTTTCCCAGAGAGCCTTGATAGGCAAATAAAATTTGGGGATAATATTGATACTCGGACGCAAGTTTAGTATACGGATACGCCTCATGCATAATGGCGGAGTACATAGTTTTTTGCACATAGCTTAAATATGTTGCCGCAGTCGCGGAAGATTCAACATTGAATACCAAAGGGAGTGTTTTAACAAACATGCCTATCGTATTACGTAGCCGTGGCGATTCACGCCCGTTGGAAATGGCGGCAATACCAATATTTTTTGTATTTGCGAACCGACTTGTTGCAAAAACCGTAGCCCCAAGGAACAAGCTTGAGGGCGTTACCCCCAAAACGGCTAAACTCGCTGCAAGGCTTTCTTTTTCCACTGTTGTACGTACAGTTTCAGGTGCGCCGCTTTTCCCAGTTTTCTTACGGTCACTCGGGATTTCCGTTGCGCCATCGACGCTTTTCATCAGACTGTCAACAAAGGCCTTTGCAGTGCGATATTCTTCGCTATTTTCATATTCTTTTTCAATTTGCGCCGCGTCAAAGGTAGTGAAAGATTCTATCTCCAAAGATTTACCATTATACGCCTTTTCAAGCTCACGCATAAAAATGTCGAGGGAAATCCCGTCAAAAATGATATGGTGAAAATCAAGCATAAGATACAGTTTTTGTTCCGTTGCGTAAATTGAGATACGAATAAGCGGCTCGTCAAACAGATGGAACGGGCGTACGAAAGCGGATTTAATTGCAGGCATATCCGCCTCTGCTGTCGCAATTATTTCAGGCGTATGCGTCTGGTCCACGGTGTAACGTTGCCAAACTACTTCGCCATCCAAAAAAAGCCTTGTTTTTAACGCAGGGTGGGCGTTTATTGCTTCGCTCACAGCTTTTTGAAGCCTGCCCGTGTCCGTATCTTTATCAAGGGCAAAACAGACAGGAATATTATAAATAACGGTCTCGGGGTTCTTTACACATTCGTAGTACAACCCCATTTGACTTTGGGACAGCGGATATCTGTCTTGCCGTTTTTTTTGTTTTTCCTGCGTCTGAGTTTTGCCCGCAAGCAAGAGTCCGATGATGATGTTTTCTATGCCAAGCAACGTAGGGTTTTTCATAATCGCGTGAACAGATGGCGCAACGCCAAGTTTCTCGTCAATGGCAGTTGCTAATTTTATGCTTGAAAGCGATGTAAGCCCCGCACGAAGCAAGCTTGTTGTAAGCCCAAAACGCTCGTGCCCAAGAATTTTTACGGCAACATCAAAGATTTTTGCTTCAAGGTCGTTTAACGGACGAACTTCATTTTCACTTCCGGCAGCGTCTGAAAATTCCGGGTTGGGAAGTTTTCGTCTGTCCACTTTTCCGTTGGGGTTAAGGGGAATTTTTTCAATTTGCATTGTAGCAGAGGGCACCATGTACGCGGGCAATTCCTGCTCAATAAACTTGTTTAAAAATTCAATTTCTATTGCAGTCTCTCCCACGATATAGGCAACGGCGCATTTTCCGCCACCGGGCGCGTCGGCGGCAACCACAGCCGCGTCTTTCACGGCAGGGAAGGCGCGTATCCGTTCTTCAATTTCAGTTAATTCCACGCGGAAACCGCGTATTTTCACCTGGAAATCACGGCGACCAACAAAATCTATATTGCCATCGGGCAAAAACCGAACAACATCGCCAGTGCGGTACATAACCGCGTAATCAGGGTCGTCACTGAATGGGTTTTTAACGAATTTTTCTTCCGTGATATCAGGTCGGTTCAAGTAGCCCTTCATTGAGACCTGCCGCCCCGCTACGCACAGTTCACCTGAAGTGCCCACAGGTGCCAGGCGGGTGTGTTTATCCACGACGTACAGAGCGGTATTATCAAGGGCGCGGCCTATAGGCACACGGTCGTACAATTTGTCTACATGGAACTCGGTGATTAAAACCGTACACTCGGTGGGACCATATACATTATTAAATGAATAGCCTTTTGGCGGCGCAACCGGAACCAATGTTTCGCCTCCTACGGAAAGGACGCGTAAGCTACTGCTGCTCATGCTTTCGGCAAACTGCCTGCCAAGCTGGGTTGTTATAAACGCTACGCTGATGCCGTTATCATTGAAATAATCGCGCAAGGCAGGTAAGTCCAGTCGCATTTCCTCCGGGATAATATGAACACACGCGCCGGAGATTAAAGCGGGATAAGCGTCCATCATGTGGGCGTCAAAGCCGAAACTGGCGTACGCGGGTATATTGTCATGCCGAGAAATATTATGGTGCCTCGCATACCATGTGCAAAAATTCACGAGATTAGCCTGTGACAGCATAACGCCCTTGGGCTTACCGGTCGTCCCGGAGGTGTACAGCAGAATCATCGTGTCCGCCGGTTTGGGCCCGCTGGGGAGATTTCCGTCTGGCAATCCGGTAATATCTTTTGTCAAAAGAAACTCCCCTTTGTAACCGGGGATACGGTCTTTCAAAACCTCGTCGGCGAGTACAACGGCTGCGCCTGCATCCTCCAACATGAACTCCAGCCGCTCGGCTGGATAGCTTGGATCAAGAGGCAAGTACGCCCCGCCTGATTTCATTACGCTCAACGCGCCCATGGGCATCATCTCGCTGCGATTCACGAGTATCCCCACGACCCCGCCTTTGTTTTTTGCCGCCAAATATCCGGCAATCCGGTCAGATTTCGTATCCAACTCCGCATATGTCAGTGTTTTTTCCTTGAAAACTATAGCGTAACCGTCCGGCGTTTTTTTTGCTTGCTTGCGGAACAGGCTGACCAGTGTTTCCCCACGGTTTTCGTCGCTCCTTTCACCTGCGAAATCAATTAAAATCTGATTACGGTGTTTGTCGGGAAGTTCGGCTATATCGTTCAGGGCCGTTTGCCCGCCGTTTTCCGGTAACCTGGAGAGGATTGCGGCAAATTGCTCCATCATGCCGGCAATGATTTCATCCTGGTAAAGATCGCGGGAGTAGGACATTACAGCGCGCATTTTGTCGCCCTCGCGAAGAAATTCCAACATTATATCCATCGCCAAGGCTTGCCGCTTAATCGGAAGCTCGCGAATACTCAAGCCGGGAACATTGGGATATTGTATTTCAGGCAGGTAATTTACAATTATATCGAACACGGGCGAACGGGAAGCGTTTCTGTCTGGCGCGAGGATCGGAACGAGTTGCTCAAACGGGAAAGTTTGGTGTTTTTTTGCCTCGGAAATCGAGGCGCCAACCGCCCTTATATATTCCTTCGCCATAATTCTTCCGGGCGCTTTGACGCGTATGGGAAGCACGTTGACAAACCTTCCAACCATGCCCGCCGTTTGTCCGTGATCCCGCCCGTTCATTGCAGTGCCCAAGGTCACGTCCTCGCTTCCGCAATATTTTGCGAGCGTCAATGCCGTTGCAGCAAATAACAATTTAAATGTAGTAACGCCCAACTTCTGCGCCGCTTCATCAATAGCTTTGACGTCCAAAATGCGGATATAATCCATGTTGGCAAACGGTAGCGTATCGGGGCGGCGCGGTTTTGACGGCATTTCATTTTCAGGAACACCGTCCACGAATATTTTTGAGAAGAATTCTTTTCCTTCTTCGTTGGCGCTATGCTCAGACTGCCAAGCAGCGTAATCGGTATAGTCCAATTCCGCACACGGCAATTCCTCGTCGTTATATAACCGCCAAATTTCGTTCGCCATTATGCTGATGCTCACGCCATCTATGATGATATGGTGAATTTTGCAATGCAGTACGCCGATGTCCCTGCCTGTTTGATAGAGGGAAAACCTGAACAACGGGGCTTGGCTAAGGTCATATGGCGTGTTGTTTTTTTGTATCAATTTTTCAACTTCATCGGACGCACAGGTTTTTATTTGAATGGACAGGGATACTTGTTTGGCGACCTTATGCGTAAATTCACCGTTTTTCTGCGGATAATACGAGCGCATAGCCGAATGCCGCTCGACAAAAACGGACAGAGCTTTTTCCAATTTCGGGATATCTAATGCTCCCGTAATTTCATGCGCGATATTTACATTATAGGCCACTGAGTCCGGGTTCATGTATTGTTCCGTTGCCATCTGGCGCTCCGCATAGGTAAGCGGCCAGCTTTCGCGAGGCTCCGCTTTTTCAATTTTGCCAACACCTTGATGTTCACTTAAAAATTTTTTATCCATAATCATTACTCCTTTTCTCCGGTTTTTCTTTTTTTTATTACAAGGATATTTTTGCCGCCCTCACGGCGATACTCCGCTGTATCTGTAAGTTTCTTGATCATGAATATGCCCAACCCGCCGACTTGACGTTCTTCCGCGTTCGTCGTTATGTCGGGAGCGTCTCTTTCCAGCGGATTGAACGGTATGCCGTTGTCCTCAAATTGAATTACAACCTCATCACTGACAGACATACGAATTGACACGCTACCTGCTTCATTTATGTAAGCGTAGTATGCTATATTGACGAAAATTTCCTCCACCGCAATGGCGATTTGCCTTTGCAGCTTCATGGAGTAGCCGCTTTCCTCCAACTCCCCCTCAACAAACGCAAGCACGGCGTCAAAATTTTCAGTTCTAGCGGCAACTGAAATTTTTTTCATTGCGCGCCATCCGACACTTGCATTATCAGCATTGTGATATCGTCGATTTGTTCCGCGCCGTTTACGAATTTGTCCGTTTCATTTTTTATGTGCGTGATAAATTCGTTTAAATTGATAGGCTTGTGGCGGTTGACGGTTTTCAGCAAGCGCGAATTGGAAAATAGTTCGTTTTGCGGATTTGTTGCTTCCGTCACGCCATCGGTGTACATAAAAATTGTATCGCCGCTGCGAAGCGTTATTTCGTTTTGCCTGTAAGCGATGCCTTCCATGCCCGCCAGAACAAAGCCGGGTTTAGCGGTATTCAGCCACTCAAACGCGCCACCTGCCCGTTTGAGCAGAGGCGGATTGTGTCCAGCGTTGACATATGTAAATACGCCTGTTTTCATATCCCAAATGCCCATAAACGCCGTTACGAACATTTGCGCCTCGTTGTTTTCACACAGCGCATTATTAACGATTTCAAAAACTTCATTTGCGGCTTTGCCCGATTGCGCGCTGTTTTTTATCAGCGTCTTGACTATGGCCATAAACAGCGCGGCAGAAATCCCTTTTCCTGAAACATCGGCAATCACCATTGCCAATTTATAATCGTCAATTAGAAAAAAATCATAAAAATCACCGCCGATTTCTTTTGCGGGAATCATTGCGGCGTATATATCGAACTCGGGGCGATTAGGAAACGCCGTGGAAATACGTGGCAACATTGACGCTTGTATCTGCGCGGCTACATTAAGTTCCGCGCCGATACGCTCTTTTTCGCCGGTGAAACGTTTGATATCGTCCACCATTTTATTGATGGTTCCGGCGAGGATTTCAATCTCGTCGTCCGTTTTTATTTCAAGAACATAGTCGAGCTCACCTTGTCCAATTTTGACGGCATCAGCCGTAAGTGATGCGATTGGCGAGGAAATACGTTTTGACGTTTTCTTTGAATAATACAGCCCGAATATTAAAGTTCCGGCAAGAGCCGCCAGCGTCGCCAGACTTGTTACGGCGGCGGTACTTTGCGCGTCCTCTACGGCTTGATATGCGAGCGCGTCAATTCCGGCCCTCATTTCTTCCGCCGGAGCTACCACGTTATCTATTAACGACATCCCTACCAATTTCCAATCTGTCAGGCTAAGCTGCTCCCAAATGAAACTCAAATCGACCTCCAGAAAGTCAGGACCTAGCCAGTTAGGAACCGACTGTGTAACTGCCCCGTTTTCATTGGCTAATATTACATCAAACCAATGCGGCAGCCCGTCAGTGAGGTTGAATCTTCTGAGATTTGGGGCCGCTATGATGCGGTCATGTCCCAGCAACATTCTAAAGTCAACCCCTCCAGCAGTCATTTCCTCAATTGCGTCCGCTAGCCTTACCATGCTCATATCCGCAGCCATAACCCCCGCTAATTCGCCACTTTGCTTATATACGGGTATGCTGAAGGTGATAAATAATTCACCTTCCGCCGCGTCTTCATATGTATCGGTTATGACAGCCTTCTCTCTTTTTACCGCGTTCAGATACCACGGACGCTCACGGAACCACGCTTCATGTTCGGCAAAGGCGCGGCTTTCGCCCGCCCGGTCATCAAAAAAAACTGTCGGGCCGCTTTCGGTGACGAAATACATGCCAAGAAGCCAGTCGTCAAGCCCCATTACGGCGTTCACGATAGGCCACAAGCCGGAGAGCATATTAATTTCGTCTTCAATTTCAGGCGCTAATGGAACGGCGGGGTTCTGAACGTAATACACGGCAAATGCGCCTTCCGGCACGGCGTCAAAACGT
>JGI24695J34938_10003130_pt1 | contig 11785 bp, 7 predicted proteins | sample TergutCo191P3_FD_34938 | JGI IMG/M metagenome (IMG submission 34938) | reverse complement strand
TAAACTCAACAGCGCATGATTGGGGAACAGGCTGGAGATTGCTGACACCGGCAACCTGCGTTGCAAAAGAAAAACAGGAAAGAATATGTTTAATTAATCACACGCATTACGAAACACAAGATGTTGGTGAAATTAATCCAAGCGCTCATGATTGGTCATCAACACGCAGTTTAGTAAGAACAGGAGTAGAAGCAAAAACCTGCAATCATGGATGTTCTGAAATATCTGATATAAATCTGACATTAGTAATAGGCGACACAGGACCCGCAGGGGGAATAATCTTCTATGTCGCTGCAAGCGGCATTACCGTACAAGGCTACGGCAGTTCCGGCGATAACGGCTACTTCGCCCAATATACCGCCTTCTACCTTGAGGCTGCTCCTGAAAATGAAGCTCAGTCTCGATGGCAATCCTCAGAAAATACTGATAATACATTAATAGACGGTGTAACAACATTTGCAAACGTAGGTCAAAACAACACATTGACAATTGGAGTAGGCAGAAAAGATACACAGACAATAGTAAACAGTGCAGCATTTGCGGTATTGACAGATACAGTGGCGCAAAGATGCGCAAATAAAAGCTTGAATGGATTTACAGACTGGTTTCTTCCAAGTTTAGGGGAATTAAACGAAATGTATAAAGCCAAAGGGCAGACAGGAATTCCGACAACAGGATGGTTCTGGTCTTCGTCGCAGGGCAATAGCGGTAGCGCGTGGATACAGGATTTCAACGGTGGCGTTCCGAGCTACCTCGGCAAGGCCAGCCTCAGCGGCTACGTTCGTGCCATCAGAGCCTTCTAGAGTTTTTGGGTAGCTGCTAATGTAGCTGCTACTATAGCTGTTATAAGTGCAGAAGAGTGAACACGGATTAGCACGGATTTTTCAGATTAACACGGATTTTTCTTTATCAGTGTTAATCCGTTTAATTTGTGTTAATCAGTGTCTGAATACAAGAATATGGTTGGTTCCAGATCCTTCGTGCTCTTGGTGCCTTTGCGTGGGGTCTTCTGGGTTTGGGTAGCTGCTAATGTAGCTGCTATTATAGCAGGTATAAGCGCAGAAGAGTGAACGCTGATTAGCGCGGATTATTCAGATTAACACGGATTTTTCTTAACCAGTGTTAATCCGTTTAATTTGTGTTAATCAGTGTCTGATGTATACAATATGGTTGGTTACCGATCCTTCGTGCTCTTGGTGCCTTTGCGTGGGGTCTTTTTTCTACCAAGCCGTTCGCGAGAGGAGCGGGGATTTTATACAATTTTTGCTTGACAGTTTTCCATTTATATGCTAGATTTATAATGTCTTCGAAAGAGGATAGCCACTTGATGAGGCGGCGTTGTGGCCTCATCTGCCGAACCCGGTTTTGCTTCTGCAAGACTGGGTGATTTTTTGCTTATTTGCCTAATATTGACTGTAGTTCGTAATAGGACCAAATGTGTAGTTCTTTAGTTTTCTCGAAAAAGCAGACAAAACGTCCGTCATCGAAACGATATTTTAATTCTCCGGCGATTTTAGCTTTTACACTACCTATAGATAAATTTGTTTGTAACCAGATGAAAACTGAATGCTTCTGTGCGTCAGGTTTACCGGTTAAAAGAGCAGCTCCCTGTTTATAAGCAAGACGAAATTCACCGCCTAAAGTTGCTCTTGTTCCCGATACTGTTTTCATTTCCATTACTTCGCCGTCTAATACTAAATCAGCTGATCGTTTTCTGGTTTCTCCTTTAATTTCAATTTCTGGCAGAAAATATGCAATACTTCCTCTGCTTGTTAAAATCCTTACCTGAGACATCTCTTTTCCCCATTTTTTGGGTTCTTTTTTCTGTTGAGGTAAACGGCTTTTAGCTACCCAAATATTTGACTCAGCAGGTATCCATTCTTCAAGAGGAAATAAGGTTTTTGCTAACTCGAAACTGCTATCCCAGAGTTCTTTTTTCAATCATAGGCTCATTTCTTTTACAAGCAATTTATCTTGTGTTTAAGCTCAGGATTAATCCAAAGCAGCCAAAATTTTGTTTTGGGGTCTTTTTGTAAGTATAATTTCCAGCTCAACAAAATGCAAGTTCACCAAAAATTAATAAAATCCCGATTGAGTTAGAATGTTGTATCCATTTCCTTGGTGCCTTTGCGCGAGATCTTCTCCAAAAATTTCCGTGCCTTTGCTAGAACTCTTCTCCGTCTCCTCTTTTTGTAGTATCATTAACACAGCAAGGAGAAAGCCATGGCAGATTATAAATTCGAAACAATACAGGTTCATGCTGGGCAGGAAACACCGGACCCGGCGACAGACGCGAGGGCAGTGCCGATTTACCAGACAACATCCTACGTTTTCCCAAATTCAAAATCAGCGGCAGACCGTTTCGCGCTTACAGAACAGGGAAATATTTATACAAGGCTTATGAACCCTACATGGGATGTGCTTGAAAAACGCATTGCCGCTTTGGAAAAGGGAGCAGCAGCTCTCGCGCTTTCTTCCGGAGCCGCCGCTACAACTTATGCTATTCAAAATATCACAAAGGCGGGGGATCATATCGTTTCCGATAATCAAATTTATGGCGGCACTTATAACCTCTTTGCAAATACTTTTAAAGACATGGGCGTTGATACTACCTTTATAGACGGAAGTAATCCCGATAATTTTGAAAAGGCGATTAAACCAAATACAAAAGCAATATTTTTTGAAACGCTTGGAAATCCCAATGCCTCAATAGTGGATATAGAAGCCGTTGCCGCGATTGCGCATAAAAACGGTATTCCGCTCATCGTAGATAATACCTTTGCCACTCCTTACCTTTTAAAACCGATTGAGTATGGAGCAGACATAGTTGTGCATTCGGCGACAAAATTTATCGGAGGGCACGGCACTACGCTTGGCGGAGTTATTGTAGACAGCGGAAAATTTGACTGGGCTCAGAATGATAAATTCCCGGGGCTTTCAAAACCAAACAATAGCTATCACGGCGCTGTCTTTACAGATGTTGCAAAAAATCTTGCCTATATTATAAAAGTAAGGACAACACTATTACGCGACACAGGTTCCGCCATGTCGCCATTTAATGCGTTTATGCTTTTACAGGGTATAGAAACCCTGTCGCTTCGCGTAGAGCGCCATGTGTCAAACGCTCTTAAGGTAATTGATTTTCTTGTAAAGCATCCGCAGGTAGAAAAAGTTAATCATCCTTCTTTGGCTGAACACAGGGATCACAAATTATACAAAAGATATTTTCCAAAAGACGCGGGTTCAATTTTTACTTTCCAGATTAAGGGTGACTGCGCAACAAGTAGCGCTGAGAGGGCAAAGCGTTTTACAGAAAAATTAAAACTTTTTTCGCTTCTTGCGAATGTCGCCGATGTTAAATCTCTTGTTATACACCCGGCTAGCACAACTCATTCACAGATGAGCGAGCAGGAACTTTTAGAATGCGGAATAAAGCCAAATACAATTCGTCTTTCTATAGGAACAGAGCATATAGACGATATTATCGCGGATTTAAAACAAGGTTTGGAATAAACGCCTTATTCGCTGTCGTAATCAATTAAGGTAGTAACAGGGGTCGGCTCAAGTATACTTTTGTAATTTAAAAAGGGAAGCCCGACTATGCCGAAAATCTCAGGTACCTCAGCGCCGCCTTCGACTAAAAGGGAGCGGGCAGCGCTTAATGTGCCGCCTGTTGCAATAAGATCATCGATTATTAAAACGCGCTTTCCCCTTGGAATATCGGCGCTGTGAACTTCAATTTCCGCCTGCCCGTACTCAAGAGCATATTTTTTAGACAGCGTAATACCGGGGAGTTTACCCTTTTTTCTGATTGGAATTAAATGAATGCCTGTGTTGTAAGCAAAGGGAGCTGCAAATAAAAAGCCTCGAGCTTCTATCGCCGCAATCGCGTCAATTTGCTTGTCTTTGTAGATTTCAACCATTTTGTCGATGCAGTATTTAAAAGCGACAGGAGAAGCAAGAATGCTTGTGATGTCATAAAAAAGAACGCCTTTTTTTGGGAAGTCAGGTACTTTTCTTATATATTCGTCAAGGTTAAAAGCCATTGTTATTATATAACACTTTTTACCCATTTGTTCAAGGCTGATTTTTCAGGTTCATTGCTTACAACATGAAGAGGCGCGCCAAGACTCGCTTCGCAGTCTTTAAAAACTGCGCAAAGATAATTAACGGTTTTTAAATCTACCGTAAAGACTGCGCATTTGCGCGAAGCTAGATTAATGTGNTTAAGCATTTCNTCGATGTTTGAAAAAGAAGAAGGAGAGCTTTGAGCGCAGCCGAGGAAAAAAGCATCAGCCGCAAGTATATCTGTTCCTTCGAATTTTTCGGCGGAACATACTTTAACAGAAAAACCGATCAAAGCGTCAGAAATATATTGAGCTATTTTTTTTATTGACTCTGTTCCGTCTGTTACGATTAATGCTTTCTTGCTCACGGTATTATCCTAATAATTAATTTCGCCGATGTCAATCATTTGCAACGGTTCCCATGCCTTCAACCGTATAATTAACGATAATCCAGTAATTATCCCTTTTTTCCAGAGAATATGTATAACGTTTTAATTCGGTATAGTTGATGTATCTGAATCTTTGCATGACAACTACCGTGCCNTTATCATTATTGTATTCGGTCTTAAGTATTTCAAATGATGTGGGAATAAGAACAATATCGCCGTCAGCGGTGGATTTTTGCATATCAAGCCTGTAATTTGAAACCATCTTGCGCCTTCCGCTTTCATTCTCTGCGTTGTATTTGCGGCTTTGCACCGGATCTCTTTGCAGCATGGTTTCAAGATCGAGGTAAAGGAAAAATCTTTCCCATTGAGCCTGCTGGCGGGCAGTGAGCATATAAGTTACAACTTCATCGGGAGGAAGCTTCTGCCTTACAAGAACAGCGCCTGTAACGATATCCATTTCAAGAGGTATCCCGTCAGGGCCGGGAATAACGGCTGGGCGCAGATTAAGATTTAAATAATTGGTTTCCATTGCTGTCGTTGCCGAAGCGCGGAACAATTCAGGATAGATTTTTGCTCTTACTCTGTAGGAACCCGGCTGTCCGAATTTAATATAATCCCTAAGGTCTTCCACAAAAGAAAAAGACTCGCCTGTTTCGATTGTTACTTCTCGGAAAAATACTTGCGCATTTACGGTTCTTTTTCTGGTTAAGGCATCGGATGCCGCAAGAGAACGGTTAGACATTGTTCTTATGTCAAAATCGATTGAGAAACCTCTGTCATCCGCAAGCTTAAAACGGTATGGAGAAGAGCTGTTGTTTGTGATTGTAACCTGCACAAGAATTGGGTCTGATTCTGCAAAGTAAACGCGTCTGTCAAAAAAACGAATATTAAACTCGACCTGACCTGCGTCTGATGCCGCGAGAGAAGATAGTCCTGCAAAGACAAAAAGGACAAACGCCGTAAAACATAAAAATGCCAATCTTAAATATTTCATACACTTTCCTTAAAAAAGAAAATAGGGTATTCAAAATGAACACACTTCTATAATATAGTAATCGGTAGATTTATATGAATACCTTATCATTTCCTGAGCTTTTGGACAAAACAAGCGCCTCAAAAGCGGTTTCTGCCCTGTTTTCTGCCGTTAAAAACTGCCAATTTCCCATGGAAATCGAAGGAAGTGAAGGCTCTTTAAACAGTCTTTTTATCGCAAAAACCCATGAAATAAGGGGTGCAAGGCTTTTTGTTGTCGTCCCGCACGAAGATATGGGAGATGATATTGTCCTTGACCTGGCAGCTTCTAAAATGCCTGGTACAAAGTTCCCCTGGTGGGGAGCGTCTCCTTACCGCGAGTTAAGCCCTCAGGCTTCTGTATTCGGAAACAGGGCAAAGATTCTAAGCGATATAGCGCTGGGAAAAAGCGGTATTTACATTATTCCGCAGCGTGCTCTTGTAACGCCCGTTCCCCCGTGTGATTATATTAAAAACCTGATTTTAAGCGTTAAACAGGGCGGACAGATTGATACGCTTTCTCTTGCAAAGACACTTGTTTCTTATGGGTACACAAGGGTTCCGCGCGTACAGGTACAAGGTGAATTTGCGCTCAGGGGAGAAGTGCTGGATATTTTTCCCGGAGGTGAAGATGCCGCATGCAGGATTTTATTTGACTTTGACAAAGTAGAAAATATTAAACAGTTTGACCCTGTAATGCAGACAACAGGCAGTTTAAAAATAAATGAGCTGTCTATACATCCCATGAAGGAAGTTGTCTGGACGGATGATAGAATCGAAGAGCTGGAAAAACGTTTGTCGCAGTCAAAAGAATTTTCTGACGGCGGCAAAAAAATAATAGACGATTTAATTTCTCATAAATATTTAAAGGGTGAAGAGATGTTTTTTCCCCTTGCTTTTAAACAGGAGACAAGCCTTCTTGATTATCTTTTAAAAGATGACACTCTTGTTTTAGTTGACAGAGAAAGGCTTGAAAACGCTCATGAAAGTTTTGTACGCGAATATCAGGGTTTATATTCAAAATCAATAAGAGATTCTTCTTCTCAAGCTGTTGAGTTTCCCCTTCCTGAACGTCTGCTTCTTAATTTTGATGGTTTGCTTACAACTCATATAAAAAGAACATTACCTGTTATTTCTTTTAGAGTGATAAAAGGAAGTCCGAACCCGGATGTATATCATTTTGAGCTTCCAAGCGAACCGGGGCGCAGTTTTTTCGGTAATATCAATTTTCTAAAAGAAGAATTTTCTTCTCTTCTCGGCAGCGGCTGGCAGATAACAGTCGCATCGGAATCGCAGGTTCAGGCAGATCGCATAAAAATGATTTTAGAGCCTCATAAACTGCTTTCTGTAATGGCAGTTCCTCTTACCGCAGGTTTTTCGCTTCCTGATATTAAATTCATGCTTGTTCAGGAGAATGAAATTTTCGGCAGGCGCAAAAGACCGCCGCGATCTTTAAAGACGGTGAGATCAAGTCCCATTGATACATTTGTAGAAATAAATCCCGGCGATTATATTGTTCATGTAAATCACGGCATAGGGCAATTTAAAGGCATAGAAAGACTTACAGCTTTAGGAAATGAAAGAGATTATATAAAAATTGAATATGCAGGCGAAGAAACTGTCTTTGTTCCGGTCGAACAGCTAAATCTTGTTCAGCGTTACATAGGCAGCGAAGGNCAGCCGCCGCGTCTTGATACNATCGGCTCNAAAAGCTGGGAAAACAGAAAAAACAAGGTTAAAAAATCTGTTGAAGATATCGCAGAAAAATTAATTGAGCTTTATTCAAAACGAAANCAGGCTCAAGGCTATGCCTTTCCCAAGGATACAGAATGGCAGACAATGTTTGAAGCCGCTTTNCCNTTNGAAGAAACAGAAGATCAGCTGCGCTGTATAAGCGAAATAAAACATGATATGGAAAATATNTCNCCCATGGACAGGCTTGTCTGCGGCGATGTAGGCTACGGAAAAACTGAAGTTGCGTTACGTGCATGTTTTAAAGCNGTAATGGGCGGGAAGCAGTCGGCTTTTTTAGCGCCTACTACAATACTTGCAGAACAGCATTATGAAAATTTTGTCGAAAGATTTTCGCGCTTTCCTGTTAATGTTGCGATGCTTTCCCGTTTTGTTGATAGTAAAAAAACGCGTATCGTTCTTGAACAGTTNAAAAACGGAGAGATAGACCTTTTAATAGGGACTCATAGGATTATTCAGCGCGATGTAATATTTAAAAATCTTGGTCTCATAGTGATAGACGAAGAGCAGCGCTTCGGCGTAAAAGACAAGGAACGTCTTAAGGAATTAAAAACAAATGTAGACTGCCTTACTCTTTCTGCAACTCCAATTCCGCGCACGCTTCATATGAGTCTTGTAAAAATTCGCGACATGAGTCTTCTTGCTACAGCTCCGCCGGGACGCCATCCTATAGAAACCTTTGTGGAAGAATATGATAATTATTTGATTACTCAGGCAATAAGGCGCGAAGTAGAAAGGGGAGGGCAGGTTTTCTTTCTTCATAACCGCATTGAAACGCTTAAAGAAATACGCATAAAACTTGAAAAANTAATGCCTGAGCTGCTTATAGAAACCGCTCACGGTCAAATGGATGCAAGCGAACTTGAAGATGTTATGCGCCGTTTTATTCACGGCGGTTTTCATGTGCTTGTTTCCACAACCATTATAGAAAACGGAATTGATATACCGAATGTTAATACAATTATNATTGACAGNGCNGATATGTACGGCGTTTCGCAGCTTTACCAATTAAGGGGAAGGGTAGGGAGATCCGACCGCGTTGCTTATGCGTATTTGTTTTATCCGCAGCAGAAATCGCTTTCAGAAATTGCAATGAAGAGATTGCAGACAATTTCTGATTTTACAGAGCTTGGTTCCGGTTTTAAAATAGCAATGAAGGATATGGAAATAAGGGGCGCCGGAAATCTGCTTGGCAGGGAGCAGTCCGGTGATATTTATTCAGTCGGCTTTGATTTATACATTAAATTACTTGATGAAGCTGTTAAACGCCTTGAAGACTCAGGTTTTGAGGCAGAGACAGAACCTCTTTTGGAACTTGAGTATTCAGGTTTTATTCCTGACACATACATAGATTCCGCGCAGGAAAAAATGGAAGTATATAAAATGATTGCCGCGATAAGAGAAAAAGATGACCTTGAAAGGGTTTATGCAGAATTACTCGACCGTTTCGGACCGCTNCCNGATGAAGCCGACTCTCTTTTAGCGCTTGCCGAAATGAGAATTATCTGCAAGANNCTTGCNGTTTCATCATTAAGGGAAAGAGCAGGCAGCGTAAGAATTGAGTTTGCAAAAGTGGCAAAAATAAAAGTAGAGCGTCTTATCCAGCTGATGCAAAGCTCCGGCGGAAAGGTTAAGCTCGATCCCAAAAAGCCCAATGTACTGTTACTCGCAACTGGAAACATAGGCTTAAAGGAAAAGAGCGCATTTTTACGCGAGAAACTTTCGTCTCTCGCGTAAACCTAAAACGCGTAACCTACAGCTAAATATACTCCCATTCTAAAATCATTCTTAAAAAGCGCTTTGTCAGCAAACATTTGAAAGAATAATAGATTATACTGGTAACCAAGATCGAAGTATAAGCCCGGAACAGCNGCGGTCATAAATTTTAATCCTAGATTTANATTTATAGGCATATAAAGAAGATTTGCAAAAAAGTATCCGGCATCGGCAATATTCTCGTCTTCAGTTCCCCACATTGGAGCNCCTCTGTAAACGTATGTCATTCCAAATTTAATATACGGTTTTAAACCAACGCTTCCTATAGGAATTGAAAAATGATGACCGCCGAAAATTCCAAAACTCCATAAATCCGGGCTTGCAAAATAGAAAGTAATCCCGGAATTCTGCGATTCTAATTGAATTAAAACAGCGGCAGGAGCTGCGTCAAAAAGATAGGCATATCCCAATCCAATCATAAAAGAGCTGTCAAGTCTGAGTTTTTCCTGCGCTTCTTTTTGCTTTTCTCTCTTTTCAACGCGGGCCTTATCGCCTGAAGCCGCAGAACCGAATGTTTTAATGCGCCAATTACCGTATTCGCGTATCCAAACAGATTCTACGTCTTTATTATTTATTGTAAAAATAACGGTGTATAATTCACCTTCTCCTGTAACTTCTTTTATTGATGCTTTAATAGCTGTGCCGCTTCTTATGCTGTTTTCGATTGTCCACGCTACAGGAATCCCCATAGCGGCAATAATATCTTCCTTTGTTCTTTCAATAAAAGTGCGCTTAACGGAATTATTTGCCTTCTGCCACATCTCATCATAAGCAAACTCGATATTTTCACCGACACAGGCAGTAGAAAGATAATCGCTGATATGAGTATAAACAGCAGAGTTTACGACCAGTCCCTCAATAAATTTCTTAAGACGTTCGTCAAGGGCTGCTTTATAAGTTGATGGATTGGGATTTAATGAGCTTGTAATAAACGGCGTAAAGGTGTTCGGAGGAATGGCATAGTTTGCAGCCTGTCTTCGTGCTGCGCTTAATGTATTAATACCTGCGACAGCATAACCGGAAGGAGCGTTTCTCTGAGGTACAAGCAAAGGACCGCCCGAATTGCCCATGTCTATCTGAGCCGTGTGCTGAATAAAAGGTCCTAAAAGGGTTTCATCATTCATGCTCTTCGGAAATCTGGCAGTTACGTTGGAAATTCTTCCGCTTGCAAACTGCCAAAGAGGAGTCATGCCAAGACCGGGAAAACCTGCAGAAAAAACTTCTTCGCCTTCTTCCGGAGCCCTGTTTATAAAAACCAAACCCTGCGTTACCAGCGGTCTTTCACCCGGAGGAAGCGCCATAATTGCAAGATCGTTTTCTTCATCTGTGGCTATAAGCCTTAAATTGTCTATCCTTTTTTTTGTGCCGTCTGTTCTTTCAAATGTGATAGAAATGGTATGAGCCTGGGCAATAACATGGTTATTTGTTATTACGTAAAAATTTCCTCTCGCGTCGCTGTATAAAAAGCCAGAGCCAAAGCCGCCTTTTAAAATCATATCTACAATTTTAGCAGTATCATTATCTCCCTGTTTTTCCAGCTCTTTTTTAATTTTTCCAAAGAAAGAAACAATACCGGGATGGTAACTCTGATTAATAAGACCGACATAATCGCGGACAACTGCAGCTCCTGTCTGTGCATTGACAAAAGCGGGAAATGCGATTAATAAAACCATCAAAATAAAAAAAGACCGTTTCATAAAATACTCCTACTATGAAAGATAGCAGATTTATACAGATAACACAAGATAAGTACAGGCATTTTTACTGTAAATAATGATGATTATCATGATAGACAAGTTAAAAACAATGCCTATCATGATAAAATCAGCGTCTGCCAGGCAGCGGAAGTTTTTTTAAGGCATCTGCAGCCTGCTTTTGAGCTTCTTCTTTTGCCTTTCGCTCGGCTTCTTGTTTAAGAGCCTGAGCCTGCTTATCAGCTTCTTCCCTTGCTTTCTTCGCGGCATCATCTGCCATCTGACGCACTGCTTGTTCACCCTGTCCCTGTAATTCTCTAATTTTAGCATTAAGAGCATCTTTTGTATTATCTATTGCAGCTTTGTCTCCCTTTGCAATCTTTAACAGGGTATCAACCTGTTCTTTGGAACCAAGTCTGCCGTCAATATATTCATCTATTTTTTTGCGTAAAGCAGCTTCAATATCCGCAATTGCTTTTTGAGCGTAAAGACTTGCAGTTTGGCGCAGCGCCTTGAGTATTAAATCCATCAGGTTTGTGCTTATGTTGAAATTGTCATTTTCGTACTTAATGCCCATGTTAACAACGCCCGCTTCCTGTACGGCTGTACCTATCGCCTCGGCTAATGATCCCTTTGGATCGACAAGCCGCGCTTGGCTTACATTGATGTTTCCGCCTGCGTTAATTTTTCCGTTTGGCAAACCTGTCATGCTGACAGAGAAATCACTTTCCCCTTTAAAGCCCATAATACCGATGCTGCCGAGCTGATCTCCAAGGCTTACAGGGAATCCTTTTCCCTTTATTTCTGCGTTAAATTTTTCCTGTGGATTAGATCTGAAATCCGCTCTTCCGTTAAAGCCGACTGTCCTCAGTAAATTGCCGCCGTCTTCTGTAAGACCCAAATTTAATGTTACAGGACCATTCGCGTTGGGATGGTGCGTAACAAAATCAGGATCGGAGCTTATGTTTTTAAGATCCAATGACCAGTTCCAAACATCAAGAGTAAAATCAGACGCAACCTGACCTAAATAAAAAGTAGGGTATGATACAACAGGGAAATGAACATCAGTTCCCTTAAATACAACCTTTTTTTCTTT
>JGI24695J34938_10003115_pt1 | contig 11839 bp, 8 predicted proteins | sample TergutCo191P3_FD_34938 | JGI IMG/M metagenome (IMG submission 34938) | reverse complement strand
CGTTAAATTACATTCAAGCAACGCTTGACTGTCCTGCAAGACAAAATTTAATTGACGGGGCTCTTTTCTAAAAAATTGGGGTTTTAGAGAAAAATAGATTATAAAACTGATCGGGTTTTGTAAAAAGTTCGGGGAATTATAATTAAAACAATTGAATTTTAAAGGAAATAAACGGTAATCACGGGGGGGGGGTATCTTTTATCAAATAATTAGAATGTATCAAAAAATCCCCCAAGTTATATAAAAATTTTCCGATTAAGCCCGCAAGGCTTCATCAATATATATCAATATAACACGGTAAAAATGATCTGTCAAAACAAAATTTTCTTTTTTTTCGATTTTTCCTTTGTCCTAAGAATTCTTTAAAATTTTTTTATTTTCGGTCATGCGTTTTGGCGCTTCCGATCCCATATATAGTAAATAAATTTTTGGAGGTTGTTATGAAGAAGTTTTGTTTTATGTTTCTGCTCTGGAGCGCCGTGATTTTGGGGTGCGCCGAATCTGAGGGAGTTATTCCCGAAAATTCGGGGACTCTTACTTTAATGACATGGAATATTCATAATCTGTTTGACGGAGCGGACAACGGTTATGAATATAACGAATTCCTGCAGTCGTCGGGATGGTCAGCGGAGAAGTATTTGGGAAGGCTGAATACAATTGCAGCGGCAATCGGCAGGATCGAACCGCAGCCGGATATTCTCATTTTTCAAGAGATTGAATCTCTGCAAATCCTGGAAGATTTGGCGGAATTCCTGCCAAGGGAATATTCATGGTGTCACTTTGCCAATAATCCCGAATCGGCAATCGGGCTGGGAATTTTAAGCCGTTATCCGCTTTATGAATCTAAAGCGCATTCAATCACTATCGAAGAAAATTCTACGCCAAGACCTGTTCTCGAAACAAGGATTTTAACGGATAACGGCGGTTTTATCATTTTCGCGAATCACTGGAAATCAAAAATCGGCGGTGATAAAATTACCGAAAATGTCCGTAAAGCTTCGGCGCGTGTAATTCTGCGGAGAATCAAAGAATTATGGGAAAGCGAGCCCGAAACCGGAATTATTATCGCCGGAGATTTAAACGAAAATTATGACGAGTTTTACAGGCAAGGGGCGAATGTTGTCTGCGCTTTAATGCCCGACGATCCGTTTTGCGTAACATTAACGGACATTAAAAAAAACGGGCAGAATGATTTTATCGTAATCAGCGGCAATAAACCGCCCGAGCCTCTTTATTTTCCCGAAGGAACCATTTCGCTTTTTTCGCCTTGGGTGCGCGATCTGGAAAACGGCTCATATTATTACTCTTATAATTGGGAAACAATCGATCATTTTCTTTTATCAAAACAATTTTTCGGCGGCTCAAACTGGGAATACGAAAGAATTTTTGTCGCCGATTTTGAGCCTTTCGCCAATGCGAACGGCTTTCCGGTTTCGTATAACGTTAAGACAGGTTACGGTTTAAGCGATCATCTTCCGCTTGTTTTAATTTTAAAAAAACAAGAAAGCGAGTAGCCGTTATTTTGCCGCATTGGTTTTTGCGTCTAGTTTATGAAGTATTGCCTGGAGCTGATCTTTTTCGATTAGATCGATAAGACGGGCTTCGGTGTATCTTTTTGCTTCTTCCGTGAAAGCGCCGACCGTGATGCAAATTCCTTTGCCGGCTTTTACGTCTTTTAAATGACCGCCGAAATCCCTTACTATTAATTCTCCGATCGAGCCTTGTGTTCTGATAAACCGGAACATTATTATGTCCGACCATTTTACCGTATCAATTTCGGCGAGAATATCCGCCCATTCATTTTTGTTTACGGATATATTCGTAATTTTTACTTTTGCTTTCGGGTAATAAGTCATTACGATTCTTCGGCACAATGCGATAAAATCCGCGGAAGACCCCATCAGGAATGTTTGCAAATTCCGGTTCGCGTTTAACTCAATATATTTTCCAAGCAGAACATTTACGTCTTTGTATGACGGAGTGTCCGCGTGGAGGGCTTTCAAGACAGGTATCGCCTTGTTTATTTCGTTCGTCTTTATTAATGTAGTCGCAAGTTTGTAACGCAGCTCCGCAAGAATATCGGCTTTTATATTTAAGTGCCGAAGACCGATTTCGAAATCCTGTATCGCCGCTTCGTATTGCCTTGTATCAAGATGGATTGTTCCGGCGATGAGACAGGCGTTCGGACCCATCACAGGATCGGCGCGCAGATGATTGTAAATTCGGAGCGCCTGATCAACCTGATTAGCCTCGTGATAACATTCGGCAAGCGTGTAAAGCGATTCCTTGTCATCAGGAGCAAGGTCGATCGCTTTGCGGATAAAGCTCATCGCTTCTTTCGGTTTTTTTAATCTAAAAAGAGCATGCCCCATATAACGGAGAACGGCGGAACTTTCCGGGTCCTGTATGCGGGCTTGTTTTAAAAGCTGAATCGCTTTTTCGTAATTTTTTCTTTCAAACTCCAGAGCGCCAAGCTCGTAATTAACTTCGAAGTTATCCTGCCTCAAAGATCTCGCCGTCGCAAAACCTTTGTATGCCTGTTCTGTCATGCCAAGTTTCTTTGAAGCCAGCCCGTATCTTAAATAAGCGGTAAATTGATCAAGTTCTTTTCCGTGACCCAGATTAAATTGTTCAATCAGCGCCTCGTAAGTCCTCATTGCCTTGTCCCAGTTTTGACCTTCAAAATACGCGTTACCCAGCACCAGGAGAGCTTCGGGATCATTAGGATTTTGAGACAATCTTTTGGTTGCTTCCTTGACAGCCGCGTCATTGTCTCTGGACTTTCCTCCGCCCAAAGAGGCTCCTTTGAGAAAACCTTTTAAAATAAAAATTATGCTTACAACCAAAACAATGGCAATAACGCCGAAAAGAACTGGACTCATAATTCATTATCGGTTTTTTTGTGCTTTTTATCAATAATATTGCCGATAATTAATCACAAGATGATTAAGGTTTGAAAAAAAAACCATTATCGCTGTTTTAACTGGTCTTGACAAAGGTAAATTCTGGATTAGAATTTAATAAAACCCGTTATTGCAGCCTGAAAAAAGGAGCTGTTTCGATGGCATCAAGTATTGGTATAAAGATTGCCAACGGTGAATTCTACCCGCTAGTCGAGGAGAATTCATCAATAAAAAAAAGATTAATTCTTACTACGGTTCATGATAATCAACCAAGCGTTCAAGTTGATCTCTTCAGAAGCCCGGTTAATGATATGTCCGACGCGCAGTATATCGGCACTGTAGTTGTAGAAAATATAAAACCCAAACCTAAGGGTGAGCCTTCGATCGAAATGGTAATTTCTTCGGACAGTGACGGCAATATAGTCGCGGATGCTATCGATCTTGATACGAACGCAAGCGGAGAACATTATGTTTTAACCGTTTCTTTAAAGTCTATGGATGATTCTGCGCGCGACGACGATCTTCCCGATTTCGAAATGGAATCTAACGAAGAGCCTCCTTCGGGATTATATCAGCATGCCGTACAAATACGCAGAGAAAAAAAACCGTTCCCCAAATGGATAATTATATTAATCGCGGCGGTTTTACTTTTGGGTCTTCTTGCAGGCTGGCTCTTTTTCCTTGGCGGATTGGATACAGTGCGTTCAATGTTAAAAAAACCGGTTGTTGTTCAGCCCGCTGTTCAGCCTGTTCCGGAGCCTGCCATTCAGCCTCAGCCCGAACCTGTAATCAGCGAGACTGCTCCTTCCGCAAGCGTTGAACCTGTCGTGCAGCTTGTTCCGCCTACGCCCGTCATTCAAGCGCCTGTGTCTCCGCCCGCGCAAAGACCCGCGAGAACCGGCGGAAGAAATCCTCCTGTCGCTTCGTATAACGTTCCCCAAGTGATTCCAAGAGAGGGAGTTAATTACAGAATTCGCTGGGGTGATACTTTATGGGATATTTCCGAAGCTTTCTACCGCGACCCTTGGCTTTACCCGAGGATCGCGCGTCACAATAATATCAGTAATCCGAATTTAATTATTTCGGGCAGGACAATCAGGGTTCCTCCCAGGAATTAATATATTAATAATACGACAGAGGCGCTGACAGAAATGATGCAAAATAAAAATAATTCTTTTTCTTTACCGTTTGCGCGGCGTCTTGGCGGCGTCGTCATTTTTTTTATGCTGTTTTCGTCATGCGCTACGCAGACTGTGAAAAGCCACGGTGATTTTTACAAAGGACTGCTGATCAATGACAATGTCCACGAAAAAATAACTTTATACGAAAAAGCTTTAAATGATTCCAACGAATTTGTCAGGCAGGCTGCCGCCGACGAACTGGCTGTTTTGATGTCACGCGGCAATGAACTTTCCGAAGGTACAATGAGAAAGGTTCAATCGGAAGCTTCATATTCATGGTCGGCGGCTTTTGATATTTCAGGCAGCAGATCGAGCAGAGAAAAAGCGCTGACATATCTGCTCGGGTTTGACCGCGATTATAACGTTGCTTTAGACGAAGCAAGAACTTTTTTTAAGAATGAATGTGAAAGAAACTTAATTATTTTCAGCGAGAGCGAAACAGCCGTCATTGAAGGTCATTACTCTGTTTTCAGGCTTCGCTACGGCGAAGGACTTACTCACTTTAGGCATTTTAAAAAAGATAATAAATGGCCGGAAAAAATCCCGGAAATTTTTATGCAGCACCCGAATTTAATAAATGATTTAGGGCGGGCGTTCCAATACACTTCTTCTTCCGGCACCGAAGGCCTTACTCTTTTTATTCAATGGGAAAAAAACCTGCAGGGATTATTACCGGAAGCGCCGGATGATTTGCGTTACAGGCTTTTATTTTTCGCAGGCAGAATCGCCCGCCGCGCGGGTGGAAGCAGCGCCGCGCAGGCAGTCACTCTCTTTGAACAGGCTCTGCCCCTTGCTCCCGATTATGAACAGCAGGACGCGTGCATCTGGTACATATTGGATTTATCGCTGACAGGTCCTGTCAATATTATCGCGGAAAGAATGGAAAGACTTATTCCTCTTTGGTACAGCGGCGGTTATTTTAACACTATAATGGAAAGATACCTGCACAGGCTTGTTTCGGCCCGCGAATGGAGAAGAATTATAACAACCTTTAACATAATTAAAGATATTCCGGGGTCAAGCATTAAATCCGGTTTCGCGTGGGTAATAGCCCGCTCAATCGAAGAAGGTTATCTTTCCGCCGACGACAGAAGGCTTGCTTCTAGAACGTTAAACGCAGCCGATGCTGACGCCGCGGCATTTATGCGGTTTGCTTATAACGCCGGCAATACGCTGCTTATGCCCGCTCTCTATTACCGTATGCGCAGCGCCGCGTATCTTGATCTGCCGTATCTTGATCTGGGTGATACAGCAAATTGCGGATGCCTCGAAGAAGATATTCCTCCTTCCGCTGTCGCTCAATTCCTTCTGGATTTTTTTAATTACGGCGCCGAAGGTTTCGCCGTTCCTTATATCAGAATACACGAAAACAATTTAACTCCGCGTGAATTATGCGCTGTGGCTAAAGCGCTCGATACCGCGGGAATGCATCCTCAGTCCATACGGATTGTTTCGCTTTACATCAACAGGGAAGGTTTTTGCAGGCACAGGCGCGATTTGGAACTGATGTATCCCCGGCCGTATCTTGAATTAATAGAAAAAAACGCTGAATTATTCGATCTTGAACCGGCTCTTGTTTTCGGACTTATCCGCACGGAAAGCGCTTTTCAAAACGCGGTTGCGTCTCACGCCGGAGCCGTGGGATTAATGCAGCTGATGCCCGCAACGGCAAGAGAACAGGCAAGAAAAATCCGAAACGAAGGCGGTCCTGATTTTTTTGATTCGGAAGAAAATATCGACAGAACGGATATAGACGCGAATTTATATATCGGATCGCATTATTATAATTATTTGCTTAACCGCTTTAACAATCATCAGCTTGCGCTTATGTCGTATAACGGCGGCGAAACCCGTGTACGCCGCTGGCAAAGGGCAAGCAGCCTCCCGATCGATCTTTTGGTCGAAACCGTAACAATCTACGAAACCAGAGATTACGGCAGAAGAGTCCCCGCCGTCGGAAAAATTTATGAAGAGCTTTATTACCGATAATAAAAAAATACTTGTTTTAATTCGGCAATCTTGACATTTTCCGAAATATAATACAAAACATTAAACTATGGAAAAAAGCAATAAATATTTAAAATTCTGGAAGAAATACGGACCGTATGCGCTTGTCGCAGGCGGTTCCTACGGATTAGGCGCGGCGTATTCCGAAGCTCTGGCGCGCAGGGGATTAAATCTTATAATCATAGCGCGCGATAAAGAACGGCTCGAAGCGGCGGCAGCGCGAATAAGAGAAAAATATTCAGTTGATGTAACCGCTGTTGCAGCCGATTTATCGGATTTTGAAAAAATAAAAAATTTAATATCGAACTTATTAAATGAAGATAAAAAAATTTCTGTCGGTTTAATGGTTTACAACGCGGCTTTCTCTCCCATAGGATTATTCGAAAACACAAGCGAAGATCATCTGTCTCTTGCCGCCGCAGTTAATGTAAAAACGCCTCTTTTGCTCGCTAAGTATTTTTCCGAACAGATGATCAAAAACAACCGCGGCGGAATTGTATTAATGTCGTCGCTTGCAGGAGCTCAGGGAAGTCCGAAGCTCGCGGCATACGCGGCGACAAAAGCGTTTAACGCCGTACTTGCCGAGGGTTTATGGAAGGAGTTAAAACCTCACGGCATTGACGTAATCGGCTGCTGCGCAGGCGCCATTCTTACGCCGGGTTACAAGCAGGCGGAAAAAACCAAACGGCAGGCTCCCGGCACCATGTCAGCTAACGATGTCGCGGAACAGACATTAAAAGCGCTCGGGAAAAAACCGATTATTATTCCGGGAGCGGTAAATAAAATCGGCCGTTTTGTTCTGACAAGACTTTTATCAAGAAAAGCCGCTGTCGGCATTATGTCGAAAAATACCGCGGGACTTAGGTAGTTTTAAAATCCGAAGTTTCGCGGCTGCATCGTATATAAAAAAGGAGATTAATATGGACATTAAATTGTGGTTATTTGGATTCTTGACAACTGTTATTGCTTATACCGGCATAACTCTTTTGCACATGATCTTTCCGGTTAAAAGAATGAAAGGTTATGTGAAACACGAAAAAACTGGCGAAACGCTGAACTACCGCATTAACGGAATAATGGTTCTTCCTGCAAGCATTTTAATCTGGTTCCTTCTTGGAAAATTCGGCATAGTCGCGTACGACTGGCTGTATCAGGTCAGATGGACAGGGCTTGTAAGCGCGATTGTTATCGGTTTGATTTTTTCATTTATACTTGTGTTAAAAGTTCCTTCTACGGGAAAACCTTTCCTTGCCGATTTCTGGTTCGGCAGAATTTGGAATCCGCAGATTGGAAACGGTTTTATTGACGCAAAGATGTGGCTTTATTTGATCGGTGCCGTTATGCTTCAATTAAACGCTCTTTCGTTTGCCGCGCATCATCTTCAGGTTATGGTTTGGAACGAAGCGCCCGATACAGGTTTATTGCAGGCGGTTTTCAGCAGTAATGTAAACATGGGATTCATGCTCGGCGTTGTAATGACAACGTGGTTCTGCTGGGATTATTTAATATTCGAAAAAATCCATCTTTACACTTACGATCTTTTCGCGGAAAGAGTCGGGTTTAAACTTGGATTCGGCTGTCTTACTTTTTATCCTTATTTCTACGCGATTCCGCTCTGGTGCACAGTCAATCTGCCGAATCCCGGTCACCCTGTTTGGCTGACAATTTTATTCGCGTGTCTTTTCCTTTTCGGATGGATATTCACACGCGGCGCGAATCTGCAAAAATATATTTTTAAAATTGCACCCGGCAAAAATTTTCTGTGGATGAAGCCGGAAGTAATAACAGACGGCAAACACAGCCTGCTTGTAAGCGTTTACTGGGGAGCAAGCCGCCACATCAATTATATGGGCGAAATAATCCAGGCAATCGCCATCGCTCTTTCCGCAGGATACCCCGGTGTATGGCAAGTCTGGCTGTATCCGATTTATTACATCGGACTTCTCTTCTCGCGTGAAGCTGATGACGGAAAAATCTGCAAGTTAAAATACGGTGATCTTTGGGATGTTTATAAAAAGAAGGTTAAATACAGGATTATTCCTTTTATCTGGTAAAAAAATACGCTTAAGCAGCAGTAACATATAATTTAATTCCGTAATTTTTTTACGGCATCTTGTAATTAAACGAGTGATATATTACGATAATAAAAGTATGTTATGTTCTTTTTCTGTTAAAAATTACAGAGGATTCAAAGATAAAGTTACCCTGGATCTGACATCGTCTGATTATAAATTCAATAATGAATGTATTAAAGACGGTTACGCGAACAAAGCGTTAATTTACGGTTATAACGGAGTCGGAAAGTCAAATTTAGGTCTTGCAATAATGGACATCATTACCAATTTAACAGATAAAGAAAAAACTTTGCTTCTTGACAGCAATTATCGTAACGCGGAAACTGATAATAATATAATAGAATTTGAATATATATTTAAGTTTCAGGAAATAATAATAAAATATCAGTACGGAAAAAAAACACCGGAACATATCGTATTTGAATACTTGTATATAAACGAAAAAAAAATATTGTCTTATAATCGAACACTTGAAGAACCATTAATAATAAATTTACACGGAACTGAAACATTATTAAAAGATATAAATAAAATACAAATATCCGTTTTAAAATATATAAAATCAAATACAGCATTGGATGAATCTCCGGAAACATACGCCATTAAAAGTTTTTTTAGTTTCGTTGATGGCATGTTATTATTTCGAAATTTATTGGATGAAAAGAAATATGTGGGATATGTAGTTGGAGGCTGGCGGATATTTGACGACATTATAAATAAAAATCATTTTCAGGATTTTATAGACTTTCTGGCATCCGCGAGAGTCCCTAATAATATTGAATTTAAGAAAATCGGAGAACAGCATGAAGTCTTTTTTTCCTATGAAACAGAGAGCAAGCGTAAGAATGAAATAGATTTCTTTAAATACAGCTCCACAGGAATGAAGACATTAAGTTTATTATTCTTTTGGCTTCAGAAAACTGGTAATGATAACATACCGCCTTCATTTATTTTTATTGATGAATTTGACGCGTTCTATCATCAGGAATTATCGGAATTTGTAATAAAAGAAATAAAAAAATTTAATAATTGCCAGATTATACTTACAACTCATGACACAGGCGTTATGTCGAATGATATAATGCGCCCTGACTGCCTGTTCCTTATGTACAAAGATAAAATACGTTCATTATCAAATTCTACAAGAAAAGAATTAAGATCCGCCCATAATATTGAAAAAATGTACCGGGCAGGCGCTTTCGATGAATAATATAATATTATTAATTTTTGAAGGTGAAACAATAGAAGACCAGATATTTAACAGCATTAAAACAAATTTTTTTTCATATCCAAAAAGCAATATCATTATAAAATCTTTTTATTGCGGCGAAATATTCCAGCTCTGGAATGAAATAAAAGATGATACAGATTTGGATATAGTGGAAATTATTAAAGAAAGACCGAACTCAAATATTGATAATCTTAACAGAAAAAATGTTTCAGAAATACATCTTTTTTTTGATCATGACGCTCATTCCCGTTCTTTTGAAACTAATAAGGAATATAATGAAAAAATTCAAAGTCTGCTTGACATATTTAATAATGAATATGAAGCGGGAAAACTCTGGATTAGCTACCCAATGGCTGAAGCGCTGAAACATTTTAAGACAAACCCAAACGATTGTTTTAATGACACGAGGATTTTAATTTCTGATTATATTAATTACAAAAATATAGTCAGTAAAAACAGTGATTATCTTGATATAAGAAAATATGATCCAACTGTCTGGTATAAACTGGTAATAATAAACACGCAAAGAACATTTTGTCTTATATCCAATGATTATAAAGACAATATTGAGTACGGCGAAATAAAAGATTGGTTTGAAGAAAATGCTAATATAACAAGAATGATACACGAAAAACAATTTTCAAAATTTATAGGCATAAATAATGAAGTTGCCGCTTTGTCCCCGTTTCCGCTTTTTTTATTATATTATTTTGGCGAACCATTTTATAACAATTGTAAAATTGAAGAGCAGACAAAAAATTGCAGCTTTGGCTGTTACAAATAAAAAAAGTATCCGAAAAGTATTTCATACTTTTCGGATACCTCCGTTTAATAAAAATCCTTAAATCTTAGAACGGTCTATCCGCTAAATACTTGTACTCTTTCCACACTCTTTCGGCTTGTTTCTTCGCCTTCGCGAGTAACATGTCCGCACGGGCGGGATCCGCAGCTTTAAGGCTCTTGAAGCGGACTTCCTTGTACATGAAATCTTCGATTTGCGTGGTCGGGTCTTTGGAGTCAAGCTGGAAGGGGTTCTTGCCCTGATCTTTCAATCTTGGATCGTAGCGGTACAACGGCCACAAGCCGCTTGTTACTACCGCTTTACCCTGTTCAAGTCCCTTGCTCATGTCGATGCCGTGGTTGATACAATGCGAGTACGCGATGATGATTGACGGTCCGTCGTAGGATTCAGCTTCGCGGAAAGCCTTAATGGTCTGAGCCATGTTTGCGCCTAACGAAATTTTCGCGACATAAACATAACCGTAGCTCATCGCAATTGCGCCAAGGTCTTTCTTTACTACGTCTTTACCGGCATACGCGAACTTCGCGATTGCGCCGACAGGAGTCGCTTTTGACATCTGACCGCCTGTGTTGGAATATACTTCTGTGTCCATACAAAGCAGGTTGACGTTTTTGTGAGAGGCGAGAACATGATCAAGTCCGCCGAAGCCGATGTCGTATGCCCAGCCGTCGCCGCCGAAGCCCCACACTGATCTTTTGACAAAATGATCGGCGAGCGAAAGCAGCATTTTCGCTGTAGGTTTAGAATCGTTTTTAATGGCGGCTTTAAGAACGTCGACATTTTTGCGCTGTTCTTCGATGGCTGCGTCGTTTTCCTGTTCATTGGAAAGCAGCTTGTCGATAATCGCGGCGGCAATACCTTCGCCTTTCGCGATTTTTGCGACATCGCGGACATGTTCCGCAAGCTTGTCGCTTGTCAACCTGAAGCCAAGCGCGAATTCCGCAGTGTCTTCAAAAAGGCTGTTTGACCATACAGGACCTCTTCCCTCGGCATTCTGGCAATAAGGCGTTGTCGGCAGGTTTCCGCCGTAGATTGAAGAACAGCCTGTCGCGTTCGCGATTAAAGCTCTGTCGCCGAAAAGCTGAGACATCAATTTAATATACGGTGTTTCACCGCAGCCGCCGCATGCGCCGGAGAATTCGAATAATGGGCGTTTGTAAGCCAGCGCTTTCGGATTACTAAGTTCGCCTGCCGCCGGTGTTTCGGGAAGACTGAGGAAGTAATCCCAAACGGCAACTTGTTCGGCATGAAGCACAGGATCATCGGAATATGATTTATAAGTCAGAGGCGAAGGACTTCCGTCGCCTTTGCACTGCGGACAAGCCGTGAAACAAACTCCGCATTCATAACAATCTTCGCAGGCGATAACCAATGCGGCTTTCATTCCGTCGACAGGTTTCGGTTTAATGTCGGCGGTTAGGAAACCTTTTGGAGCCTTGCTCACCTGATCTGCTGTAAGGTTTTTCATGCGGATACACGCGTGAGGACAAACAACCGTACAAATACCGCACTGCGTACAAACATCGGGGTTCCAAATAGGAACGCGCTCAGCGACAGAGCGTTTTTCGTACTGGCTTGTAGCTGTCGGGAATGTTCCGTCAGCGGGGATTTTGCTGACAGGCAGTGAATCGCCGCTCTGG
>JGI24695J34938_10003114_pt1 | contig 11840 bp, 10 predicted proteins | sample TergutCo191P3_FD_34938 | JGI IMG/M metagenome (IMG submission 34938) | reverse complement strand
TGCACTGTTCCTGCGATAATGTCGACGCGAACTCTTGCAAGCGAACGCGACAAAAAAATGACGATTCTTCTTACGCCGTTTATGAGCTGCGGCGCAAAAATTCCTATATACGCGCTTTTTACTGCGGCATTTTTCCCGAAAAATCAGGCGCTTGTAATGATCAGTTTGTATTTAATGGGAATTGTTTTTGCAGTACTTTCGGGCTTTATCATGAAAAAAACAATTTTTAGGGGAGCGCCTGTTCCGTTTGTAATGGAGCTTCCCAATTACAGGTTCCCCTCGATTAAAACAGTTTTAATTTTAATGTGGGAAAAAGCGAAAGATTTTATTCAAAGAGCGTTTACGATTATTTTTGTTGCGACTGTAATAATTTGGTTTTTGCAGTCTTTTGATATTCGTTTGAATCTTGTCCAAGACGGAACAGAAAGTATACTTGCAGCGATAGGTCAATTAATCAGCGTAATATTTTATCCGCTTGGGATAACTGACTGGAGAGTTTCTACCGCTCTTATTACGGGGTTTAGCGCGAAGGAAGCTGTGATAAGCACGCTTGCAGTTTTAACGGGCGCAAGCATCGCGGAGCTTGGAAAAACATTGCACACATTCTTTACGCCGTTAAGCGCATTTTGCTTTTTGGTTTTTACATTGCTGTACACTCCATGCGTCGCGGCAGTCGCGACAGTAAAACGCGAACTTGGCAGCATTAAGGGCACGGTATTTGTCATTCTGTATCAGACAATTTTTGCATGGCTCGCGGCATTTGCGATTTACAGGATTGGTATTTTGTTTATGTAATTTAGATACTCCCTGAAGACCTATTGTAACTTTTAACAATTTTAAATATTTGTTAATATATAACATAAACTATTTCAGGAGTATCTATGAATATAATACAAAAGCTTTCGTCGAAAAATTTGCTTATTTTCAATTTGGTTCTTATTGGAGCTATTTTTGGCTTTTCTTTGGCTTTTTTATCGTTTTCTTGCTCAACGCCGGGGTCAGGATCAAGGGCGAGAGCGCAGGAAAGCCAAGTTGTTATACCGGAAGACGCGCTTGCTGTGGCTGAATCCCTGCAGACTGTTTTTAGGTCGGTTTCCCAAAAAAGCGTTCCTTCGGTTGTTGAGTTAAAAACCGTTTCTGTAAGACGCCAGAATGTGCCGAGCTTTAACGGCATCCCATGGGAATTTTTCTTTGGACCGCGCGAAAGAGGACCGAACAATCAGGAACGCGAATTTCGTTCACAAGGTCTTGGTTCGGGTATTGTTGTACGAAACAGAAACGGCGTTTATTACGCGCTTACCAATCACCATGTTGTAGAAGGAGCCAGCGAGATTCGCGTTGCATTAGTTGACGGAAAAGAATACGACGCGGAACTTGTCGGCAGCGACGAGCGCAAAGATTTGGCGATTGTGTCGTTTAGAACAAGCGATTCCATTCCGCTTGCGGTTCTGGGTGATTCCGATACTGTCGAAGTCGGAGATTGGGCAATTGCGATAGGCAATCCGTTAGGCGAACAGTTTTCATTTTCCGTAACAATGGGAATCGTAAGCGCTGTGGGGCGCACCGGAGGACCCGGCGGTAATATAAATGATTTTATTCAGACAGACGCTCCAATTAATCAAGGAAACTCAGGCGGCCCGCTTATAAATATCCGCGGAGAAGTAATCGGCGTAAACACATGGATTGCAAGTAACATCTCGGGCGGCGGAAATGTCGGTCTTGGTTTTGCAATACCAATTAACAATGTAAAACGCACAATAGACGATTTAATCTCGACAGGCACAACAACATACGGATGGCTCGGCGTTTCTCTGCTTGAACCCAGCAGGGAAACAATTACAGCTCTTGGATTGGAAAACAAACGCGGTGCGTTAGCTGCTCAAGTGTTCCTGGGATCTCCTGCCGACACGGGAGGAATCAGAGCCGGTGACTTTATTACGCACGTTAACAGCAGAGAAGCGCGCGGAGTGCAGCAGCTTCAAATGCTTGTCGGCGAATTAAGAGCCGGCGAAAATGCAGTGTTTACAATAATTAGAGACAGGCAGGAAAGAGAGATTCGCGTCCGCATTGAGGCGCGAACAGAACAAGCCGCGTCAGATAACAGAAGACTTTGGCCCGGCGCAATCGTTGTACCGCTAAACGATCAGCTAAGACAGCAGTTACAGCTTGATAATAACGCAAGAGGTCTTCTTGTTGTGCAGGTTGTTTCAGGAAGCCCTGCCGATATTGTAGGTTTAAATCAGGGTGACAGAATCAGTTCTGTAAATGGCACAGCCGTAAATGATATCGCAGAATTTTACAGAGTGTTACGCGAAAGAACAAGCCGCGAACTATGGTTTGGCATTTTCAGAGGAGACGCAACTCTAGAATCATTACGATTCCGTCGCTGATAGAATGGATTTCGTCGCTAAAGGTCTACATTGAACACGGGGCGTCTTATGCGGTTTTGATCGTAATTAAAGATGTCCATATTAAACCGCCGCTCGGCTTCAAGAGTTGAGGGCGGTCCGTGTCCCGGCAGCACGATATAATCACCGGGAAGAGAAATAAGGCGGCTGCGTAGTTTGTTCATTTGGGTAGCTGCTCCGTATGCGCTTGCTGTCCTTCCGACAAGACCTGCCGTCAGCACATCGCCTGTAAAAAGCAGATTGTCGATTCTATAAACAACAGAATCGGAAGAATGACCAGGGATCGAAATTACCTCGACAGTAAAACCGCCTACGATAATTATGTCGCCGTCTTTTACCATCGCGGTTCTGTGATCCAGAATATTTTGATTGACAGCGAATACTTCGGCATTGTATATGCGCTTTAAAGTGCGAAGTCCGCGCACATGAGCCAAATGATCGTGCGTCACTAACACGGCTTTTAAATCAAGATTGTTGTGTTCGATTGTTTCAAGAGTAATATTTTCAATGCTGCCAGGGTCGACAATAATCGCGGCATTCTGCTGATCGATACCTGCATTATCCATTCCGATAATGTAACTGTTGCTGAAACCATATGAGCAGTATTGAAAAAATAATTTCATTGGTCTTCCATTTCAAAAACGGCTTCCGCCGTATTGGATGATTTGAATATAACATTTTCCTGCTTTGCGCTTGCGTAAAAAACGCGCTTTAAATTGCAGTTAATAAATGTTGTTTTTGCAAGGTCTGCGCTTATAAAACGGCTGTTGTACAAATTTGAATTATTAAATGATGTACCGCTTATCGTTGCGCCCTCAAAATTGACATGCACAACCTCTGCGCCTTCAAAAGTGCAATTACTAAAAACGCCTCCGGCAAAAGATACGAATTGAATATCAGATTCTGTGAAATCGCAGTCTGTAAATTCCGCAAAATCGAAAAAACTCATTCTGCATTTGATATGTGAAAATTTACAATTTATAAAAACCGAATCCTTAAAGTTGCAGCCGTAAAAATGATGTTTAGAAAAATCGGCGTTTTCAAAACGCATTCCGCAAACGCTAAGGTCTTTAATTGTTTCATGCGTATCTATGTAGGAGCATATGCGGATATATTCCTGTTCAGGATTTGCCTGATGAACAAAACATAAATTATACCCGGTGATTGCCGGTCTTCCGCACCCTGCAGCGCACGGATTAATTGTAAACATAGAAGCATTTTAACACATTTGCGCCTTTACAACCAGTCTTACAGAGGGTAAAATAATGACATGTGCTGGTATTGCGGAACTCCAATTAAAGACTCAGAGCCGATCGGACGTTCACTTCGATGCGCGGATTGCGGAAAGGATCTGCGTTCGTGTAAAAATTGCCGTTTCTTTCTTCCCGGTTCGAGGGGCGATTGCAAAGAATCGGGCGCAGAACTACAGCCTGATAAAGAAAGAGCAAACTTTTGCGATTGGTTTTCTTTGGATCAAAAATTCAAAAGTCAAACTGCAGGGCAAAGCGGCGAAAAAGAAAAAGCCGAAGCATCAAGAACAGCATTTGACAACTTGTTTAAGTAATATGAATAATAGACCTATTTTATTTATTGATTCAGGAATCGGCGGACTCACCTATTGCAGGGATTTTCAGAAAAAAAACCCGCATGAAAATATTTATTATCTTGCAGACAGGCAAAATTTTCCCTATGGTCTCCGTAAAAAAGAAGAGCTTTCTTCTATATTGATTACATTGACAGAAAAACTTTTAAAGTCGATAAACCCAAAAATAATTGTACTGGCGTGTAACACCGCAACTGTTTCCGCGCTTGAACCGCTGCGGCAAAAATTTAAAAATATCCCTTTTGTGGGAACAGTTCCCGCTGTAAAACCTGCGGTAAACGCAAGTGAATCAGGAAAAATCGGGATTCTGGGGACAGCGCGGACAATCGAAGACCCGTACAGCCAGCATATTGCAGAGGACTGCGAAACTCAAAACGGAAACCACCGCGAAATTTTCGGCGTAGCCGCGCCTGAACTTGTCGATTTTATTGAAAACCGTTTTGACAAAGCGGGTGACAACGAAAAAGCGCAAATTGTAAAAAAATACGTTGACAAATTCCGCATCGAAGGAGTTGATACCCTTGTCCTTGGCTGCACTCATTTTTTATACCTGCTAGAAGAGTTCAGGCGCGAATCTTCATTTGCCGGTATCAAAGTTTTTGATTCGCTTGAGGGTATTACAAAAAGAATAGAATATTTGTTAGATGAAAATGACGGCGCGTTAAGAGCGGAAATTTATTTAAAACCTGTACATTGGCTCATGCTTACAGGCGCGGAACCTGCAAGCGCTTCATGGCAGGATCGTTCGGCAAAAATGGGTTATACCCTTTGTATGCTTGATAACTTATAACAAACAATATGAAAAATGAAACTATAAGAGGACTTGTTATACGCGGCTCGCGAAATATCATGACGGTGCGCATTGATACGCCCGAAGGCAAAAAAGAAATAGAATGCAGAATAAAAGGAAAAGTGTTAAAAGGCCACGAAAATGTTTACAATCCGATTGCTCCGGGTGACTGGGTTTTGGTAAACAACTCAATGATTCTTTCTGTGGAAGAAAGGCGAAATCTTTTCAGCCGTTTTAATCAGAAAGGTCAATCAAGCCAATTGCTGGCGGCAAATATTGATTTAGTTCTTTGTCTTTGCACCCCTGTTTCTCCGCCGTTTAGACCGCGATTTTTGGACAGGGTATTGCTTCAGGCGGATATCGCAGGAATAGACGCGCTTGTTATCTGCAATAAAATTGATCTTGAATATGACGATATTGACGTTGATGAGCGTCTGGAAGAATACAAACGTATTGGTTATAAAGTATTATTCGTTTCTGCAAAAACAGGCGAAGGCATAGAAGAACTAAAGCGCGAAATAACTGGAAAAACCTGCGTTCTTACAGGTCAATCCGGCGTTGGAAAATCGAGTTTATTAAACGCGATCCAACCGGGGCTTAATATTCGCGAAGGAGAGCTAAACGAAAAATATGACAGAGGAGTTCATACAACAACGATGTCTGTCATGTTTGATATTTCCGATAATACGCGAATTATTGATACGCCGGGAGTTCGCCGCTTCATCCCGGATGGAATTGAATCTAACGAAGTGATTTCGTATATGCGCGAATTTGCTCCGCTTGCAGGAAAATGCAGCTTTGGTTTATCTTGTTCCCATAGAATTGAAACAGGATGTAAAATAATGGAAGCGGTACATGCCGGGGTAATTCACGAAGACCGCTATGAATGTTTTTTACGCATCATAGATGACATTGAAGGTAAAGGTAATGATGACTAAAGATGCGCTAGCGTTAAAAACACAAATACTTCTTGAATACCCGCAGATAATGGAAAGTGTTGCCTCCCACTGCGTAAGCGAAGAAGCTGCGTCCATTTTAAAAGAAACGCATCCCGATTACTCTGGCTCCTCGGAAGAAACAAAGAAAATTGTAAAAATTATTTTCTCATTTATAAAATTGCGTAATGACGAACCGCGCTCATGGCTTCCGTCAATCGGTTTCTTACTTCCCAAAATTGACACGGAAGGCGTAGTTCTTGATCTTGACGAAACGCTCGCTGCAGGGCTTTTTACAGAGCGCGGTATCGAACTTGTAAAATGGCTTTCCAAGGAAGAGGAATTAAAATCCCTTATTAAGGATTTGCCTGATTGCAGTCCTGTTGCCGCAGAAATATTTAAAATTATAGACAGGGAGGGAAACCTTCGTGATCTTCCTGCGTTACGCGCAATCAGAAAACGCATTAGCAGTTTGGAAAAAGATTTAAAAAACACGGTGTCACGCTATTCGTCCGAAGAAGACTACAAGAGAATGCTTCAGTCGCCGCTTCCTTCGCAAAGGGACGGAAGGGCTGTGCTTGCCGTCAAGGCGAATTACCGCGCAAGGATTCAAGGCATTGTTCACGAGGTTTCATCAAGCGGACAAACAGTATTTATTGAACCGATAGACGTTGTAGAAAAAAACAACGACCTTATTATGGAAAGAAGAAATCTGGACGCAGAGATTCAAAAAATTCTTCGCGAGCTTACGGAAAATATTTCCATTCATGCAGGCGACTTAAAAATATTCCATGAAAAAATAATTTATATTGAATGTTTAAGGGCAAGAGCAAAATATTCCGCCGTTAACGGAAGGCACTTTGCATCAAGTTCAAACGGAGCGCAAAGTCTATTATTAAAACAGGCTCGCCATCCGGGATTAAAAAAAGCCGTTCCCATCGACATCGAAATGAGCAGCGTTACGCGCACATTGATTGTTACCGGTCCCAACACAGGCGGAAAAACCGTCGCCTTAAAAACCCTTGGTCTTTTTGCAATGATGAACCAAAGCGCTCTTGCACTTCCCCTTGATGAAGGAAGCGTCCTTCCCGTCTTTGACGGAATATACGCAGACATCGGCGATGAGCAATCGATCAATCAGTCTCTTTCTACATTTTCCGCTCACATAACAAATGTGTCCGCAATAACCAAACACGCGACAGAAAATTCACTCGTCCTCCTTGACGAGCTTGGCTCCGGCACAGATCCGCAGGAAGGCGGCGCAATTGCAATGGCGGTTTTGGATTACCTGATAGAAAAAAATGCGCGCATGATCGTAACCACTCATCATGGAATATTGAAACATTACGGTTATACAAGACCCGGCGTGGAAAATGCCTCGGTAGAATTTAACGCACAGACTTTATCGCCCACTTACAAAATAATTAACGGGCTTCCCGGCGAAAGCAGGGCGATTGATATCGCGGCAAGTAACGGACTTGATGAGCAAATTGTAACTACGGCAAGAAATTATATAGACGACGAAAAATCAGACGTAAGCGAAATGATCAAAGGGCTTGAACAAAAACAAAGAGAACTTGCCGGCTTGGAAAAATTAAGCGAAATAGAACAAAGCAAGTTAAAAGAAGAAAAACGAAGAGCCGATTTAAAAGAACTGCAGCTTCGCCAAAAAGAAGCGGAATTGCAACGCGAATCTGTCGGGAAACTTTCGCAATTCTTAAAAGAAAGCAGAAAAACGCTTGAAAACCTCGTGCGTGAAGTAAAAGAAGGCGAGCTAACGCGCGAAAAAACATTAAAAGTAAAAGATTTTTTAAACGAATTAAGCGCATACGCAGAAACAGAAAGTGAAGCATTATCAGAAGAAGAAAAATCTATACGAAAGCAATTATTGGAAACAGAAAAAAAATCGCAATCAGGCAGCCCCGCCAGCGAAACGGTTTTTTCTGCCGGCATGGAAGTATTTGCGGGCAAATCAAAACAGCGCGGCATAATAATACGCGCCGATAAAAAGAAAACAAATGAATGGCTTGTCGAAATCGGTTCATTAAAAATGAACTTTACAGAAAGCGATTTAATCCCGGCATCAGTGCAGAAAAAACAAACAACAAAAGCATCATGGGCTGCGGAATACGGCGCGTCAAACGAAGCGGTTTATGAATTAAGAATACGCGGGATGCGCTTTGAAGAAGCAATGGAACTTGTACGCAAACAGGTAGATGCCGCAGTTTTGACAGGTTTAAAAAATTTCGCAATAATACACGGCAAGGGCTACGGCATTTTGCGTCAGGGAGTTCATGATTATTTAGGAAGCCATCCTGCGGTAGGCGAGTTTCATTTTGCGCGTCCCGAAAACGGCGGGTACGGCAAAACAGAAGTAACGCTTAAATAAAATTATTAATCCACAAGAGGTTCGTCAGTATCCATTAAATCGGGAATTACATAAACAAGCGAACCTGACTGACGCACTCGAAGCTCTGCAAAACCTTTGTTAACCATCGCATCCAAATCTTTTTTTGCTTCTTCCATTGAGACATTTGCAGATAACGCAAGCTCGCTTGCAGTAATAATTCCTTTATTAGCCTTTGCTAATTTTAAGATAGTGCGTTCAATGGGTTCTTTTTCGCGTACAATACGGGACTGCCCATCATCAACGTTACGCCATCCCTTATTTTCATCCTTGCGCCTTATAGTTTCATCAATAATTGCATTTCGAATATTTGCTTCTCTAACCTGAGACGGAAGAGTAAAAAAATCATAGAAAGAGCCAATTGTAAAAATGCCGCCTGTAAACAACCATAAAAGACCTGTACCGTGCTTACCAAGGTAATGACGATGCAAACCAAGCACCCCCCAGCCGGAAAGAAAAAATAAAATATAGGCGATTACCGTGTTATACATTAATATAGGTTACAACTAATTTATTAAACCGTCAATTCCTTGTTTTATCGTAAGGCTCGCCGACAGCTTTTGGCGCGTGATCCTTTCCTGAAAAAACAACGAGAGTTAAAAGCGTAATTAAATACGGCAGCATATTAAAAACTTCGGAAGGCAGAAAATCGAGGCTTCTTATATTAAAAACATTTACCGCGAAACTTGAAGAAAAACCAAACAAGAGACTCGCGCCGAAAACGCCAAGCGGCAGCCAGCGTCCGAATGAAACTGCGGCAAGCGCGATAAAACCTTTTCCATTAATTGTGTTTACCGTAAATTGAATATCCTGAGTTAAAACAACGCAAGCGCCTGCAAGACCTGCAAGAACGCCGGAAACAAAAACGGCGATATATCGAATCTTAATTACATTGACACCTGCCGCGGCTAATGCCTGCGGATGTTCGCCTGCTGCGCGAAGCCTGAGTCCCGAAGGACGTTTGTATAAAACAAACCATGTAATGGCAAGAATCGCAAGCGCGATCCAAACTGTAGGATAAATTCCAAGAAAACCCGCAGGCATTCCCATACGGTAACTCATAGATCGATCCATTTTAAAAATTAACTGACAAACAAAAACGGTAAGACCTGCAGACAGAAGATTTATTCCCGTGCCGGATACTACTTGATCCGCTCTTAATGTAACAGATGCAAATGCGTGTATTAAAGAAAACGCTCCTCCGCAAATGGACGCAAAAATTAAAGCAAGCGGAATTGAAAAACCTATTTTCGTTTCCAACAAAACATGAGTAACAGCGGCAGTCATGGCTCCAATTGACATTAGCCCTTCAAGGGCAATATTTACAACGCCGGCGCGTTCGCAGATCATGCCTCCTATTGCCGCAATCAAAATGGGAGAAACAATTAATAATGTCGAGGCAAGCATTCCTGTCATTCTTCCCCCTTGGTTTTTCTTTTTTTTGCGCGCCAATCAACGAACATTTTAATGCCGGGACGAAGCGCGATAAACACAACGACCAACCCCATTATAATGGAAACAATTTCTCTTGGAATCTGACGCGACTGCATTAATGGCTGCGCGGATTTTAACATTCCAAAAAGTAATCCCATAACGGAGATTCCAATCGCGGAACAATTACCGCCCAGCGCAACCGCGATTCCGTCAAAACCGTATCCTTCAAAACCTGAAAGCACGCGTCCGTAAGTGAATAATCCCAATGAGACAATCGCGCCTGCAAGACCCGCGAACGCCCCGGAAACAGCCATTGCAATCGTAATGTTTGTTTTAACTCGGATGCCTGCATACAGCGCGGCATTTTTGTTTAAACCTGCAGCGCGAAGGGAAAAACCAAGCGTGCTTTTTTCCATAATGATCCAATAAATTAAAACGGCAAAAATCGTAAGCCACAAACCGTTGTTAAGCCTTGAATTATTCGTAATCGATGTAAAAAAAGAATTGGAAAGCGAAACCGTATTTGTAAAATCCGGCGTTCTAAACGTACTGCTGCCGGGGATTCTTAAAGTGATAAGCCGGTGAATAAATAAAGCGATGTAATTCATCATGATGGTTGTAACAACTTCCGAGACTTTAAACCGCGCCTTAAAAAAACCGGCGATAGAACCCCACGCGCCTCCGGCAACAATTGCACCTAACACAGCGATTGACCAATGCGCTCCTGCAAGCGAAACGCCGATAAGCTGCGCCGCGGTAAGCCCCGCTATGTACTGCCCTTCTGCGCCGATATTAAATAAACCTGAACGCGCGGAAAATCCCATGCTTAATCCGCAAAGAATAAGCGGCATGGAAGCGACAAACCATTCGCCGACATAACGCGCATTCCATGTGCCGCGGCGCGAATCGAATCCGCTTACCACTTGCACAATCGCCTGATACATGCCGGACGGATTTCTTCCGATCAATAAAAGGATAATAGTCGCTACAAGAAAACCGAGAAAGACAACTACGGCAGAAACCATAGCATTAGAACCAGAAAGAAAATTGAGAAGTTTTTTTTCCAGTTCTTTTAGCTTAGTCGTCAATCGCTCTTAAATTTTGCGGAAAGCCGGGTAGACGCCTTGCTTCTGCGTAAGTAGGCACAACTGTAACTTGACCATTCGCGATTGAAGTTTTTACAATCTCAAGGCTATTGATAATATTCTGGCTTAACGCCGAATTTGCGGCGGAATAACCAACGCCTTCAGCAGCCAAGTCAAAAGTGATAACCCTTGCATTAAAAGTATTATTTCTAACCGCATTGAGCGCGTAAATTACGCTGTTCTCTACGCGTTTAAGCATCGATGTAAGAACCGCAGATTCTGTCGCATTGTACAATCCGTCTTCGAATTGATCGGAATCAACTCCGATAGCCCAGACATTTCTGCCTGCCGCGCGGTATTCTCTTGCCTGAGCAATTGTTCCGTTACCGCTGTTTCCTGCGGCAGAAAAAATCGCATATACGCCTGAATCATACCAGTTCATCGCCTGAATTTTTGCAAGTCCCGGCTCGCCCCAGCTTAAAACATAGTAATCGAGTACTTCGGCATTTGGAATAATCGAAAGGACACCTTGTACAAAACCTACATGAAATTTTGTAATAACAGCTCCCGGTACTCCGCCGATAAAACCAAAGCGCGGATTTTCGATTCCGTCTTCGAGCGCTTTTAACGCAGCCGCAACGCCGACAAGGTATGAGCCTTCATGTTCGGCATAAGCTGCCTGCATAACATTCCCTGAGTCCAGCCAGTCAACATCGACAATTAAATATTTCTGATTGGGATTGTCTGCCGAAACTTCTGTTAACGCGTTATCCCATGTAAAACCATTTACAATAATGAGGTCGTAACCTTCATCGGTCGCCTGCCTTAAATTGGGAACATACATGCTGGGATCGGTTGCTGTTACCCAATCGTAAGCCGTACCCCTCTGCCTTGGCTGCTCCCATGTATCGCCGTAAAAGGACAAAATGCCTCTCCAAGCGGCGGCATTAAAAGATCTGTCGTCGATACCGGTATTATCGGTAAGCAGACGAACCGAAACTCCCATGTCAACAATAGGACCCAAATCCGATCCTTTTCTCTGACAGGAAATTGATACTATCGAAATTAAAATTAGACAAGCGACAAGAAACTTTTTCATACTAACCTCCAAAAAAAATAATGGGCATACACGGATTCGAACCATGGACATCCTGCGTGTAAAACAGGCGCTCTAACCA
>JGI24695J34938_10003113_pt1 | contig 11840 bp, 7 predicted proteins | sample TergutCo191P3_FD_34938 | JGI IMG/M metagenome (IMG submission 34938) | reverse complement strand
TTTCTTCGGCGCGGTAATACCCGAGGTACCCGTTTTTATTACAATTTTTATTTCATTTGTTTTTGGGCTTCTGTGTTCTATCCCGTTGGTTGTACTAATAATGAGAAAGCAAAAAAGAAACACGCGTAAGGAAAATGATGAGCATTTAAATTATAATCCCGCAGAAAGCGTGTATGCCGAACCTTCGGCTGACGAAAAAATTAAAAACGACGCGCAGGAAGCAAAAAAAAGATTTTTCCTTAACAGGAAGAAAAAATGAAAAAACCTTCCGGGTGCGGCTTCATTGATATAAACATCTTTAGCTTAATTGCGTTCTTCGCGTTTATGGCAGTATCAACTGTAAGTTTCGCTCAAATAGGTTTTTCACTGAAAACAGAAATTGACAATATCGAAAGAACGATTACAAGGCAGGGTATAACGGCGGAAGAGAAACACAGCGCCCTTATAAATCTGGCGCGGCTTAGGCAGTTATCGGGGGATATCGAAGGCGCGGCAAGAAACTGGTTGGAAGCAGCTGCCGTAATTCCCGGCAGAGTAGACGATGACGCTCTTTTAAACTGCGCTTATTGTCTTGCCGCAATGGGCGAATGGGAGAGGGCTTCCGCCGCGCTTGTGCCGCTGCTTTCAAGATACAAACGGGCGCGTTTTTTAAACATCACTATTAATTCGCTGCAAACCGGTAATTTTAATGAACTTGAAAGCCTCGCAGGAAATCCCGAATACGCGGATATGAAAGCCGAAATTTTACTCATTTTATGGAAATTAACTGGCAGCGCGTCATGGAGGCTTATCCTTGTAAACGAGTTTCCTCATACGCCGGAAGGCCGTCTTGCCGCTGGAGCAAGTCAAGTAACTGTAAATAATGTCGCAATTAATCCAACGCCGTTCTGGTTTTTTTTAAACGGTCTTGATTCACTGGCTTTTGCCGAAAGCGGATCGGCTTCTGCACCTGTTTCGCAGACAGGCTCTTCTTCGTCAACAGCAAGCAGCGTCCGTATTGAAAATTCCGCGCGGCTTCAAACCGGAATTTTTAGTCAGCAGACAAACGCTCAATATCAGGCGGAAAGGTTAAGACAAGCAGGATTTAATCCCGTTATTGAACAACGCGTTTCAAGTATGTGGGCGGTAACTGTTCCAGCGGGAGCAAACGAAAACCGCACAATACAGGATCTCCGTGCCGCAGGGTTTGAGTCATTTCCGGTAAGGTAATTACGATAAATAAATATTAATTACTATCATGTGAATTTTTTCCTAAAAGCGCGAACTAGGAACCTACGGTTCCATGGTTCGAAAGTTTAAGAAAAGCCTCGTGTATTTAATTCTTATTTTTTTCACTTAACGGCACATCATTTATAATATTTGCTAAAAATAAATCAAAAAAAGTGGACATTGTAACATTTATTTCGTATATTTTACTTATTAATGATACAATACTGTATTTGATTATTTCGAAAATGGTATGATGTATTGTTTCTTATATATTATAGGGAGAAAAAAATATGAAAATCGGAATGAAGCTTATTCTCATTATTTCCGCGGTCAACCTTGTCGGCGTAGGCGGGTTAACCATTACAGCGACAATGATCGCGTCCAATGGGATTACGTCAATATCGGAAGAAAACGCCCGCAACGTCACTGCGGTGACGGCAGGTTCGGTTAAGGCGTTTTTGGAAGTTCCTTTTGATGAAATCAGGGGCTATGTATACTTATTAGAAAATTTAGATAAAGCTGTCCCTGCTGCTGAAAGAAGGGATATGGTTAATTTTTATCTGGAAACCCTAGCCAATAAGAATCCGGATTGGATAGGTGTATGGGCAATTTATGAACAGGACGCTCTTGACGGTAATGATGCCGCCTATGTGAATACTCCGGGAAGCGATAGAACAGGAAGGTTCATAAGCTACTGGACAAACGATCATGGCAAGGTAAGCATGTCCGCGGCTACAGATTTTGAAAATGCCGATTATTACACCATCCCGCTGCGATCCGGCAAAGAAGTGATCGCCGAGCCCTATATGGGAAATGTTTCCGGACGGCAAACATTGGTCACCAGCGTTGTAGTTCCGATAATACATAATGGTCGGGCAGTAGGAGCGGCCGGGGTAGACCTTGAATTGACTGAAATACAATCAATGATAAGCGTAATAAAACCTTTTGGTACCGGGAGTGCCGGGTTATACAGCCCAAACGGTCTGGTGCTTTCCGCTTCTGACCAAACTAAACTGGGAAAAAATTTAAGAGAAGCTTCATTCAGCATATACGGCGATCATGTGACCTCTTTGTTGAATTTAGTAAAAGCAGGCAGAGAATTCCTGCAATCATTTTATTCAGAAGAACATAGCGCCAAGGTAATGGCGATAACCTACCCGTTTTTTATCGGAGGCGACACTACAGCGTGGAGCGCTGTAACTATTGTGCCGGAAGCTACGATTCTTGCAGAGGTTAACCAGATGACAATTGTATTAATTATTCTCGGCGTTGGAATCCTGGCGGTTATCACTGTTGTTATCTTTTTAGTGTCCCGTTCAATTACAGCTCCGTTGAAATCGATGGAGAAAGTCTTTACATTTATCGGCGACGGCGATTTTACACAAACTGTTGAAGCCAAAGGCAACGATGAAATCGGCAATATCGGCCGCGCTTTAAACTCCACTGTGGATAAAATTAAATCTCTTATCAATGTCATTAAAGTACAAGCGTCGGATCTTGCTAAAATCGGCACCGATCTTGCTTCCAACATGAATGAAACAGCCGCTGCGGTAAACCAGATCACCGCGAATATTCAAAGCATAAAAGGGCGCGCCATCAACCAGAGCGCGAGCGTTTCCGAAACAAACGCGACAATGGAGCAGATCACTGTAAATATAACAAAACTAAACCAGCAGGTTGAGAAGCAGACAACATCGGTCGCTCAATCATCTTCTGCGATTGAGGAAATGCTTGCCAACGTCCAGTCAGTTACCACCACTCTTATTAAAAACAAGGAAAATGTAAACTCGCTTACAGGCGCTTCGGAAGTCGGACGTTCAAGCCTTCAGGATGTTGCTTCGGACATTCAGGAAATTACCCGTGAGTCCGAAGGCTTAATGGAAATTAACTCGGTCATGGAAAATATCGCTAGTCAGACCAACTTACTTTCGATGAACGCTGCGATAGAAGCGGCTCACGCGGGTGAAGTAGGCAAGGGATTCGCGGTTGTTGCTGATGAAATCCGCAAGCTTGCTGAGAATTCGTCAGAGCAGTCCAAGACTATCGGCGCTGTTTTAAAAAAGATAAAAGAATCAATCGATAAGATCACAAGATCGACAAATGATGTTCTTCAAAAGTTTGAGATCATAGACGAACACATCAAAACAGTCGCCGATCAGGAAGAGAATATCCGCAACGCGATGGAAGAACAGAGTCAGGGAAGTAAACAAGTATTAGAAGCTGTAAGTAACCTTAACGATATAACCCGTCATGTAAAGAGCGAAGCCGATGAAATGCGAAACGGCTCAAAGGAAGTTATACAGGAAGGCAAAAACCTTGAGGTTATCACTCAGGAAATAACAGGCGGTATGAACGAAATGGCAACAGGCGCTGATCAAATTAATATCGCCGTTAATCAGGTAAATGATATAACAGTAAAAAATCATGAAAAAGTTGACACGCTAATGAGAGAAGTCTCCCGCTTTAAGGTTGATTAAAAAGCGAGGCGGGAGCCGTGACCGGGTTTACTCAAGTCATGATAAGGCGGGTGAATTAGAATTCTGCAAGTGATGCGGAGTGTAAATTAGAATGAGGATTCCCTTTTTCGTTTACACGCGCATCACTTAGTGTTTTAAAAAATGCTGCCAAAAATATCCGGTCATTGACGCGCATATCCTGAATCATATAAACTTCATCAAGGAAAAAAAATGAAACAATATGCTCAGATGAACAATGAAGAACTGTCTTCATTAAAAAAAGAACTGGATGAAGTTTTTTTATCGCACAAGAAAAAAGAGAAGAAACTCAATATGACACGCGGCGTTCCATCGGACGAACAGCTTGCCTTATGCAATGATATGCTTACATGCCTTAGCGCTGATGATTTTAAAGCCGCAGGCGGCGCTGATTGCAGAAACTACGGCGGGATTGACGGCATTCCCGAAATAAAAAAAATATTCGCAGACCTTTTGGATGTTACCCCAGACGAGGTGATTGCCGCGGGGAATTCTTCTTTAGCTTTAATGTTTGACAATGTGGCTGTTAATATGTCGCACGGAGTCAGGGACGGAAAGCCGTGGCAGAATCAGGGGCAGGTAAAATTCTTATGCCCGTCACCAGGTTATGATCGTCATTTTACAATTTGTAAATATTTCCATATCGAGATGATTCCTGTCGCGATGGGGCAGAACGGCCCTGATATGAACGCTGTCGAAGATTTGGTTTCCAAAGACCCGATGATAAAAGGAATCTGGTGCGTTCCAAGATTTTCAAATCCGACGGGTATAATTTATTCCGATGATACTGTTAGGCGTTTTGCAAATTTAAAACCGGCCGCGAAAGATTTTCGTGTATATTGGGATAACGCTTATGCGATTCATGATCTTGAAAACGGATGTCCCAAAATCCTCAATATCATCCGCCTTTGCGAAGAAAGCGGAAATCCGAATATGGTTTATGTATTCGCTTCTTTTTCCAAGGTAAGTTTCGCAGGCGCGTCCGTTACGTGCATGGCGTCCTCAAAATCAAATATCGAATTTATTAAACAGAGGCTGACAGCTCAGACAATAGGCCCCGATAAATTAAACCAGCTTCGCCACGCCCGTTTCTTTAAAGACGCAGACGGCGTTATGGCTCACATGGAAAAGCACGCGCAGATTTTGCGTCCTAAATTTAAACTTGTTTCCGAAACTTTGCAAAATGAACTTGGCTCTCTTGGGATCGCAAGCTGGTCAAATCCCGGGGGCGGTTACTTTGTCAGTTTTGACGCAATGGAAGGCTGCGCTAAAAGAGTAGTTGCGCTTTGCGCCGAGGCAGGCGTAGCGCTTACTCCCGCGGGCGCCACATTCCCGAACGGCGACGCGCAGGATAAGAATATCCGTATCGCTCCGACATGCCCTCCTTTAAGCGAGCTTAAAGAAGCGCTGGATATTTTCTGCGCCGCGGTAAAGCTTGCAAGCGCAGAAAAACTGCTCCAGGGTAAATAATCTTTTCTTAAACAATTTTAGTTTGATAATTTTTTAATCTGAATTTGTATAAAAACCATGTTAATATATTACAGAGGGAATGCTTACATGGCTTTTGTTGACATCTCGGACGCGGATTTCTGTGCTGCAAATGAAAATGAAAGTTTTAAAATTATTTATGTTGATGATGTTTCTTCGAGTCTTGTCGCGCTTAAAAGAAGACTTTCAAATCATCATGAAGTGTACTGCGCGGAGAACTACGATGAAATGTTTAATGTCCTTGAGAATGTCATGCCGGATATAATTTTTTTGGATATAAATATGCCGGGCGCTGACGGTTACGAAGTAATTAAATCCTTAAAAGAAGATGAAAGATACGCTAAAATACCTGTTGTCTTTTTTACAGGTAATCGCGACAGAAAAAGCGTGCTTAAAGGGCTTTCTCTCGGCGCGGCTGATTATATAATAAAACCGTTTGAAACTCCGAACTTGCTTGAATGTATCAATAAACATGTTGCCGCGGGCAGGTCAGAAAAAATCAATGAAGCGGACGATAAACCGCGCGTTCTTGCTGTTGACGATATTGCCAGTGTTTTAAAATCAATTCAAAAGGTTTTATGCAATGACTATATTGTACATACAATATCAAGGCCTGAATCTGTTTTGGACTTTCTAAAATTGAGAAAGCCTGATTTAATCATTATGGATTATTTAATGCCTGTTTATAACGGATTCGAACTTATACCAATGATACGGGAACTATCAGGATATGAAGATACGCCGATTATCATGCTGACATCGGTGGGAACGTTAAACAACATTAAAGAAGCGGTTGCGCTTGGAGCCTGCGATTTTATAGTAAAACCTTTTAGGGATAACGAATTAATTGAAAAAATCGCGAAAAATATCAAGGTGAATAAAAAATGAATATACGCAGCAGTATCATTCTGGTTATTGTTTTAACTAACCTTATTATAATAATATTCAGCATTTCCACAGGAATTATTTTTGTCAAAGCGCAAATGGAATTATCCATAGAGTCCGACCTGACAGTAATGGCGAATATCGCTGATCATTTTTTAAGCGCCGAGATTGAACTTCTTAAATTTAAGGCAGATGCGGCGGCAAAGAGTCTTGAGGCGTATGATGAATCAAGATGGCGGGAAATTTTACCGCAGCAGCTTCTTTTATACCCTGAGTTTACTGCAATGGCTGTTATTGATTACGCAGGGGAGCTTACAGCCGGTTTCGGCGGGACAGCGGCGTATACCGAAATTGTAAACGATAAAAATATTCGCAGGGCGTTTAATGTATCCGGCGGAGGTTCAGGCAAAATCGCGTTCACTTCTACCATAAAAACAGATAATGGAGTTGTATTTTATATGGCGGCTCCGCTTTGGAATTCAAGCGGTAAAATTCTTTTATTAACGCTTCCCGGAACGTATTTTTCAAAGCGTCTTTCCAAATTAGTTATTTGGGAAACAGGCCATGTTTATATGAGCGATTCTGAAGGTTACGCGATTGCTAATCCGCGCGAAAATTGGCTTCATGAAAGATTCAATTATATTCAAATCGCGCAGACAGATAATACATTTAAGGAACTGGCGCAGACTGTGACACGCATGACGATGGGAGAGACAGGCATTGGGTATTACTCAATAAACGGCATTCAGAGGATATGCTCATTCAGACCTGTTTCCGGATCGGAAGAAGGCTGGAGTCTTGGTGTTTTAGCGCCCAATCCTGAAAACCCTGCAAGGAATTTGGATCGAATGCTTTTTGTGGTCGCTGTTATCAGCATTTTACTTAATATTATTGCCGCAGTAATCGCGTCCGGTTTCCTTAAAAAACCGTTTGAAAGAATCGCGATTCTAAAAAATGAAGCCGATGCCGCCAACAAAGCGAAGAGTATTTTTCTAAGCACCATGAGCCATGAAATCCGCACGCCGATGAACGCGATACTGGGAATCAGTGAAATACAGCTCCAAAAGGAATCGCTTGATCCTTTAATAAAAGAAGCGTTTATTAAAATATTCACTTCGGGCGATTTACTGCTCAGCATCATTAACGATATTCTTGATCTTTCAAAAATAGAAGCCGGCAAGCTTGAACTGATGACAGATGAATATGAAATCGCCAGTACGATCAACGACACTACGCAGCTTAATATGCTGAGAATCGGCAGCAAGTTCATTAAATTTGAATTGGATATCAATGAAAATATTCCGTCTCGTTTAATGGGAGACGAGCTGCGCATAAAACAAATTTTAAATAATCTTCTTTCCAACGCTTTTAAATATACAGAAGAGGGAATTGTCAGGCTGTCTGTTAACGTTGAAGACGCGGAAGATAATAATGTGACATTGGTTATTATCGTCAAAGACTCAGGACAGGGAATGACAGACGAACAGATAAGCAAGCTCTTCGATGAATACGCTCAGTTCAATCAAAAAGCCAATCGTCTGAAAGAAGGCACAGGTCTGGGTATGAGTATTACTCATAAACTTATCAGTCTAATGAAAGGAAGCATTAAGATAGAAAGCGCTCCCGGCAAAGGCTCCGCATTTACTGTGCGCCTGCCGCAGGGAAAATGCGTTTCGGGCGTACTTGGAAAAGAGCTCGCTGAAAATTTAAGCCTGTTCAATATGTATAACGGCAATCACCTGAATAAAATTAAAGTAACATGCGAGCCCATGCCTTACGGGAGTATTTTGATTGTAGATGATGTGGAAGCCAATATTTATGTAGCCAAAGGACTACTGGCCATATATGAAATTAAAATATATTCAGCTAATAACGCTCATGACGCGATAAACAGAATTAAGCAGGGCGAAGTGTTCGATATAATTTTTATGGATCATATGATGCCGGTGATGGATGGAATTGAGGCGACAAAATATATCCGTGAACTGGGATATACAGCCCCGATTATAGCGCTGTCAGCCAATGTGCTTGAGGGGCAGGTTGAAGTATTCAAACAAAACGGATTTGACGATTTTATCTCTAAGCCGATCGACCTGCGTCATTTAAATCTGCTTCTTAATAAATATGTTCGCGATAAACAGCCGCAGGAAGTATTAGACGAAATCCGCAGATTATACGCGCAGCGAAAACAGGCGCAGAAAAATGATGAAAATACAGCAAGTCCGGTAACTAATGAACATCAAACGGATTCATCAAAATCGGTATTAAATGACATGAAAATTCCGGGGCTTGATATCGCAAAAGGGGTTAAAAGGTTTAACGGCAATGAAGCAGCATACCTAGACGTTCTGCGCTCTTATGCAGCTTGTGTAAATGACGCCCTTGATGCAATTGAAACAGTAGACGAGAAATCTCTTAACAGTTATGTGATAAAGGTTCACGGAATTAAAGGAACAAGCATGGATATTTACGCCGAACCTGTCGCCGCTAAAGCAAAATCACTTGAAGAAGCCGGAAAAGCGGGCGATTTAAATTACATAAAAGAAAATCATATAGTTTTTTACAAGGACGCAAGGGAGCTTGTAAACAGCATAGAAAATATGCTTTTTGAAATAGACAAAAAAAGCGATAAACCTTTAAGAGAAAGACCAGATGAATTAATTTTGTTTAAACTAATAGAAGCCTGCAAAAGTTTTGATATGGGCGGAGCGGAAGAAGCGATGGCTGAACTTGAAAAATACAGATACGAGGCTGATAATGACCTTGTAATCTGGCTTAGAAACAGCGTTGACAGAACGCAATTTGAGGAAATTGCCGCAAAACTTTTAGATTAAAGCGCGTGCAGGGTTTTACATATAAACTTTTTTTTATTCGTGGCGAGGGTTTAATACCCCGCCCTTCAGGGTGTTTTTTCTCGGTATTAAACCCGAGACCAATACCTTGTGAGAACAACATACCTCGTCCCTTCAGGGCGAGGTTGTTGATTAAAAATTATTACTATTTTCGTATTAGCTGTTATATAATTAATAAAACAATTTTAAGGAGTTTAATATGGCAAAATCAGAAATAGACAGACTACCGTATTTATTAAAACTTGTACTGACTATTATCCCGGCTACCGGCTTTATCTTTCAGGGAATAAACCGTATCCTTCGCGGTAAATTTATCGCTGGTATACTCTGGATTATAACCGGCGGAATTTTCGGAATCGGCTGGATCATTGATATTATTACCATGGTGTTTTCTAAAGATATAAAATTACTGGCTTAATTTAATATTTCTTTTGTAAGTTGCTCAATAATTAAAGTTATCGAATAACTCTAATATCTGCCCTCTTTACGCGCAAGCCTCTTTTATATAATATTAATCCTAAGGAGTTTATATGGGCTACATAGATAATATTATATCGATTACGGAAAAGAAGGACGCGGGGCAGAGTGAGTTTTTGCAGGCAACAAAGGAAGTCCTTGAATCACTCAGGATCATTGTCGATGAAGACAGCGTTTATGAAAGAGCGGGGCTTTTAGAAAGACTTATCGAACCTGAGCGCGCAATTATTTTCAGAGTTCCGTGGATAGACGATTCCGGAAAAGTGCAGGTCAACCGGGGTTTTCGCGTTCAGTTCAGTTCGGCGATAGGTCCATATAAAGGCGGCATACGCTTTCATCCGTCTGTCAATTTAAGCATTATTAAATTCCTTGGCTTTGAGCAGATTTTTAAAAACTCGCTTACCGGTCTTCCGATGGGCGGAGGAAAAGGCGGCAGCGATTTTGATCCAAAAGGAAAAAGCGATAACGAGGTTATGCGCTTCTGTCAGTCTTTTATTACAGAACTGTACCGCCATATCGGTCCTGACACTGATGTTCCGGCAGGCGACATCGGAGTCGGCGGAAGAGAAATCGGTTTTATGTACGGACAGTACAAACGAATCACTAATAATTTTGTAGGCGTTCTTACAGGAAAAGGAATCGGATGGGGCGGCTCTCTTGGAAGAACGGAAGCTACCGGATACGGACTTATCTATTTAATAGACGAATATTTAAATTCCAAGAACGACGGTTTTAAAGGCAAGAAAGTTGTGATTTCGGGAAGCGGCAATGTGGCTATTTTCGCGGCACAAAAAGCAATGGAACTCGGCGCTGCAGTTATCAGCATGTCGGACAGCAACGGATATATCTGTCATAAAAGCGGCATCAATCTTGACACAATCAAAGATTTAAAGCTTATAAAAAGAGAAAGACTTTCAAAATACGCGGGCATTCATAAAGACGCCGTTTATACAGATGTGAACAAAGGCAGAGTGTGGGACATTCCCTGCGATATAGCCTTACCGTGCGCGACGCAAAACGAACTGCTCCTTGATGACGCTATAATTCTTGCCGCTAACGGCTGTAAAGTTGTCGGCGAAGGCGCGAACATGCCTACAACTTTAGACGCTACAGAAGTACTTCTCAGCAAAGGAATCGCTTTCTTCCCCGGTAAAGCCGCAAATGCCGGAGGCGTTGCGACATCAGGACTTGAAATGTCGCAGAACTCATCGCGCCTTTCATGGTCATTCGAGGAAGTGGACGCAAAGCTCAAAGGCATCATGACCGGTATCTTTAAAAACATCGACGAAGCAGGTAAAGAATACGGCAAAGAAGGCAACTATGTAGTCGGAGCGAATATCGCGGGCTTTAAAAAAGTCGCAAGGGCGATGCTCGATCAGGGCGTGGTATAAAATTAATTTTCCTGCGTAACAGGTGTCAGGGTAATAGGCGGTTCCTGTAAATCGTACACGCCGTTTAACCCTACGCGCACCCGCGAGAGGATCATCACGCCTGCGGCATTTTCTATCATGTAGACCGTGCGGTTATCGTCAAGGCCGCGCGGTTCTGCAGGGCGCATTTCCAATAAGTCATAATTATCAATCCTATAAAAAACATATCTGCCTTCGGTTGAAAACGGGCTTCTTGTATTGCCGCCTGAATAAATCGAATATTCACCCTGAGCGTTAAATTGTATTCTTCCCCAGAAAGAATCATAAACAGCGTCAACCGCGGGACGCAGCTGCGAGATTGTTTCTTTTGTCTTCGCCATACCGGCTCTTCTGTAAGTGCCGTCCCATGTTGTGTTTGCCACAATCCTGAGCTGTACATCTTCTGTAACGCGCAGCCTTAAACTGTCAAGTGATTCCAGTTCGATATCAATAAAACGCAATAGAGTATTTATTGACATATTCTGAGTTCTGATGTAAAGACCAAGCCTTGTATATGAAGAATTCTGCCATAAGAATACCTGCTGAGCTTCATCGCCGTAAAAAATAATCTCTCTGTTTTCAGGATCAAAATAGATATATTGATTTGTATCGATAGTTCCCTGCGGCGTTACAAAGTACCAAAGGTCTGAGATAAAGTTTTCGAATACTCCCCGCGTGCCGCTTAAAAGTTCGCGGAGCTGTCTTTGTTCAATCTGCGATCCGGGGATTCTTGTTGTTCTGATTTGCTCGTACTGTCCTGACAGACCATTGAACGCGTAAATTGTTTCAATCTGATCCATGATGTTCTCCGAAGCTGTATCAGATCTGTTAACCGCGATATTAAAACTCTGTCCGTTTGTTATTCCCTGCTGGTAAGCAAGCGGGCGCGTTACTTCCAGAATTACTATAGAGCCGTCTGCTTCAATTTCCGTGATTTTTCTGTAAGGATCGTCGGCTCTTTGATTCGGATTTTTTCTTAAAATAGTCATTGTATGTTCGTTCCGGTCATTCATTCCTGTTATGAT
>JGI24695J34938_10003111_pt1 | contig 11845 bp, 12 predicted proteins | sample TergutCo191P3_FD_34938 | JGI IMG/M metagenome (IMG submission 34938) | reverse complement strand
GATTGATATTACGGCGCCGGATCAATTATGCAATGTAATATACGATCTTCTAAAAGAAAAAAAAGAACATAATATTGTCCTTTTATCATTATGGGATTTATTAAGGGCAAGAAGAAGCGGCGATTACCGCACCTATGTTACAAGGGCGTCTTTGGTCATTCCGATTTCAAAAAGTATTATAACAGGCATAAAATTCCTTTCCGGGAAAAAAGCTCACAGATACATGCCCTTTGATTTTATTATCAGCGTGCTTACCACTCTGGAAAACAGGGAATTCTCGTGCTACCTGCTCGGTGGAAGACGAAAAGTGCTCCTTAAAACAGAACAAAACATGCGCCAGACTTTTCCAAAGCTTCGAATCGTAGGGCGTTTCCCCGGATATTTTAAACGGCACGAGGAAGCTATCGTAATCAAGGCAATAAAAAAATCCTCGCCGTCGCTTCTGCTTGCGGGCAAAGGCATCCGTGGTGAGGAAAAATGGATCTACAGAAACAATGTCGCTCTTGGAGAAGGAATGAGACTTTGGTGCAGCGATATTTTTGACGTTTTCGCCGAACGAAAAAAACATCCGTCACGGGGAGCGTTCAATTCCGGGATGGAATGGATAGGTTATTGTTTTAGTAATCCTTTTAAGTTTTTCAGAATTTTTCCATATATAGGATACAAGTTCCTGCTTTTGTTCCATAAATTATTTGTAAAATAACCGGTACAGAAAAAGGAATTATAAAAGCTCAGNGTCAATTATTGGTACATAATTATGTANGGACGCGGANTTAAAGCATAAACATCCTGCGGCGTCATTAAGGGTTCGTCAAAACCTGCGCCCGGTATTCCAAAATTATAAAACAACTTAAAAGCTTTAAGCGGCAGATTTGTCGCAAGAGCATTATACGCGTAACTGCTGCGTTTTAAGACAGGTGCGCCGATACCGTCAGCGCAATGAATAAGCCTTACCCTGTCAAAATCAGTTCTAATCTGCGGCCGGTCCTTAATCATTACAGCGTTAAATTGATGAATCACTAGCAAACGCTCTCCGGGAATATTATGTTCAATTATATAATCTTCCATAACCTGCTGCGCTGTGTTTATTTCTTCGCCTGTAACATGTCCCAGCCTGACTCCGGGCTGGTTTGTCCGCCATTCAGGATCGAGCGCAAGATGCACATTCGGATATTGAAGATACGGAAGCATAATGCGCAGCGAATCGATAGGATCGTAACGTCCAATTTGATGATCGATAAAAACCATAATATCGTTTCTCATACCATATTCAATATATCGCATTAAAACTTCATGATTGATAATACCGATCCCTCCCTGAGGCCAGACAGTCCCGTAAATTATATAAAAAGCTCTTCGTATGGAACGCCCTCCGCTTGCCGCCTCATAATCAGAAGCAAGCGCAGCCAAAAGCGTATCAAGCTCTTCGATTGAGTACCGTCCAAGGATACCCATATTCCGCGAGGAGGGATGACCGTAGTATGCCAGAATATCACTGTTCAATAACATTGATATTTGATTTGCAGCCATTTTATTTATTTCTTCATGCTCATTTAACGTGTTAACCCAATAAGGACGCGAGTATTCTGTTCTGTTCCAGGCGTTAATAGTGTCAGTAAAAAGCATTTGAGGAAAAACAGGAGCGTTCCAGAAAATTGAATCATTATTCGGAGAAATATTTTCCCCGGAAACCGCAGATACCTGGGCAAAAGAATAAAAAATTAACGAAACAAAAACAATGCCCCGAAAAACGCTTTTTACTGACAACATATTATTTAAAATATCGGCAAAAATACGTTTAATTCTTATTTAAACGTAAAAAATTAATATGCATTATTGATGAAAAACTCAATTACAGCCAGAGATGTATTTTATGCAGCTTTGAACAAAGAAACCACGTTCCTGTTGATAATAACAAAATACCAAAAAAAGGACCTGCCCAGTTATCCGCGCTTAAAAGTATGTCTCTTCCCGCCAAAACAAGAACAGTCCCGGCAGCGATATAGGTATAATCTTTTGAGCCCCGGACTTTTGCTGCAATTAAAAAACTTATCATTGTGGTAAATATGGTAACTATCTCAATCGTTCTGAACATCGAGGAAAAGCCAATTACCATGTTTAAACTGGCATCCCAATTTAAAACATCTATCGGAACGCCCAAAGTGAGAATAAAAGAAGCAATTATAATTACAAAAATGATGTTTCTGGTNTTTTGNACATCAAGACCTGCTGAACACAAGCCNGCGGCAAACAGTGAAAATAGGCTGAAAAATCTGACAAAGAGCAAAACCCTAAAAGCGGCGCGCATATAATACGCCGGAAAATTAAACAAAAAGTGCAAAGGCAGGATAATGCGAATTACCTCAAAAGCGAGTGAAATAGTAAAAATCGCTATGTATAAAATCTCCGGAGCGGAGGTCCTCTCAAAGAATGAGTGAATCAGAATAATTCCAATAAGGGAAAAAAGAATCGATATAGCGATAGAGACGTGAACGGCATAATAGCTGCTGGAAAGAAAAAAAGCCGCAATAAACTGAAAGGCATTCATAGGACGGCGTATGGCATCTCCAATCCCCGGATAAACAGAAATAACAAGAAAAGACGCCGTCATCATTAAAAGCGTACAAACAGAGCTGAAAATAATCCCGGTTTTAAATAAAACATTCCTTTCCGAAAGCGTCATATTATAACTGTAACTTATCAAACTATTTTCCTCAAGGCAAAAAGCATATTACCGATAATAGGAAGTAAGGGGAACTCTATGTTATTGAAAAAGACAATATCAATATTCTCGTTATTATTATTAACATGCGTTTCCGCTCTTTGGGCGGGCGATTCTGCTGTCTTTGCAGATTTGGGTTTTTCCCATGACGGCAGAACATATATGTTCGGACAACATGGGGTACTGTCACCTTCATTGCGTCCATGGGCGGAGATATTCATAGTTGATGTTGCTTCAAACCGTTTTGTAGACAACGGCAGAGCTTCATTTACGCAGAATACGCCTATAAGAGCAGGACAGGACGGTTCAGGAATTTTACACCGCCTTGTATCCAATAATACTAGCCTGATAAACCGGTATAATATCGTTTTCTCGAATCAAGGGCTTCCTCTCTACATTTCAAGGAACGAAGCTCCTCCCAGAAACGGTGAAGTAATTGAATTCAGGGATTTCCTTTCCGGTAAATCATACAGAGCGCAATTAGTTCCTTCGATCAGCGGCAGCGGAATGAATGTAAGTTCTCGTTTTCATATAAACCTGGAAGCGCGTCAGCCAAACGGACAGACCAGAACATATACTGTAGGCACACCCAATTTTTCACGCGAGAGAATCTCTCAATATAACTTTAAGAGAGTAGTAATCGATTCAACAGGTAATTCAATCATCTTTGTTATAGAAATGAGACGTGTTGTAGAAAACGGTCATGACATCAGGTATATGGTAGAAGCTGTCAGGCTGTAGAACTGATACCGGCAAAAACTTTTAAAACTTATTCTTTTAACTCTCTAAAAGCCTGAGTTGCGAACATTCCGTCCTCATGCAAATAACGAATATAAAGCAGATCCCCAAGTTTATTGCGTTCCCAAAGACCGTCTTTTTGCTGTTCGATTGCCATGTTCAGCCATTCATCGTTATTTAGCGGGCGTTCACCGCGGCTCTGCGTAAAAAAGTAATACCCAGCCGGTAAAATAACATCCAGCGATTGATCCGGTTCTAGGGGATTTTCCCTATGAGTAGCAGTTGCCGAAACCACTTCCATAGCCGCTTCCCCGACGAACACCAAAGCGCCGATAAACTTTCCTCTGTCAGGCTCGATACTTTGGCTTTGCTCAGGACTCAACTGATAGCAAAAAATCAACTCATTATTTACGCTCATTTTATCAGGGGTCTGCTCAGGAGAATTTTTATATATAATTGAAGAACATAACTTTAATTTCATAAAACCTCAGAATATCTAATACCTACGCTATACGTAGCGTAGTATATAATTTAACAAACGCTACATCTAGCGTATCTCTAACACAATTATTGAGCGTCGTTAATTCCCAATTTTTTTATTATAATACCAATTGACAGTCTTCCAATAGTCATTTAACATATAACAATGGGTGACTCGGAATTCCTCAATGATGTCAATTATGATCTTTACCGCGAGCTGATTTACGCAGAAAGCGGTATAACTTTCACACCAACCAATCGTTCAATATTGGAAAGCCGTTTAAAAGAACGACTCCGTGAAAAAGGCGTTACTGACGTATTTGCATATTTTAATGCGATTAAAGCAGATAAAGAAGAACTTAAACACTTCCTTGATTCGATCACAACAAACCTTACCCGCTTTTTTAGAAATCAAGCTCACTTTGACGCGCTGGAGAAACACGTCATTCCAGAGCTAATGAATAAAATTAAAAAGATACCAGGCACCATAAAAATATGGAGCGCCGGCTGTTCCACAGGTGAAGAACCCTATACGATCTCTATGCTTTTAAGCGAGATACTTCCAAAATCGTGGAATTTTGAAATCCTTGCCAGCGATATTTCACTTAAATGTTTGATGACCGCAAAGGAAGGGTTTTACCCGGAAACAAGAATCGTCGGTATCCCGGATAATTATCTAATAAAATATTTTGATAAGGTTGACGGCGGCTATAAAGCCAAACCGGAAATCCATTCAAAAATAAAGTTTGACTATCACAACTTAAAAAACGATTCCGGACAAAGAAACTTTGATATTGTTTTTTGCCGTAACGTAATTATTTATTTTGATGAAGTCGCTCAAACCGCTGTTATAAATCGATTTTGGGACGCAATGGCTTCCAAATCATTCTTGTTTATCGGACATTCAGAGTCCTTGTTTGGAATGGATACAAAATTTGAGTTCCTAAAAACAGAATGGGCAACATTATATTGTAAAAACAATTAGGAGAAAAAAATGGCAGACGAAATAGGCGTCTTGATTGTAGATGACTCTGCGTTGATGCGTAATCTTATTGGTCACATGATCGAGGATACGCCCGGTTTAGCTGTTTCCGATAAAGCAATGAACGGCAATTTCGCGCTGACCAAAATACCGCGCGCAGAACCTGATGTTATTGTTTTGGATCTTGAAATGCCGGAAATGAACGGTATCGAATTCTTAAAAGAACGAAAAAAACGGGGAATAAAAGTTCCTGTTGTTATTCTTTCTTCACTTGCCGCGAAAGGCGCCGAAATCACAATGGAAGCCCTTTCTCTTGGAGCGAGTGACTTTGTTCAAAAACCATCAGGATCAATATCAGAAGATATCCATGTTGTAAAAGAAACGCTTATAACAAAACTTATAGGTTACGGCGGAGCATACAGAAAACAGATGGGAAAGAAACTTCTCTCTCCATCAGAATACAAGCCAAAAACTCCGGCAGAAAAAAACAACGATATCGCTGTTCATTTTAAGCTTGCAGCCGAAACTCCGACTGCTCCGGCGGCGCCGCCTACTCAGGCGAGAAAACCCGCTAACACAGAAATAATCGCTATCGGTATCAGCACAGGCGGTCCTGACGCTCTTCGTGTCGTTTTCGCGAATATTGACGCAGACTTAAAAATACCGATTGTTGTTGTTCAGCATATGCCCGCAGGCTTTACTCTTGAATTCGCAAAGAGCCTTGATCGAATCTGTCCATTAGCTGTAAAAGAAGCGGAAGACGGCGATGTAATCATGCCGGGAAGAATTTTGATCGCTCAGGGTAATAAGCATTTGGAAGTAGAAAAAAAAGCGACAGGCGCCGTAGTCCGTCTTTCTGATAATCCGCTTGTATCCGGTCACCGCCCGTCCGCGGACGTTTTGTTTGCCTCGGTAGCGATGGCTTATTCCAATCACGCGCTTGGCGTAATCATGACTGGCATGGGACGTGACGGAGCGCAGCATCTTGGAACAATTTTCAAGGAAGGCGGCATGACACTTGGTCAGGACGAAGCAAGCGCGGTTGTATATGGAATGCCCCGTGTTGCTTACGAGCTTGGTCACGTTATGGAGCAGGTTTCCCTGCAAAATATGGCCCGCCGCATTTGCGACGTAGCTAAAACACCGCGCTAAAATAGAAACATTTACATATCTTCACTTGCCTGACCACTTGAATCATGCGGTCAGGCAGGTTAGACTCAAGAAATGAGAGTAATAGGAACAAAAGCCCTCGGTCTTAGAACGCCGATTATCCGTGAATCTGATGATCTTGTATCTGTTGTCTGCCAGTCAGTTAAAGACGCTATCGAACATGAAAAAATTGTAATCAATGACGGTGATATTCTCGGCATTACAGAAGCTGTTGTGGCTCGTTCGCAGGGTAACTATGCCTCGCTAGATCAAATAGCGCAGGATGTAAAAGCACAGCTTGGAGGCGGACACATCGGCGTTGTTTTTCCTATCCTTAGCAGAAACCGTTTCGCGATGCTTCTTAAAGGCATTGCGCGAGGCGCGGAAAAAGTAACAGTTCTTTTAAGCTACCCTGGAGACGAAGTCGGTAATCAGTTAATTTCCTGGGATGATATTGATGAAAAAAGCCTTAACCCGTATTCAGACTGTTTAACCGAGCCAGAATACCGCCGGCTTTTCGGCAATGAAATTAAACACCGTTTTACAGGAATTGATTACGTTGCCTATTATAAATCTCTCGGCGATAATATTGAAATTCTCCTTTGCGCAGATCCAAAGCGTATTCTTGATTACACCGGCAAAGTGATTGCTGCTGACATTCACACAAGATTCAGAACAAAACGCGCTCTCGCCGCCGCAGGAGCAAGCAAAGTAATCGGCGTTGATGAAATTTTAACAAAATCCATAAACGGCAGCGGCTATAATGAACGTTATGGTCTTTTAGGCTCCAACAAAGCAACCGAGGAACGTGTAAAATTGTTCCCGCGCAATTGCGATGATTTTGTACAGAAAATGCAGCAGTCTATAAAAGACCTTTGCGGCAAAACTGTAGAAATACTGGTGTACGGCGACGGCGGATTTAAAGACCCTGTAGGCGGCATCTGGGAACTCGCAGACCCTGTTGTGGCTCCCGCTTTTACTTCCGGCTTAAAAGGAACTCCAAACGAATTAAAATTAAAATACCTCGCGGACAATAACTTCGCTGACCTTAGCAAAGAAGACGCCCGCAAAGCAATCGAAAAAGCGATACAGGCAAAAACGGGTGTTGACCAGATGGGCAAGATGGAATCCGAAGGCACAACTCCCCGCCAGCTTACAGATCTCCTGGGCAGCCTTTGCGATCTTGTAAGCGGCTCTGGCGACAAAGGCACACCTGTTGTTTTAATACAAGGCTACTTTGACAATTACGCATCCTGATAATTTAGACACATGGAAACAAAGTCATAGAATAAATTTAAGAAGAGATGTTTCTCCATAATTAATAAAAGAATTTATTACAAAGATTTTAATATGCAAAAAAAAGACAGGCTTTTGCCTGTCTTTTTGTACTGATAAAGCTCAATTACATTGATGGTTTATTCCATATTAAAAAATTAGCCGGAAGAGGAGGAGAAAGTGTTTCCATGGTAATTTTATATTCCGGAATTCTGGACGTATATCTGAGAATAACACGATGGAAGTCAGAGGGATTAAAAGTAGTTGCGCCAAAAGTAACCAGAAATGTTCTTGTATCTTCCATTCTTTTGCCCGAAACCGGTCCTTCGTTAAATGGATTAAAACTAGTAGGAGCCAGTAATGCAGTTCCCTCTGTCAAGTTAAGCGTCTCATTAGTAGACCACGCCGACGTTCTTTGATATAACGAAACATTATAGTTAAATGCAGGACTAAGATTTTTTATGGTTATTAAAGCGCTGGTGGCTATTGCGTCAATTTGGGGAGTAGTATCAAAAATAGGATTAAAAAAAACAACATCAACATCATCACTTGTATTTGGGAATGACGATGTAATATTTGAACCCGGTATAGGAATGTTTGCTTTTGCAGTTACAGTCGCTTTAGAGATGTTTCCTCCGGCATTTTTATTTACAGATGCAACTGTGTATGTATAATTCTCATCGTTAATCATCTTATTGTTCACAAAATGCACCTGATCCAAAAACCATATATGATCGGGATCTGCGGTATGACGATGTTCAACCGTACCATTAGAATCGGTTCTAAAAATTTCATAGCCATCAGCATCCATCGAAAGCGTCCATGTTAGTAGTATTGAACCCGGATAAACTTTTGCCTGTAAGTTACCTACAGCTTCCGGTGCATTTTTAATCTCCATATCGCCAACTCTATCGCTGCAGCCAAGTAATACAACGGCCATGATCATAAGAACAGCCATTCCCATAAGACAATTTTTTTTCATTAGTGTCTCCTTTACAGATTTAAGCTGATCCCAAGACCAGCATCATTACCGGTTTTTAAGCCGTAATAATCGAAAAATATACCTAAATATATCAATTTAATTTCATTTTGTCAATGTTAAAATTTCCATAATACTTGAAATCTACGCTAGATATAGCGTATAGCCATTAAATAACGCTAAATATGGGGGTGTTTCCTGATGTTAATAAACGATATTACTTCGGAAAAATATGCAAATATCGAAATTAACGCGTCTTTTTTCTTAGTATATCGCAGGGTTCCAGCCTGTGCGGGCAGTCTATAGCGGTAATTTGCCCGGGGACGTTTAAAGTTTCGCCGCTGAATATAAAGGTTTTTCCATTACTTGCGGAAGGCGACAAAATTTCTATTTCGTCCCCTGTTGTTATTTTGTTTTTAACTTTGATCAGGATATTTTTATTTTCGTCTTCGATTACAACGGCGATAATTAAATAATCAGAAACGCTTGCCGCGGACTTGTCAAATTCCTTTAATTTATCGTTAAAAGTAAACCCTGTTGTATACGGACGATGCGGCAGTTTTTCAAGTTCATTCCAATAATCAAAATTTTCACCGTTCATCGCTCTTTTGTACGCGTTAACAACGCCGCCGACATAATGTTCATTTTTCATTCTGCCTTCGATCTTAAAACTTGCAACGCCGGCTTCGGCTAGATCATTTAATTTTTCGATGAGGCATAAATCACGGCTGTTCATTATATATGTGCCGTTACTGTCTTCTTCGACAGGGAAAAATTCTCCCTGTCTTTTTTCTTCTTCCAGCGCATACTGCTGTTCGGCGAAAGCTTCATATTTGTAACGGCACGGATGGGCGCAGTCTCCCCTGTTGGCGTCTCGTCCGGTCATGTATTTTGACATAAAACAGCGTCCCGAGTATGACATACACATCGCGCCGTGAACAAAAACTTCTATGTCAGCTTTGCCTTTTAGGCTTTTACTGATTTCGCCAATATCTTTAATAGGCAGCTCACGGGCAAGAATTATTCGCTTTGCTCCCAATTCAACATATTGCAATGCGGCGGAAGAATTGCAAACATTCGCCTGAGTAGATATATGTATTTCCAGATTTGTAAGCGCGTTAAAAACTTTTAATACGCCAAGATCAGAAATAATTACGCCGTCTACTCCTGCTTTTTGCAAAAACTGCGCGTATTTTTCCATTCCTGCAAAATCATCGTTTCTTGCGAAAATATTTACAGTAACATATATTCTTTTACCAAGAGAATGAGCGTATGTAGTCGCTTCGATTATTTCTTCATCAGAAAAATTTCCGCTCTTTGCCCGAAGCCCGAATTCTTTTCCTCCAAAGTAGACAGCATCAGCGCCAAAATAAAACGCTGTTTTTAAAAGAGAAAAATCTCCGGCAGGAGCCAATAATTCAATTTGTTTTCCAAAATTATTTTTCAAAATTATGATATTATAACATATGCACTTTAAAGAAGCAAAAGGCATTTTGAGCGCATCCAACGGCATGAATATCAGCAGAGGCTGCACTCACGGCTGTATTTACTGCGATTCGCGCAGCAAATGTTATCAGATTGATCATGATTTTGAAGATGTGCAGATAAAATCAAACGCGCCAGCTCTGCTTGAAGACGCGCTTAAAAGAAAACGTAATAAATGCGTAGTCGGTACAGGAGCGATGACAGACCCTTACATCAATATCCCTGAAAACCTTGCGAACATTCGCGCGTGTTTGGAAGTAATCGATAAATACGACTGCGGCGCCGCGATACAAACAAAATCAGATTTAATATTACGCGACATGGATCTTTTACAAAGCATAAATAAAAAATCAAAATGCGTTGTTCAAACTACGCTCACAACATTTGACGAAGACCTCTGCAAAAAATTGGAACCGAATGTCTGCGGCACAAAAGACCGCTATAAAATGCTTAAAGTGATGCAGGAAAACAACATTCAAACAATCGCGTGGCTTTGCCCATTTCTGCCGTTTATTAACGATACGGAAGAAAACCTGCGGAGACTTTTGGATTACTGCTTAGACGCAAACGTTTACGGCATCCTTTTTTGGGGAATTGGTATGACACTAAGAGAGGGAAGCCGCGAATATTTTTATCATAAACTGGATGAACATTTCCCGGGACTAAAAGAAATATATATAAAAAAATATGGTAATAAATATGAAGTAACAAGCGACAATAACAATAAATTGTATAAAATATTTTGTGATACATGCGATAAACACAATATTGTTTACGGCACAGATAATTTATTTAAGTACATGGGAACGTTCGAAGAAAAGAAAAATACGCATTTAATTAAAGCGCAGCAAATGGAATTGTTTTGAGTATATCACTTGACTGGTGTTAATGTGTAAAATCACAAAGAGGCACTCAATTCTGTCAATCTTAAAGGTACGAAAAAATTATGAGAATAATCTTTACAACCATTACTCTAATTTCTCTTCTTCTTTCTTGCGACATCCCCGCTGAAACCAATTCTGCCACCTACATTTACGAAGGCAGATACGGCGCAACCGTTGCATACCGCATAGAAGGAAACCTAATCTATAACGGTAGATACAGCACCGATGTAGTTTTTCGAAAGGAGAACAATTTAATTTATCAAGGCAGATATGGCGCTGCGGTTGCCTACCGCATAAAAAATAATTTAATCTACATCGGCAGATACGGTACCGATGTTTTTGGCAGAATTGAAAATGACTTGATTTATCAGGGCAGGTATGGCGCGGAAGTGCTGTATAGGGTGGGGCGATAGGATTAAAACACCTTTCCAATAAGCTCGGTTTTTCTAATTTGTTCGGTATAAGCTTCGATTAAAAATAAAACATGAGAAAAAGCAAATACATCATAACGGTTATTATATTTTGCATAATAAAGCATTTTAAAAATATTAGTTTCATAACTATCATGTTGGCATTTTGGATAAATAAATCCATTTTTAAAAATTTCAATTTTTTGCTTGTCAGATTTTTCATTTGCTTCCGCTTCAATAAATGACAGAACTATGCCTACAGCGGTATTAAAACTAAGCATTTCATTTGCNAACAAAGATGAAATTTTTACATCTTTACTTTCGTGCAAATATTTTAATTCAAAAGGTTTATTGATAATAATTGAATANAACATAATCGAAGCAACTTTATGACGATCTATTCTNCCATTGGGATTGTACATATANGTATGGATGTCGTTTTTGTAACTTTCATATGTTTTCCAGATTTTCTCTTTTACTTGACCTTCAATAAAGTAAATATCNTCATCTTCTTCACGCATTCTGTCAATTTTTGGTTTTATGCAATTTGCCCAAAGATTCTCATATGTCGCAAAATCCATTATTGTGCCGCTTTAGCTCTTGGATAATCTTTAAAAACTACTTTTTCGATAGGTACATCTGAATTATGAGAAGACATCATTTTATGAATTTCCTCTTCGCTGTATCTTTTTGTCCATTCTTCAGGAAATGTAATAAAATCTTTCGATAAATCTATTTTTT
>JGI24695J34938_10003108_pt1 | contig 11853 bp, 6 predicted proteins | sample TergutCo191P3_FD_34938 | JGI IMG/M metagenome (IMG submission 34938) | reverse complement strand
CATGTTAAAGAGATAACCAGAAAAAACCGTGAAAACATTTCTATGCTGGTCAATGAAGTTTCACGGTTTAAGGTAGAATGATAAAGCTTTAATCAGCCTTTCTTTATAAAATATTTTTTCATTACGCCGAAGAATTCATCAATGTCGATAGGTTTGCCTATGTGTCCGTTCATTCCCGCGTTCAGGCACATCTCAATATCCTCTTTAAAAACATTGGCGGTCATTGCAATGATCGGCACTGTTTTGCTTCTGGCATGGCCGGACATTCGTATCCTGCCCGTCGCTTCATATCCGTCCATTTCAGGCATTTGAACATCCATAAGAATCAAGTCGTAATCATCGGGAGATTTCTCGAACATTTCGACAGCTTCAAGGCCGTTCATGGCGCAATCCATTTTTAAAAGCGTGGGTTCAATCAATGTATCGATTATCTCCTGATTTATCTCCACATCTTCGGCAAGAAGAATTTTATATCCTTCGAAAATGCCGCTGTAATCGTTCTTTTCTTCTATAGTCAACTCCTGAACTCCAATCGCTTCGGCAATCGCGTTCGCGATAGTTGACGGGAACAAAGGCTTCGACAGGAATTTGTCAACGCCCGCTTTTTTCGCTTCGTCCGCTATACCGCTCCATTCGGCGGCTGAAATCATAATAATAACAGTGTCATCGGGGGATTCGGTTCTTGTTTTTAATTCTCTCGCAAGAGTTATTCCGTCCATATCCGGCATCTTCCAGTCGATGAAATATATGTGGTGCGTGCCGTTCTTTTCTATATGCTCCAAAGCGTCTTTTCCGCTTAAAGCAGTACTGCAGTTTGAGCCAAAACTCTGTATAATATCGGTAAAATATGTCAGAACTTCCTTGTCGTCATCAACCGCCATTACCGAGATATTGCTCCAATTTACGCCGAGTTCGGATAAACTGGCACTCTTCCTTGAACCGTGTTTTGCTTTGAAAGTAAATGAGAATGACGATCCCTTTCCGGGTTCGGATTCAAGCTCAACCGTACCGCCCATCAATTCTACAATGTTTTTTGATATGACAAGCCCAAGCCCTGTACCTCCGAACTTGCGGGATGTTTTTGAGTCAGCCTGCTGGAACGATCTAAAAAGCTGTTTCTGCTGGTCTTCGCTTATGCCAATTCCGGTATCCGTTACTGTGATTCGTATTGTATATATACCGTCTTCTTCGTTTACAAAACGGGTGTCAAGCTTAATCAAACCTGCTTCGGGAGTAAACTTGACAGCGTTGCCGAGCAGGTTGGTAATTACCTGCGCGAGATGCTGATCGTCTCCTATCAATGTGCGCGGTATCGACTTGTCAATAAACACCGATACTTTTTGCTTTTTCTCATCAGCGCGGAAACTTATAATGTTGATAACATTCTGAAGCATCTTCTCGAAATTAAATTCGTCGTTTGACAATTCAAACATATTCGCTTCTATTTTTGACATATCCAGAATATCGTTAATTACACCTAACAAGTGCTGCGACGCGTTTTCTATTTTATCCAGACAATAATCTTTGCGCGGAATATTGTCGGCGGTTTTTCCGATATAAGTCATGCCGATTATGGCGTTCATTGGGGTGCGAATCTCATGACTCATGTTCGCGAGAAACGCGCTCTTTTGCTTGCTTTCCTGATCGGCTTTTGTTTTTGCGCTGTCAATGCGTATTAAAAAAACAATAAGCGCTGCCGCCAAAATCGAGCCTAATATGCATTGGACTATCAGCATTTGCGTTGTGCCAAAGTAGTACAGATCCTTCGGTGATAAAAGCACCAGATGCCAGCCGTTAGAAAGAATACGGGAAAAAACAATCACCTCCTCGTCCTTCCAGTTTTTCATCGAATGCTCATAAAGCGCTTCGCCTCGTAAAATTCTGTCGGTGAATCCGGAACTCGCAAGATCGGGATCGCTCATACGTCTTCCGATAAAATCGGAGTTTGCGTAGGAAATTATCGTTAAATCCTGAGCCGCAAGCATGCCGTATCCGCCCTCGCTTAAAGCCGCAGTCGTGACAATTTCTCCAATTCTGTCTAACAGCACGTCTATGCAGGCAACTCCTAAATGTTTACCTTCGATACCATGAATACAGCTCGAGAAAGAAATCACAAAACTGCCTGTAGCGGCGTCTATGTACGGTTCGGTTTCGACAATCTTTCCGCAGTTCGCCATAGCTTTTTTATACCATATTCGTTCGGTCGGCACATAATTATCCGGCGGAACCCATCCATTACCGTCAATATAAACATCTTTGTCAAAAACATTTTCAAAATAGCCGTAAAGACCGTTAATATTGTTCAATCCGGACTCGGTTGACATGGCGTAATTACTTATAAACTCAGTGTAATGCTGCAAATTATCAGCATGACCGTCATATATCATCATCCGCGCCGTATGGGCGTAATTCCCCAGCATCATTCTTGTCGCGGTTAATTCGGAATTTATTTGTTCTTGAGTAAAAGAAAGTACACTTATCGCATTCCTCGACAGATTTTCCTTAACTGTTCTTGAATTGAATAGATAACTTAAAGCAACCATTATTGTAAAAGCAAGTATCGTAAAAATTATCTGTCTATATAATGATTTGATTTTTTCTCTTTTTTTCATTAAGATTTCTCTCCTGTCTTAGTGATTATCATGCTCTTTTTATGGCAATTTTTCAAGAGGGAAAGGCATTTTCGATGGATTTCATTCGCTTTAGACACAAAAATTCAATTTTTTCAAAGAAAATGCGAATTTTAAAATAATACAAAGCCTTGACATTATTCAATATGTGTTTTATTCTAATTCATGTTAATAATATATCTATCTTCCGTGAGTTTTTTTATTAAAGGAGAGAGAGATGAAGTTAAAATTTAGGTTGAGCATCCTTGTAATTACAATTCTGATTGTTGTTGTAATAACGTTATCCATTATAATGCTGCACAGCGCATCGGATATTGCTATTGATCTTAACAGGGATGTCATTGAGTATCTGTCCGGCGAGCTGGCTGAATTCTGGAAAGGGCGGCAGGACAGCCGGTTCTCAATGTTAAATACTCTGGCTGAAGTAATGGCTGACTATCAAAGCGTTGATCTGGAAGACAGGCGTAAAGTGTTTGACATCATGATAATGGGTGTCATGGAAGCCAGACCTGAATATCTGCAGCTTTATACTGTATGGAGACCGGATGCAATTGATGGTATGGATGCCCAAATGATTGGCAGACCGGGTTCCACCGCCACAGGACAATACGCGACGGCGGTTACAAGGGAAACCGGCCAGCTGAATGTCAGAGCTACAACTGATGTAAACGCTACGATGGCGTATTTGGACAGTATCAATGTCCGCGCGCCAAAGGACAGGATAGAACCTCCTTTCCTCAGAGACAACCACACATTACTGAGATATATGGTTCCAATCATCAGCTCGCGTTCAAATCAGGCGGTAGGAGCTGTTGGTTTATTGATGTATACCGATCAGATGCAGCCAATATTGGAAGAAGCTTTTAAATCGCATGACGAAGTAGCAGTATTGGGGATTTACGCCAATTCAGGGTATATCCTGGCGCATTCAATCCGCGATCGCGTCGGCAAAAACATGCTTCAAACAGAGACGTTTTTAGGCAGTGATTTACAGCCTGCGCTGAAAGCTATCGCCGATGGAAAGGATTTTTACACTACTTCACATTCTGAAGTCTTTGAAACCGGCCTTGAAACTTTCTTCTCGCCTCTTAAAATCGGCGATTCGGATACATACTGGTCTGTAATGGTCGGAGTACGCGATGATTATATATTATCCGAAGTCAATGAATTAACGCTCTTTACCATTATCCTTGCTCTTATAATGATCATAGCGTCAGCGGTTGTAATATACTTTGTTCTACAGTTTACAATGGTGCCTGTTGTCAACGTGTCGCTGACATTAAAGGATATCGCGCAGGGAGAAGGTGACTTAACGGTTGCAATTCCGGAAAAAGGAAAAGATGAAATTACCGACCTCTCAAAGTATTTCAACCAAACAATAGAAAAGATAAAAAATCTTGTCTTGATAATAAAACGTGAGGCGGAAAAATTATCCGGTATAGGAAACGATCTTGCAAGCAATATGAATGAAACTGCCGCGGCGGTAAACGAAATAACAGCGAACATCCAAAGTATTAAAGGCAGAATAATAAATCAGAGCGCCAGCGTTACGGAAACAAACGCTACTATGGAGCAGGTTACCGTCAATATCAATAAATTAAACGGCAATATCGAAAATCAAACTTCGCATGTTTCACAGGCATCGGCGGCTATTGAAGAAATGGTAGCAAACATCTCTTCTGTCACCGATACTCTTGTTAAAAACGGCGCCAATGTAAAGACATTGCAAAGCGCCTCCGAAGTTGGGCGCGGCGGTTTACAGGAAGTTTCAGCGGACATTCAGGAAATTGCGCACGAATCGGAAGGCTTATTGGAAATTAACTCAGTTATGCAAAACATAGCAAGCCAGACAAACCTGCTTTCAATGAACGCCGCGATAGAAGCCGCCCACGCGGGCGAAGCGGGCAAGGGCTTTGCCGTAGTTGCCGATGAAATCCGCAAACTGGCGGAAAATTCATCCGCGCAGTCAAAGACCATCGGCACAGTGCTTAAAAAAATAAAAGAATCTATCGATAAAATTACCCGTTCCACGGTAAATGTATTAACAAAGTTCGAAGATATTGACTCAAGCATTGATGTAGTCGCGCAGCAGGAAGAGAATATACGCAGAGCGATGGAAGAACAGGGCGAAGGCTCCAAGCAAATACTGGAAGGGATTAGCAATGTAAATATGATTACAAAGAAGGTACAGGCAGGTTCCCATGAAATGCTTGACGGAGCAAAGGAAGTAATTCAGGAAAGCATCAATCTGGAAAAAGCGACTCAGGAAATAACTTCCGGTATAAACGAAATGTCCTCCGGCGCCGAGCAGATCAATGTCGCGGTACATCAGGTTAACGAAATCAGTATCAAGAACCGCGAAGGCATTGCTACCCTGATTAAGGAAGTGTCGCGCTTTAAGGTTGAATAACCGTTGTTTAAATAAAAAAGGTCTGACGCGTGGTCAGACCTTTTTTTTGAGGAAATTTTAATCAGGAGTCAAACCATTTGACAAGACCGCTGTGGATGTCATAGTAAGCGCCGACTACCAGAGTCTCAGAAAGTTTGACTATTTCATCCGCTCTAATCTTTTCTACCATTAACTCAATATTATTATTGATGATATTATCTATGCCGCCGCCTTTTTTTACCGCGGGCATTAAATGATCAACGATATGATTCAAATTCAGCGAACATCCTTCGTTAGATAATGCCGATTTTACCGCGCCGCAATTACTATGTCCGCAAACAACAACCAACCTGCACTTTAGGTGATCAACCGCATACTCTATGCTGCCAAGAGCCGTCATGTCCGCGATATTACCGGCATTGCGGATAATAAAGATATCTCCCAATTTCTGATCAAAGAAGATTTCAGGTACTACCCGCGAATCGGAACAGGTAAGGACAACGGCAAAGGGGTTTTGACAATTGCAGAGAATTTCCCTGTCCGTATGACAGCATTCCTTTGGGATAAGCTCTCCTTTTACAAAACGTTCATTCCCTTCTTTGAGCAATTGCAAAGCTATATTAGCGTCTTTAATACATTCTGCAGGTTGATGAATCCTCATGATGATCTATTATACAAGCCCCTTCAGGATAGCTTTAAAAAGATCGGTTTTTGTATCTTCTTTATCCATTACCTTATCGAGCGCTTTAACCGCTGTTCCCGCACCATTGAACGCAACGCCGAATTTGCCGCTTAATGTTTTGCCCAAATCCGAAGCCATTCCCAGAAGTGATTTATCATCTTCCGCGGTTTTCCCCAGTTTTAAAGCCATCGAAGCTATGGACGCTAGATTACCGCCGGTGCCATCGCCGCCGATGATTGCAGCCGCAATTCCCGCAATGCCGCCTTTCTCGGTTGTTTCCGCGGCTTTACCGCTTGTCTTTTTAGCTGAAATTAATGTGCCGGCAAGTTCAGCTATTTTCCCCAGGTTATCCCCTTTAATCAGTCCTGCTTTTGAAGCTAAAGAGGCAACGGTCGCTACTTTTCCCAAAATACCGCTGTCCGCGCCTGCCGCTTTTCCCATGAGCGCAGGGATAATAGCCGCAATATCCATACCCGGAATTGATCCGCTTTTTGATACTTTTTCCCCTGCCAATCCGGCAGCCGCCGCCCCAATTCCAGATAAAATACTCAATGCGTTTGAAGCCATACGTACCTCCTTAAAATTATAGGATTTCCTATTTAGGTTTTCTTATGTAATAGTATTATATAATTTAAAAATCATCAATTGTAAAATGAAATAACTCAGGGTGTATTCTTGCAGACCGGCTGTTTTTTTTATATAGTGAGAAAATGAACGCTGTTAATTTAAATGAAGCGGAAATCCCATCTCGTCAGCCAAATTGTTTAAAATGCGTCTATTTCAAGGTATCCTGGGATCCGGTTTTCCCCCGTTCATGCGAACTTTTTTCAATCAAGAGCGTCAATCTCCCCTCCGCCGAAGTCTACCGCGCCCAAGGCGCCCACTGCCCCTCTTTTCGTCTCAAAGAAGGATTAAAATAATCTCCTCTCCTCCCGTTTATTTGCCGATAATGAAACAGAGGAATATCCGCTTTGCAAAAGATAATTGAAGATTTTATAGAAAGATTTAACGCCGATTTACAATTTAAATACCGTACAATCGCCGTTGGTTCCGCAATTTTTTTAGGTGTTTGCAGTATTTTACTGGTTTTTTCCCTTTTATCCGCTCTTTTCGGCGTAGGTGTTTTCCCCGAAGCCCCGAGCAGGGTATTTTCACGTTCCTTTGGGATTCTTTCTTTATTAATTCCGGCGCATATGATCTACGCGGCATTTATTTTGGCTGATCCAAAATGGAAACCCGAAAGGATATTTATTCTGGGCGCGGTTATTTTTCCGTTTCTTACGCTTGCAGTGGGCTTTGCTTTTATTCGTGATTTTGATATACGTTCCGGGCAATTCGCGTTTTTGGATTTTACCGGAAAAACCGGCTTCAGCCTGTTTATAATGTTTATTACCGTAATTGAGGTGTTTCTTTTACAGGTGTTTAAAAATGCTTTTTTTAAACCTGAAAGAAAAACTTTTAGCCGCCAAAATTTTCTGCCGCCGCCTGATACAGCCGCGCCGGTGTCGGAATTTTCCGCAGGGCTTACCGGCAATACCGTCATAGAAAAGCCTGATATTTCGATTGTTTCAGAGAGCGATTTTTTAAAAGAGGATAAGACTAAAGAATCGGATAATGATTCGGTTGCCGATATTACTCCGGAAATTGAAGAAACTCCTGAGGACGAAGATATTTTAGAAACCGAAGATCTTTGCGGGGATGATGATCAGGATGATGACGATGGTATTACCCGCGCGATTGAAGAAGCGGAAGCCGCCGCTCAGGAACATGCCGAGCAGATTCGCAAAAGAAAGGACATAAGCGGGCGAAACAAAAAATACAAAGTTCCCGTTGATATATTGAACGAATACCCCGACGGCGAATACTGGGTAATCGATCTCGATCAGGCTACACGCGACGCGGCGGTTGCGCTGAAGGAAACTCTGGAAGAATTTAAAATTCAGGCTGAAGTTACGGGCATCAGAAAAGGGCCGGTTATCACCATGTTTGAAATTCTTCCGGCTCCCGGCGTGAAACTTTCCAAAATTGTAGGATTAGCGGATAACATCGCGCTGCGTCTTGCCGCTTCCTCCGTGCGCATTGTCGCTCCCATTCCGGGGAAACACGCTGTCGGTATCGAAGTGCCGAACGCGAAACGCAACATTGTCTCTTTCAGAGAAATTATCGAAGGCGAACTGCGTTCCGAAAAAAAGATGGAACTCCCCGTTGTTATGGGCAAAGATATCACAGGCGAAGCTCAGACTGTCGATCTTGTTCAGATGCCTCACCTGCTGATTGCGGGCGCGACAGGATCGGGAAAATCCGTCTGCGTCAATTCAATTATTCTTTCGATACTGTACCAGCTTCACCCGGCGGATTGCAGGCTGATGCTTATTGATCCAAAAATTGTGGAATTAAAGCTGTATAACGATATTCCTCATTTGCTGACACCGGTTATTACAGAGCCGAAAAAAGCGTTCCAGGCGCTTCAATACTGCATCTACGAAATGGAGCGGCGTTACGCCTGTCTTGATTCGATGGGAGTGCGCGACATCCGCAGTTATAATAAACGCATTAAAGAGAAAAATATCGCTCAGGAGCATTTGCCGTATATCGTTGTTATCATAGATGAATTCGCCGACTTGATGACAACTACCGGGAAGGAGCTTGAGTCCACCGTTGCCAGGCTTGCTGCCATGAGCCGGGCTGTCGGAATTCATCTTGTGCTTGCCACCCAGCGCCCATCGATTGACGTAATAACAGGGCTAATCAAAGCGAATATTCCAAGCCGCATCGCGTTCATGGTTTCCAGCAAAACCGACAGCCGTATCATCATCGACATGGTCGGCGCCGATAAACTTTTAGGCAAGGGTGACATGCTTTACTCAGGCGTTGTCGATCCGTTTCCAATCCGTATGCAGGGCGCTTTTATTTCCGAAGAAGAAGTGGAAGCCGTTGTAGAACATGTAAAAGCTTTCGGCGCGCCCGATTACATTGACGACGAAATCTTCTTTGAAGATGAAGAAGAAGATTCAAGCTTGTCGCTTTTCTCGGAAGGCGGCGATCCGCTGTACGAAAAAGCTCTTGAAATTGTCATGCAGCAGGGGAAAGCCAGCGCAAGTTATATTCAGCGCCGGCTGAAGATCGGCTTTAACCGCGCAGCAAGGCTTGTTGACGAGATGGAAAATAACGGAGTCGTCGGACCGGCTCAGGGAAGCAAACCGCGTGAATTGCTGCGGGGAGTAAACTACAGCTCTCCGTTCGGCGTTTAGGCGACAAAAAAAGACTTGCGTTTTATTTCGGTAAATGTCTTTAACGCGTCATCAAAATTAAAGTCCTCTATCTGTTGAATTAATTCCTCGCATCCTTTGACCATCCTGAGTTTATTGATTAATTCCGCGCATTCGGGATTGCCGCTTTTCAGCATAGGTTCTAACTCTTCAAATAACTTTCGCGCGGATGTTTGATCCAATGATCCCGCGACGTCTGTCCGTTTTTCTTTGCGTGCCAGCGGTTCAAGTTCATTTATTACTTTTGCTAATTCAATTTCCAGGTTTTCCATTTGTTTGGGAGTTACAGCGTTCGTTTCATTTTTAAGGCCGGTTTCTACCTCTTTCGCGGCTTTCATTAAAAGAGTTTTATTTAATTGACCGGCATTGCTTTTTAAAGTATGAGTCAGCCTGTGCGCCAATTTTATATTATCAGCGTTTATGGCGTTTTTTATTTCATTGAATTTATCTTTGTTATTTTTAACAAAAATATTAATCAATTCCTGCTGCAGATCACTATTAACTTTATCCTGTTGTTTTGGATCTTCCTTATCCCATCTTACGGGAATTAGATATTTCATAAGACAGCGCCACAAAATCTGAGTTGTGAACGGCTTGCTTACGCAGTCGCTCATTCCCACCGACAGATAAACATCTTTGTCTTCGAGCATAACATTTGCCGTCATAGCCACAACAGGAATACTTGCGTCAATCTCAAAGATTTTCACAGTCGCTTCAATGCCGTCCATTATCGGCATATGTATGTCCATAAAAATCAGGTCATATTGTTTTTTACCGCTTTGCGCGCGCTTTTGTACCATAGCGACGCCCTGCTCTCCGTTATGTGCAACTTCAGCCTTTATGCCCACCCGCGCTAAATGCTCACAGATAACCTGTTGATTCATGTTATTGTCTTCACACACTAAAATTTCATCTTCGAATATCGGTTTTTCCAGAATATTATCGAAAAGTATGCGTTCTGTCGGATCATTTTCGCTGGCTATATCTTCCGCGTTAAATGTTAATTCAAAATAAAATTTACTGCCAAGACCGGGCGCGCTCTCCACGTTAAGAGCGCCGCCCATCAATTCAATCAGGTTTTTAGTTATGACAAGTCCAAGTCCCGATCCGCCGAATTTGCGCGTAGTCCCCGCTTCCGCCTGCGTAAACGGATGAAATATCTTTTTAATTTGCTCCTGAGTGATGCCGATTCCGCTGTCTTTAATTTCAAAATACATCGTAACGCTGTTTGCGTTGATATTTTTAATCATTCCGAGAATTTTAATTGTACCGCTGTTGGTAAATTTCACGGCATTGGAAAGAAGATTTACAAGCACCTGATGGAGCTTTCTAGGATCGCCGTATAATCTCTTGCCGACGGAAGGTTCTGCGTAAAAGTGCAGCGCAAGGCCTTTTTCAATCGCTTTCGGCATGGTCATTGTCCGGCAGGCAACAAAAATTTCATGCAGGTCAAACGGAATGTTTTCCAGATCCATCTTGCCTGACTCAATTTTTGAGATATCTAAAATATCGGTTATGAGCTGCAGCAGCCATTCGGAGTTCTGATGTATTTTTATAAGATAATCTCTTGTTTTAGGCGAAATATTGTCATACATCGCCAGTTCGGAAAATCCGATGATGCTGTTCATCGGCGTGCGGATTTCATGGCTCATATTGGCGAGAAACAAAGACTTGGCTTTATTTGCCGCCTCAGCTTCATCCGAAAGCTGCGACTTGGTAATTCTTGACTTGACAATGTGCCAGCCGAAATATGTGCCGACAACCCATGCAAACGCGGTGTTGGACCAGTCAATAATCCAGTTTTCGGAAGTTTTAACTATAAAACAAATTATCATAAAAAGCGCTGACGCGCCCGTTATAAGGCATATATTTAAAATAGCAGGAATATCAAATAGAAATAACGCGCAAATTAAAATACCTAAGAATACCCCTGCTATTTTTCCGGAGTTTGCCCATACGCCTATATATATTCCAAATAAAATAACATTTAAATAGTAAATAATTATTAGTGTATATAAAAGCCGGCGGCTAACCTTGTTTCCATTATTTAATTGTTTTATTTTTAAGTTCGCGATAAGGCTTAACCCGATGGCTATAATGCCTGTTCCGATATATATTCCCATTGTCAGGTAATCTTTGTTATTAATTAAGAAACGAATAGCCGTGTAAAAAAACGCCAATACGGCAACTACAATATTTGCCATAAGCAGGCTATTTAAATTATCAAGTAATGTTTTTTCTATGCATTTTTTGTATTCTTGGCGGCCAATACCGTAAAAACGCCAGTTGTTTATCAGTGATTTTATACTCATTTTTTTCCCGGAGCTAGATACTAGCACATGAGCAAAAGTTTGACAATAAAGTTTAAAATTAATTCTAAAAAAACTCATGTTCGTTATAAAAAGGTGTTGTATATACACTATATTGGGTGTAATTTAGTGTGATAAATACACTATATTGGTTGTAAAATAGTGTTATATATACATTGTTTTGGGTGTAAAAATGTGTTGTTAAAGCTAATTTTTCCATTGAAAAAGGTGTAAAGATTTGTTATACTTAATAAAGGATGGAAAGAAATTCAATATATTTAATGTCAGTCTGGAAAAATTCTCCTGATAGAAAACCATTGCTGCTAAATGGCGCGCGGCAGGTCGGGAAAACATGGTTAATGAAAGAATTCGGTCGAATTTATTTTCAAAATACCGTGTACATTGATTTTTATAATAACCGGCGCGCCCGTGAAATATTTGACGCCGATCTTGATCCCAAACGAATTATTGAAGAGCTAAGCTTTATTTCAGGCGATGTGATTGTCCCCGCTCAAACTCTCATCATTTTTGATGAAGTACAGGAGTGTAACAGGGCTCTTAATTCCCTTAAATA
>JGI24695J34938_10003106_pt1 | contig 11859 bp, 4 predicted proteins | sample TergutCo191P3_FD_34938 | JGI IMG/M metagenome (IMG submission 34938) | reverse complement strand
GGAGTGTTCTGCCTTATCCCTTTTACGCTGTATATTTCTCCGCCGTAGTTGTACGTGTATGTTACTGTTTCTCCGTCTGGGTATACTATCTCCTGCATTCTTCCAAGGTAATCGCTTTTATAATACATTGCAGCTTCTTTTTCTTCGCTGCGGCTTAACGGTAATAGTTTTATTTTTCTTCTTTCCTCTGTTACCTGCCCGAGCATACCGTAATTGTATTCTATGCTTCCCGTTTCGTCAATTATTTTTGTTACTTTTCCTGCCGCATTATCTTTTGCTCCTGCCTTTCCGTATTCGTATCCGGTGTTCTCGCTGAAAGGGTATATTATCTCTGCTAACCTGTTCATTCCGTCGTATCTGTACCGTATCTGGCTTCCCAGGCGTGTCAGTTCAGAGTCTCTTTCCGCAATTACGTTTCCTGCCCGGTCGTACTGCCATTCTTTTGTCCCTATGTCCGCGCTGGTCATTTTTGTTCTTCTTCCCAGCCGGTCGTATTCTATCGTCAGCTTGTTTCCGTCAGCGTCTATTGCAGCAAGCATTTCTCCAAGTCCGTTGTACTGGTATGCAGCGCTTGTAAGAGGTTTTGTCATTCTTGTGTCGTCTTTAGCAAAACGCTGTACCTGTATTATGTTTCCTCTGGCGTTTGTTTCCTGTGTGCTTATATTGCCGAGCGGATCTGTTGCTGTTGTTCTTCTTATCCCGTTTATTATTTCATATTCTACTTTCTGTACCGGCCGTTCTTCTCTTTTTTCAGCAGGTAATATTGTTTCTACAACACGGTCTAACATATCGTATTCCTGTATTGTCGGATTTTTTAGTTTTATATTGTTTAAACTTAAATTGTTTATCAGAGCTTCTGCCGTCTCTCCTTTTACAAACAAGGGCTGCCCTGAAGCTGTACTGCGTCCTTTTCCGTCGTATACTGTAAATCCCGATACGTTCCAGCCTTCTGCCGTTTTGTTATTTTCCCATACTGCTCCCTGTTTCGCGGTATACAGCACTCGTCCAAGACTGTCTGCCGTTATTACTGTTGTAAGTGTCTTATTATCTGAAGGATCAAAATGTATTTTATTTTCCGTTACCGCGTACCATCTGCCGTTTTGCGGTTTATGGTACTCATAGCTTACTGCAGGCGTTATGCCGCCGTGATCATAAGGACTCCATACTTCAATTAGTCTGCCGTATTTATCGTAGACATAGTTTATTTTATTTCCGTTTTCATCTGTTTCTTCCGTCTTTTTTCCTAATGCGAAATCCCATTTTATACTTGAACTGTAAGGTTCTATTTCTTTACCCCCTGATTCTATCTCTTTAACATACTGGTGTGTTTTTTCATCGTATGTATATTTGACATAAGCCTTATTCGGGTCGGTAATCTGCTCAAGGTTTCCATATTTTGTCCATTTAAGTTCACTTACGCTGTTTTCACTGCCTGAATCTGTATTTAACACTTGTGTCAGCGTACGCATGGTTCCGTTTGCGTTATATTCGCCTATACGCCGTCTTAACAGTCCGGAGCTGCTTCCTGCCACTGTTATTGTCAGCGGATTTGCATGTATGTAAAGATTATTTAAGTGCAGGTAGGTTATATCCGCTGTTATTGTTTCTCCGTTGTTTGCGTGTTCTATAAGCCGCGTTACGTTTCCGTAACCGTCATCATGTGAATAGATTGTTTCAGAAATTCTTATTAAACCGCTTCTTCCGTCAGATTCTTCATGCCTCTCTCTTATATTGCGGGCGTAAGGGGCTTCATCTATTTCGTATGTTACGCTTCTAAAAGGCGTATTTGAATTATCTCCGTACGTGCTGACATTATAAGGCATGCCTCGGGAGTAATAATCTCTGTTAAAATATTGTGTTTCTGTTTTTCCAAGAAAATTATTCCCTTCAACAATTGTAGTTGTTACTTTTTCAAATCCAAGAAATTCTTTTTCAAGTCTGTGATAATAACCTCTGAAATATTCATACCTTACCGTATATACATTTTTACTTTGCAAGCCCTGCTCTGCGGTTACATTTACCGCTTTTGTGTTGATTCTTTTTACTTCAGACATTACATAACGGCTCTGCGGCATATCTGTTGTTCCTTGCATAAACTTGTAATCTATATGAAACTCGCCTCCTTGCGGTATTGTTATTTTTTTTAGTAAGCCGGTCTTTCCTGAAAGATTACGCTGCACAAGAAGCATTCCTGAGCCGGGTATACGGAGAACACGATCAGGAAGCCCGTCTCCGTCCATGTCCATTAATCTCATTGTTACACTATTGGTGCCTGAGCTTAAATTTAATCCTCCGCCGTAACNGTTTGAAATATTTATTTTATTTATAGGAGGTATCGGTATACTTATTGTAAAGCCGGCATTACCTGTTATGCTAAGACCAAGGGTAGATGAAGAGTTTGTTTCTAAACTTTTTAGATTTTCTTCNNTTATCATTACANAACGATTAAATTTGGAGAGGTCTACTGCTCCAACCATAGGTACGTTTTCAAACATACTTTCATTTATATCTTCGTCCGGCCCGCTGCCGCCTGATTTTTTTGCGATTTCCCATTCATTATTTTTAAAAGATATTATATCAGGTGAAAACCTGCCACCCAAATTAAATCGAACATAAATGTAGTTATCATTAGATCCAATATTAGATCCAATATTAGATCCAATATTAGATACAACATTAGATTCATCATCAGATTCATCATCAGATTCAATCTTAGATTTAATATTTGTTACAATATCAGGCAGGCCGTCTCCGTTCATATCTATCAGCATATAATTTGTATTCGTTCGTGATGTAGAATAACTAACACCGCCGCTGACGCCGGCAGTCGGTAAAATTTGTGAAGTTTTTACCTGATCATCAAAATTATTTGGATTACTGCCTCCAACTGAAATAGAATGGCTATCTGTATCTAGTGTACTGCTATTGAGCGACTCTATTCCATCATAATAAAAAATAACTTTCTCATTAATTTTTTCTTCAAAACTGCCTCGGCCTAAATTAATCAATAATTTTCCTTTATCAAAATAGTCAGGCAGTCCGTCTCCGTTAAAATCAATAAATCCGGTTGTCTGTTTACTGCTGCCGGAAGCGTTACTTATGCCGACACCGCCGCTGATGCTGCTGCCGCTGCCGCCGTTTAAACTTATACCTACAGGTTTTCCCGAACCTGAACGCTCTATTTTAGCGCTGCCGCTGATTCCAAAAGAACCTCCTCTTGTATGTACGTCTGTTTCATTTAGGTTTATATTTGATATACCTTGTATTTCATAGCCTTCAAGAAAACCGGCGCGGCTTCCTTCTATAACTGTTATAATCTTATTACTTGCCTGCATTATATCTGTCAATCCATTTCCGCCTATTCCCTGAACTGACTGATATGTCCATGAACTGGATTCATTTTTACTTGTGTTAAAACCTCCGCTGGCAGTAAAAAGATTTACTGATAAAAGAGGATGTGCCTTATCAGTGCCGTAGTTTTTGCTTTTTCTGACTGTCGGCATACTGCTGCCGTTTTCTTCCGCCTGCACATATAACGCTTTTATATTATAATATTCTTTTCCGCCTGCACGGTTTGCGTAAATACTGTTTCCGCTTATATACGCAAAATAGTTTAATTGCTCCGTACCGTCAATCTGCGGAGATATGCTGCTTAATAAAGTTCTGTTTGCAGCATTATGTTTTGTTTCAGATTCAATTAAACTGTCATTCTCTTTATTATTTATAGATTCCAATGCTTGTTTAAAATTCATTACATGCATAAAGGTTATAGATACAATACCTTTATTATCTTCAACACTTTTCGGCGCTTTTATTTTATTTTTTAAGTCTTCATCAAATGTCGGATGCAGTTTTTTAGGACTAAATTCATACAATTCATTAGATTGATTGCCTATCCAAATGCCGTAATACCATCTGTTGTTACCGCCGGACAACAATTCTTTTCTGGCAAAAGAAATTGTTATTTTTTCTTCCATATCTTTTGTATTTGATTTTCCTATAATTTCTTCTCTCTCCTCCTTATCAAATTTTCCAAGCAATTCTTTCAATTTTAATTCTAACTCATCTTCTGTCATATTTTTTTTCGCTGTATAGGAATACGGTTCATTAAATATTACATTAAAGTCGTCTCCGCTGTTCCATCGTGTTCTTCGTGTATTTATTGCTTTTGTAATAAAACGATAACTTCCATTTTCTGCTCCAACCGGCTCAAGCACCACTATATCCGCGCTGCCGTATATATTGTCTCCGCTGTTTTTTATATTATATATACCGTCCGCATAATATTTTATTTCGCGTTTCAATTCTCCGGTGTAATACATAAATCCCTTTTTTGCGCTCTGTGTTAATAAATCTTCAAACTGATCAAAAAGTTCACTGTTATTGTTTTTAAGTATAGTTAAAGAAGAAGGAGCAATATTTATTTCTTTAAATTTATTACTAAGAATATATTTTTCATAATTATTATCAGGCTCATAATACGGCATATTTTCCGTAATAAAGATATAGCTGCCGTATAATGCCAGCATATTGTTTATTTCTTCGATCTGCTCTTCTGATAATTCATCTCTTTTAAGAGTATATGTAATTTCTTCTTCCTGTGTATTTTTTTCAAAAGCGTTTAGAAATATTTCTCCATTCGGGATATCTTCCATAAATTGAAGAATGGGACGCATCTGCCCGTCTGTGAGCGTATTCTGCCAGTGCGGATTATCTAACGAATATATATCGTCTTCTGCCCGGCCTATCTTCTTTTGTATCTCTTGTGCATTTAATTCATGCGCTATCCAGTTTGCAGTATCTGGAATTTTATAAACCAAATCATAAAGATGTGAATCTTCGTTAGATACTTTAATCGTAATTGTTCTATTGCCGCTTCCTACAGTTGCTTTTCCTTTCAGCTCATCATTTATATAAAAATCTACTTTGTTTCCTGCAAACGGCCCTATTCCTTCAAACAGCTCTGTATACTTAATTTCAACAGCATATGAAATATTTTGAGGATTAGTTTTATTTTGAGTTTCTTTAACGTTTATTTCTATATTTGAATTTATATCAACGCTGTATATTTGTCCGTCTATATTATCAATAACAAGCCTTTTGCTTTCTCCTTCAGTATAAACATATCCGGGCATCCTGCTTTCCCTTTTCTTTATCGTCTCAGATGCGCTGTGACTTATAGACATGTCAGAAACAGAACCAGGAACAGGATAAAATGTTACCTGATTTAGTACAAAACCTGCAAGAATGTCATAAAATTCCGAATTATCTTCTCCAAATTTTTCAGCTTGAACTTTTCGAATAATACAGCTGATTATCTGCTCATATTCATTACATGATTTACGATCTCTGTCTTTTTCATAGCTATCATTTCTTATATAGGCATTACTTCCGGCATGGTATTGAAAATATTCTATTAATGCTTCTTTGTTTTTATCGCTTTCTAACGGGTAGTCTAACGCTTTTGCTTCATTCCATAATAATTCAAAATCTTCGGCTTCTATTATTCCCGGTATAAACCATCCGAGACTAATAATTGCTTCCCATGAGGATTGTTTATCATTTATACTTTGACTCTTGTATACATCTTCCCATCTCTTTTCATTTTGCTTATAATATTCCTCATACTCCTCTTTACTATTGTGTACTCCTTTTTTTTCAAATAATTTTTCTAATGATGAATATTTTTTTTCAAATTCCGTAGTTGAAATTTCGCCTAAATCATCAGGTAACACGCTGCGTACCTGTTTGTCCATATCGCCTAAATAACGCATATTCTCATATGTAATTGTTACAGCCCATTCAATTTCAGCTCCTATACTATCAAGCTTTGCATCGCTTATAAAATATATCGACTTTTCGGCATCTATGGCTCTGGATGTATTACTATATGCAGGAGAACTGCCTGTTTTTAATTCAATAGTTACTTCATCTTCTGAATAAGTCCTTGCTGTTATTTCGTCAGAACTTAAACCCATGCCTTTGCTGATTCTTTGATTTATACGAATCTTTCCTTTTTCAGGAGACCTCCATTCACGGAAAGGCGTCTGATGATAATATTGACTATCCAGTTTGATCAGCTCTTTTTCTGCTAAATCTGTTTCACTATCTGCAGGTATTTGAAAACCGGAAACTAAATCTGCAGGCATTTGAAAACCGGAAACTAAAGGTAAAGGCGTTCGTTTAAAACTTATCGTAATTTCATTGCTGGTATTTTTATAGTACATATGATCGCCGCTGACAGCTATGTCTATAAGCCCGTCTCCGTCTATATCTGTAAATGCAATATCTGAAGTATTGCTTCCGCTTTGAGTTGTCTCTGAAGAACCGTACTCCATTCCAACAAAAGAGAATCCGATTCCTGCTCCTACTTTTGTTCCGCTGCTGGATGAATTGCTGTGATCATATCCTATCTTATTCAGCCCTTCAACTAAAATTTTTTCTCTCTCTCCAAAACTTCCGCTGTTGTTATCCGTACCTATTCCTTTATTTAATTGTACGTATAATCCTCCGCCTAATCCTCCGCTTTCAAAATTAGGGACAAGCCATCTTTCAAAAGTAACGCTGTCAGGCCTCCCGTCGCCGTTAATATCAATAAATGTTTGTGTCGTTTCTGTAGTTCCTTTGCTTGATGAAAATGTATATGTAGCATTAGCACGCAAATCTACGGCGTCTATTCCCAGGCCTAAACCTCCGGAGATTGATCCTTGTCCGCCTGTGCTTGAACTTCTTTGCTCTTGCAGCCCTTTGCTTAAACCTCTCCATTCTGCCGCAGGGCTAAATAAATCCTCTTCTGTGTCCATGCTTATATAATCAAACCGGTATCTCCAGAAATATTCATTCTCAGGATCATTTATCGAAATCTGCCCGAAACTAGTCATTTGGTTCACTCCAAAGAAATTCGGCTCGTATTCCATTTTATATTCTCGAATAACTTTTACCTTCTTTGAATCAATATGATTGACCTTAATCGTTTCTAAAAGCCTGTTCATCCGGCTTACNAACCCGCCGCGGCCGTCTGTTCGGATATCATCTCTGTCTTTTTTATATGTAAAACTAATGGAATATGATTCTATATCGCTGTAATTCTTTGGGGCAAAAGTATGATCTTTATGTCCTGTGTATACAATCTCTTCAAGAAATAATTGTCCTACTTCTTCTCTGNGATTACTTGNTNTGTTCTCTTCTNCGTCATAAATATAAATATACCTGATTGTGTTCCCGAACACATCTCTCTCTTCTTCCAATTCCCATGTAAATTTTTCACCAGCATTTTTCCCGCTCCAACAGCCAATGGATTTACCGTACGTCCGCCTTGTCCCGGATTTATCTGTTACTACCCAGTAATCGCTTTCTATGTACCGCTCTATTTTATCGAATCTTGATTCTCTAACCGGTGTATAAATTAAAACACTGCCTCCAAGACTTGATAAAACTAATTTAAGTTTTACACCGTCCAGCAAATATGTATCCCGCAAAAGCTCGTCTATTACTGCTTTATCTCCTCTCGGCTTTTTCCCGTTAAACCTTGGAGATCCCCATCTTGTATCCGTAGTAATACTTCCGCCTGCTGTTAAATTAAAACCCCTCCCCATTATTCCGTTCCCGCCGTCGCTCGAATATGTTATCACTACTTGCGGTGTCATCCCGGCNCGCCCTTGCGGTATCTCTACAGGAAGACGGAAACTTCCTGTCCCGTTATTGTTTGCTTCAAGCCCGTCTATACCGGGTACTCCTGCAGACGGATCCGCCGCTTCCAGCCCTTTTATTGAGTTTATGTTAAAATTCAGCGGAACAGGCCCCTCGGGCAGCGTTAAAGTTCCGTTTATCATATCTGTAAAATGTGTTGTCCGGCTTATTACAAAATCACAGTCTATTCCTACTCTTTCTAATTGTTCCCACTTCCTTCCTGCTGTATTATAAAAATATGTGTAAAGCGTCTCTTTCGCTGATTCTGTCAAATTCCTATCGTAGCCTATTCTAATCGTAACTGGTATCTTAAATATAGTTCCTGCAGGTTCAAACCTGTAGCCGCCGCCGCCTGCTGTCGCGTTCTTCATATCTCCGCCGGTCTCTTCCGTCGCTTTTAACCGCGTTATCTTTATTATACTATCGTTTTCTAATGCTCCAGGCGGTATTTCAATCTCTGCGTTCCCTAGTCTTACTATTCCTCCTTCCTTCACGCTTATCATACCTTGCGCACTTTGTCTTTGCTCCTGTATACGAAACGGTATCCTTACCTGCCTTTTTGTTTCTGCCTCTCCCATTATGTTTTTTTCGTCTAACTTTGCCGCTATAATATTTTCTGCCGCTGTGTCTTTTCTGTCTTGCTCTTTGTAAACATGCGGATAATAAGGTATTGTTTTTCCGTCTATTCCGTGAATATCAGGGCTGAACATTATTATTTGCAAATAAACTAATATTGATGCTGTTAACCTGCTTACTTCGGCATTTATCACTTCCTATCTCTCCTCTATATAATAAACATCTATCCCTGTAGATGGAAAATTTTCATAAGGTGTTACGACTGTTATGTAACCGTTTTTTCCGCTTCTAAGAGGCGGCGTATTGTTATCTGAAAACCTGTCAATTTCAAAATTATTTATTTTCAGGCAGTATTCGTTGTTTAAATCATCATAAAATACTGTAATTTCATTTAAAGAACCGGGGATTCTGTTAAGATAAGAAGTATTCTTCCACCAGCCGTATGCTGTAAAAACGCCTCCAACAGCCTTGCCGATAATGTACTGTCCTTCATTATTAATCATTACAACTAACATAGCGTGAACTTTCCTGCCGTCAAGTTCGTATTCGCCGTGGCAAAAAATGATTCCATAACCGCCGCTTGAATAACCGCTTGATTTTGCCGCACTCACAGTTCTGCTTGTGAAAGCTCTGGATGTTTCTTCCCATACAGTCCATATTGTAGTTCCTTCGGTTGTCAGATAATTAGTATCATTTGTTTTAAAAATAGTTTTTGTAGTTCCGTTTTCAAGTTCTTCCGATTCATACATCTCATCCGCCCATGAAAAAGGAGGCTGAACTTCGAACATATCATTTCTTTCCGGCATAAATGTAAAGCTGCAAGAAAAAAGATAAAAACATGATAAAATTAAAAATAAACCTTTTGACATACGCGGCATATAGCGAAGTTCTGTGAGCATAATTATCCTCCTGTCTGAATTGGCGTTATTGATACAAGGCTGATTTTATAATGGACAATGCCGCCGCCAGGAGGCGTCCCCATTCCGGCAAACCGGTGTTTTGCGGGGTAGATTTTAAAATATAATTTTTTTGTTTCAAGTTCATTATTGATTATTCTAAAATCCTGTAAATGAAAAACAGGACTGCTTTCCCGCGTATATATGTAATATTCAAAATATGATAAAGTATCAGACGCATACGCCTGTAAATCGTCAACAACTATCCATGCCTGTCTTAACGGAGGCACTTCAACATAATACCAGTCCTCTTCCATTATTTCCAATCCGTTGTATGCACGGTTATAATAAAGATTCGCTATATAATCTATTGAATCAATTTTTATAGCTTGTTCCAGCGTATTATTCCTGTAAATATCACGAATTATTAAAGAACTTACTCCCAAGACTTCTGTAGAAGGCCCGAATATTTCAACGCCCCGTCTCTTTGACAATCTGTAAATATAACGGCTGCTGTTTTCTAAACCGCAGTCAGCGTATTTTGTTTCTTTCCCCTGATAAATAACGTTAAATGAAAGAGTTAAAGGATGATCGTCTGCCCTCTCTAATATATATTCGTCCGCTCCCTCGTCATAATCCCAACTGATAAAAATAGTACTTGACTCCGCATAGGAATCTACATTCGGGCTTACAATAACAGGGTCATCTATGCTTCTGTGCAGCATCTCATACATTCCTGGAGTACAAGAACAAAAAGTTAATAAAATTAAACTTAGCAGCATTACTTTTACCACCGATTCCTTACCTCTTTTGTAAAAACATGAATATTAATGCCTAATACAGGAGAATATGTTATCAAAGAATGTTCATTGAAAAGAAAATCAAAATCATTACGGAAAAATAAAGATACAATCTTATTAATATTAAAACAGTATCCGAAATTTGTATTCGCTCCAAAATTATAGAAAAAGTGATCCTGGCTGTCACTGTATTTTTCAGCCATTTGAAAAAATTCCAGGAAATATACAAAACCAAGTCCAAAAAACAACTCATGATACCTTGTAAGCCGGGCGTTTAATCTAAGAGGCACAGTAAAATATAAGGTATTATTATAAGCGGTATATCTATCTTTATTTCCAATTCCAAGCCGGTATTTTATATCAATACCGGTTGATAAATACCATGAAACGCCGCGGGTAGTGAATAGATTATCTGTCGGCGTCAAATTAATTCCAGTTCCAGCAGCTACAGTGCCAAACATTAAATCAATCCAATCACTTTGTATAGGCGTCCAATAACCTGCCGCTATAGGTATAGAAATACGTGTATGTTCGACTCTTTCCGGCATTGAATCAAGATTAAAGACATCTGTAATGTAAATAATGATCTTCCTGGCAATATCGTTAACAAGTCTTTCATAATTATTATTGTCATCCATCCCAAAAAATGTCTGCGTAACATTTCTGTTTTCATAATCAAAAAGCCTTATTTCCATCTGTACATTATGAGTTCTTCTGGTCATATATCCGTAGAGCAGATAATTTATTTTTTCATTTCTGCATACACTGACAGCTTCTGCAAGAGATTGCGGCGGGTTAATCCGGTTCTCTCTTGTGCTTTGAAATCTTATTATAACGCCCGTTTCCATTCTCTGAAGAGCCTCCAAGAGATCAGATTGAACCTTTGACGTACCGCGATTTAATTCTTGTGTCTCATCCACGTGCAATATAGGAGCAATATATACATCAAAACCAAAGACATAAGACGGGAAAAATAAAACTAAAAATACAAAAATCTCTTTCATCTGCTTGATTCCATTCCAACCATTCTTTCTTCTGATTCAATAAAACTAAGCACTTCTTTTATCTCCGCACGGTAATAACCGCCTTTTTCAAGCGTTAAAAACCCTTCCTTAATTTGCTGGTAATTGCCTCGATTCATCCTGTTATTTAAAAATAAACTGTACAAATAATAAAACCGGGCCTCTTTATTCTCAGGCTGCGCGTTCGCTACAGTTGTGAATAAGGCTCCAGCTTGCGCGTATCTGCCTTGTGTAAAATGAACTGAAGCTTCTTTTTCCATGTCAAGAAGCGTGACTTCAGTGTAAATACTGTCCAGAGTGCGCTTTTCCATTTCCGCCAGAAGATTTGAATACACTGTATTTATCCGGTTTATTCTGCTTCCTGTTGTTTGAGTGCCGGTTTCAATTTCAGATAAAATGATCTCAGAGGCAGATGATACAGCGGATGATACTATGCTATGAGATGTTTCAATAATATATTCAGTTTGATAATCCAATTTCCTGCGTATATCATCTTCCAATTCTGCCGTACTTTCCCTATATATCTTCATATTATTCGTTATTAAAAAAAATAAAACCAACATAAAAATAGAATTTACAGCAAAACATACATAAAAAAGTACATTATTTTGAAAAATACTCCTGTCTTTCCTGCCTATTCCTTCTTTTTCCACCTGTAAATTTCCTTCAATATCTTGTTAATAAGACACATGACCAGCTAGCATTAATTATGATTTTAAAATAAAAAAATAAAAATGTAAATTAAATTCAAAAANANNNTTTTTTAAAATATTTTTANCTTAATTAAGGCGGATAATATTACAATATTATTATTAATTATATTAAAACTAGCATAATAAAGTATAATAATCATGAATAATATTATACTTACAAGGT
>JGI24695J34938_10003104_pt1 | contig 11873 bp, 11 predicted proteins | sample TergutCo191P3_FD_34938 | JGI IMG/M metagenome (IMG submission 34938) | reverse complement strand
GCGCTTGTAGACAGGGACGAAGAGTTGATTCGTTCTGTCGCAGTTTTTGGAAATTTTTTGGAAGCGTACACAAAGCCGCAGTTTGACAAAGACGGAAAGCTAAGACGCGTTAAACCTATAGATGCCGATTATGAACATCCGCTTTATTTATTTTTAAAAAATCGTTACGCATTTTCTCAGATTGAAACTTCACCTAACGGCAATATTTTATGGCTGCAAGGGTATGACAGAAAAGAAATTGATTTATTGCTTGACAGAGACGGGAACATCATCACAAACGGCAATTCATCTTTCCGCCGTGTTGATATCGAACTCTTCCGTGAATACGAAGAAGCGTCCGCCGCCATGCTCAGCGCTTTGACTCAGGCGCGCGAAAACNGCGTTTTTTCCAGAATATCACCGGAAAAAATTCCTTTGTTCTTGGGCGAACATTCTTACGAGCTTTTAGATGAATTAATAAAATCACCGGACAGCGAAAACCGCGCCGCTTGGATAGTTTCGCGCGCCGCTTATTTTGACAGCATAGANGAATTTATTAAAAGTTCTGCCGATACAGTTCTTATTGCCGANTACGAAGAACAAATAGCAGACACAGACCCTTCNAATTCACAAACAATTACAGCGCTTGTAAACAGAAGAGACGAATTAAAAGAAGCGTCTTCATTTTTACGCGAAACATACGACAAATTGTCATTAACGCGTAACAAACTTAAAGATGAGCTTGCGCAGTCTCTTTGNATTATGGGTCCCGATTACAGCGCGGAATATTCCGCTCTTTTGGCAAATGCAATGATAACAGGTTCNCATGTAAANCCTGTAAACGATAAATATACTCTTCTATGGTCTGTCGCNGCTCTTTTATTGGCGNTAATTTTTATTTTTATGCTGCGTCCTTCTGTTTTATTAGGCGTAGGTTTNGGGTTGAGCGTACTTGCTGCAGGAGCCTTTAGCATTCTTTATATTTATTTCTCATACTGGATAGACCCTGCAATTGTTTTATGTTCTTCTCTCGCGGGAACTTTATTAATGTTTTTATTTAAATCTGTTTACATAAGTTTTAGAGCGCGAAGCTTTCGTATGGCTTATAAATCCGCTGTTCCAAAAAATGTTTTACAAAGTTTAATAGAAGTTGGCAGACCGGAATTAAATGACGTAACAGTCTGCTATGCCGCGGTAATAGTAATAAAAGATTTCAATATGTTTGGAAGAGAAAACCGCGAGAAGCCAAGAGAAGCGGGCAGGATAAAAAAGAATTTTTTNNCGCTTGCAAAAAAAGCGCTTTTTAACGCGGGTGCGGTTATTACAGGTTATGAGGGCGATACCATTGTTGCGTGTTTTGGTTCTCCTCTTGAATTGCAGCCAAAACTTACAACATACAAATATTCAGATGACGGGAAACCGATTAAAACTTATCATCCTGTAGATAAAGCCTGCGCCTTAGTTAAGAATTTATTAAAAAGCGAAAAAATCACATGGCGCTTTGGCATTGACGCAGGCGAGTGTTCTTTTTCATGGTCACCTGAAACCGGCTTTACAGTTAACGGAAGCCCGGCAGTCCGCGCCAGGGTGCTTGCCGCAAAAAACGCGCGTTACCGCACACGCGCGCTTATATCGGAGAGCGTTCATCAAAAATTGGAATTGGAAACACCGCATTCCAAAGAAATGCGCGATTGGACAGAAGAATCCGTCAAAAAAATCGGCACTCTCTTTGATGATGACGATGCTGTTTACAGGTTTGAGTAGCTTTTTTAAAGCTTATTCTTGGGTCTTACAACAGTTTTAACAATATCATTATTTTGCCCCATCCACATTCTTGCGTTTGTTTCGATATTGGTTAGTTCGGCGTTAACAAAATAAGATCTTACGCTTTTATTTCCTTCCCTGTCAACGATGGTTCTAACAGTTCCTGTCAGCATATAATTAGCGCCGATTTCCCTGCCAAGAGCGGCAACTGTTGCTTCGCTTGCGTTGCTTTGCTGTTCCTGTCTTTCTGCGCGAAGTTCTGTTCTTGTGTCTCCGCCCGCGACAAAGTCAAGTTTGCCGCTGTTAAAAATAACAGCTTCCATTATGGAAGAAATAATCGAAGTATCAATTTGTTCGCTGCTTTCGTTTCTGAATCTGCCTACAATTACAACCGGCTTTTTATTTCCTGCCGCTTTAATTGCCTGATCAACCCTTGCGCTGGAAAGGCAGTCGTTTATCAGGGCTTCGCATACAATTCTTACGTCTTTTGCGTTCCAGTAACCGCTTAAGTCCGATTCTTTTCCCGATTCAACGCGTTTAACTGTCGTTGTGCATGCGGATAAAATTAATAAAACTCCCAAAGCAATAAAAACATTCTTCATTATAAATCTCCTATCTTAGTTTTACAGACTCTATTAAGTTTAGTCCGCCTTTTTTTACGGCAACATTTTTATGTTCATCACGGAAAACAAGCCTGTTTCCGTGATAATAATTAATATAAACCTGATAAGTCCCCGGGTCAAGATTGATTCCGCCTATGTATGCCTTGTCGGGAAGATAGCGGGACATCCTTATATCGGCTTTCTCGGATCCGTCCATTGCAGCTCTTGCAGCCAAAGCGATAATAAGACCTGCAAGAGCATCCTTCTGTCTTGATGTTTCAATTGCGGCAATATCGGCTACAGTGTATTTAATAATTGTTCGTATGTAAGTTTTTAAAAAAATATTTGAATAGCGGGCGTTAAATGTTTCCTGTATAACCGCTCCCATATCTTCGAGCAGTTCCAGATTGAATTTACCGGCGCCTTCTACTTCAACTTCAATTTTTGTAATATTGTATGATCTTCTTTCCAATGCAGGCAGTTTAAACACAGCAATCTGCAGTACAGGATGCTGAAACGGAAGATGCTGCGTAATAAGAGCTTCTTCTTTTACCGGAGACAAGCCTGAAAAACTTATTATATTAAGCCTTGCAAGCTGCGAAGGAACGTTACGCGCTTCTTCTACAGCTCTTGGAACAAGCCCCCTGTATATATCGCTGTTCGCGGCATATGCTCTGTTAATCTGATCAAATTCGATTCGAGCGGCATCGGTGTTTCCCGCTGCCTGGTAAAAAAGCGCGCCCAGGTAACGGGCAAGAGCAGAGTTAGAAAAATTAACTGCTTTTGTTTTAGGCATTTCGCTGATGCCGGTTTCCTTTTTTGTTTTTTGGGATAAATTTTCTCCGGTTTTTGGATCGATATATTCGTATTTCCGCGCAAGCATATCAAGCTTGCCGCTGGATGCGCTTAACTTGCGTATTTCTACAAGAGCACTCTCGGTATCTCCGCGTTTAAAATAATTAAGCGCGTTAAAAACATTTAAATAAATATCTTCAAAATCTTCGCCCGGATACGCTTTTGTATTATCATTTACTATATAAGATAAAAAACCTTCGGATATGCTTTTTGTGTATGCCTCTTCGATTAATTTTTCTGCGCGCTGGAAGTCTTTGGAAGATTCTTCGTAGTTTCCGGCATAATGTTCAAGAAGCCCCTTGTCCAGATAGAGCAGTATCGCGTTTTTCTCGGAATAAACCGGATTTTTTCTTTCTTGTCCTTTTTTTATAACGCCCGCTGCTGCTGAAAAATTCGATTGATCTACTGCGTTATCAATTTCCTTATATGCCTTGGAGGTGGTTGCGCATGAAAGCGCCGAAAATGCCGATAAGGTAATAATTATTATTTTAACGCTTTTTATTACATTCATGAATTGATATAATATTAGCGTGAAATATATAATATTGCAAGTTATATCATTCATTAAGTTTCACTCCGTTGTTTATTTCTATGCCAGATAAAGAATTAAAAAATTATTTATTCCAAATGTTTCATTAAGTTGCATTAAGATTAACTTTATTTTATACTTATTTGTAGGCAGTTTGTAGGCAAAATTTATAGGTATGTGATATTATTGTGGGTATTATTATATGAGTGTAAAAATAAGAATTAACCGAGGCAAATTATATCTTGATATATACGCACGGTCAGCGTAAATGGGAATCGCTTGGCTTGACCGTTACGCCGGATAAACAACAAATGAAAGATATTATGAAAACAGCCGAGATATGCAGGAGCAAAAGAGAGAATCAAAAAATAAGCGGCGAATGGGGACTGCTCGATCCGTTAAAAGGGAAACAAACATTATTAGACTATATCGAAACTATAAACGCCAAGAAGAAAGATATTACCACAATCAACGCCTTGCATTTTTTAACAAGCATAATAAAGCATATGTAGCATTATCGAGCATAAAGGAAAAATGGCTTGAAGATTTACAGGAATATTTGGAACACGACATTGAAATAAAAAATAGCACGGCAAAAGGATACATGGGTGTAATTAGAAGAGCACTTAAGAAAGCCGTGAGAGACAGGCTTATTCCCAGAGACCCTTCAATAGGTGTAAGAACAATAAAAACACAAGAGATAGATAAAATATATCTTGAACACATTGAAATCCAAAGGTTAGCTAATACTCCGATAAACGGTGAATTAGGTGCGGAAATTAAAAAGGCTTTCCTTTTTGCTTGTTTTACCGGGCTTAGAATATCTGATATTAAATCCCTTCAATGGGGTGATATTACCTGGGAGACTTTACATATTGCCAAAAGACAAGAAAAAACAGAATGTAAAGTTTTTGTGCCCTTACACGAAACAGCATGGAAAATTATTAACGACAGCAAAATACATAACTATAAAGAACTTGTTTTTCCGCAGCTCACAAAGACTTGAAAACCACGCAGATTTACGCCAAAGCAACCGACCAGATGAAGCGCAAAGCCGTCAACGCGCTACCTGGAATTGAGATTTAAGGATGCTCTTTGTGGATTTTAATGTTGAGATTTGGGCTTATAAGTAGTATTTTATTATTTTTTTTGTATTTGAAATATAAATTCTATATCTTTTTCATCAGAACTTTTTATATTATAAACAAATTTTATAAAATTATAATACGCAAAATCAGCATATACATAACCAATATAAGCTTTATCTTTAGAAACAGTCTGTGAAAATAACAAAGCTTTCTTACAATATTCTTCAGTCGTATATTTATGATTGTCTTGATGTCGACTAGAACCTGGATATATAATCTTACCAGCAGACACCATTAATTGCATTGATTCATTAGCTGTGTATACTTTAATAGATTTCCATTCATCGCCTGTATTGTTTCTACCATATAATGAAAAATCGTTTTCATAAATATTTATAGAATGACCCCTATTATATACAGTGAATAAAAAACTATATAAACTACCAGGAAACATCGTATATTGATTATATTTTTCTCTTTCCTTAAAATTGCAATTCACCGAAGCTTTTATATCATTTTCCATATCATCAATAAACTCAATCCCTTTTTCAATTCTTAATATTTGTCTATCGCTAATTATTGGTTTAATCGTATACTGTTCAGACAAAGATTTTGGGCTTGATGCGCAGGAAAATAATAATAATATTACTCCAATTAATAATAATTTAACTCTCATTGTTTAATACCTTCTTTAACTTGAAAGAACTAGTTTTTTCCAGATGTCCGACATATAATCTAAAAGAGTTATATACCCTTCAATTCGTTTGTCTACTGTATTATTTGAATCCATTACTCGTAATCTATAAGCCTCTTGCGCTATTTGATGCTCTATTACTTTTATATTATTACGATGAACAGACTTCAAAAGAGATTTTAATTCCAGAGATAATATTTTCCTAAAAGTGTCCAGTAATCCGCGCTGTAAATGTGAAATACATTTTTCTAAATGAAACTGCACATTCTTTCTGCCTTCCTGAGAATGAATATCATAATCAAATACTCTTATTAAATGTGAATAAGCATCTCTTAATTCAATTATGTAAACAACATATATTCTATCTGATAGTTCTTCCACATACAGAATATTAGCATTGAGCCGCTCATAATAATTGACATTAATTTTTCTTATTAATTCTAAAAGCTCATCACTGGATGTATATTCTAAGTCCATTTATTATCCCATAGCCGCGATAAGTTTTTCCAGTCTTTTAAGCTCGGGCGTGCTCGTATCTCTTACAGCCTGCCCCAGACTTTTAGGATAATGGGATTTTAAGTTGTAACCATAACCGACCCCAGTGTAATCAAGTTGAGTTAAGTTTCGATCTCTTTCAGCTTCGGTCAAAGTCTTGGTTTTTAATTCTTCCATGAGCTTGGGTATTCGTGTTGAATATCCAACAGAATTATTCGCCGCCATATTTCCCCCATAATTTTTTACGCTTCAAGTCGCAGTCAGCTCCAATGTCAATATATCATATTTACTTCATTTTGTAAACTATTGTTTCACAATGTTTCACGGTACTGGTATTATGCGTCTGTCCCGAACAATGCTTCAATCTGTCTTTGTTCTAAAGGGAAGGCTAGAGCCAGTCCCATGACTGCTCTGAGTGTTGCCGTCTTTCCTTCAACATTAAGAAGTTTGTATATGTTTAAAAGATCTCGCTCATCGATGGAAAGCTAGTCATGACCTGTAATTAAACACTCAACACTCGTTCCCAATGCTTGCGCAATTCTAAAAGCATTATCAGCAGAAGGACTTTATTTCCTTGAAATACCGCTATTGATAGCTGTTTTTTCTACTTCCGAGGTATCAGTAAGCCACTTTTGGGATTTATTTTATCCATATTATAGAAGATTTATTACATTATCCCAAAAATTTGAGGTCATATTTTATTGTCGGAAAAAAATCAAAAAATGGATTTTTTTTATTGATAAATCCTCAAAAGCGGATGATGAAAAAAGAGTAATCCACAATTGCAGATTACAAGATCTTAACCAAGAGAACAGAGCATGGTGTTAAACGAGCAAGAAAAAACTGTCATAGCCATAACCGAGAAAGTACGAAATGAGATAGCAGGGCTAATCTACCGTTAAGGACAGCGTAAGTAAAGAAGAAGGATTGAGCAGCCAAACCCGCTATACGGGTTTTTAAAGCCGCCTTAACGGTGAGATTCATAATCCATTCAAAGTTCGAGCTTCAGAGCACGAGCGACGCTTAATGCTAGTTTGTGATATTCCTCGAGCTGTTTTTCAACAGACAGATCGTTGGGGAAATCGAGGGACGGCGGAGATTTAACGCCGCTTAAAGCGATTGCAATTTGAATCGCCTGAGCATAGTTAAGATTTTTGATTTGGTTATTGGTCATAATTTGCTCCTTGAGCAGATTATACCACAAGACCTTGATCATGAGGACAGGATGGATGGCGAAGCGAAGAAATCGGATGTACAGAAAATCACAGAGGTACTTGAAGTCATTGGGTATGATGTCGTTAAGGAAAAGCATCGTTTTTATTAAACGAAAATAACAGCTTGTTAATAATCTAAGGACAGGTTATTCTAATCAGGATAAGGTATTATAATCTTGTAGGCAGTTTGTAGACAAAATAGTGTAATGTTATGTAACTCTATATCCTGTAAGGATTTATAAAAGGATATAATATTAGCGTGAATATTATTTTATTGGAAGAGCATGAATTGGGGCGAAACCTTTCCCGGCGCGATGAGAGGACAATTCATCTTTTAAAAGTATTGCATAAAAAACCCGGCGATGAATTCGAAGCCGGTATTCTCGGCGGAAAACGCGGAACAGGCAGGATCGAAAAGATCAATATTGACGGATCGATCTTTATAACAATTGCGACAACAGAACCGCCGCCTGCGCGTTTACAGCTGCGAATGGCAGTCTCCTTTGTGCGCCCGATTCAGCTAAAACGTATTTTTAGGGATTTATCAAATATCGGCGCGGCTGCAATCGATCTTGCGGGCGCAGATCTCGGCGAAAAAAGTTACCGCGACACAAAACTGCTTATAGACGGCGGAGCGCATGCAGCTCTTGCAGAAGGAGCGGTGCAGGCGCGCGATACGCTGCTTCCGTCTTTTTCGGTTTATGAAAATATCGATAATTGGCTTAACGAGCGTCCCTGGGAAAAAATGGAAAATTTTAAAATGCGCATTCCGCTCCTTCTTGCGATGGACAATGTACGCCCTGANGGTTCGTTTTTTCATCTTACGCCGACAAGCCGCCCTGCGGTAATCGCTGTGGGTCCCGANAGAGGCTGGTCNGACAGGGAGCGCGACTTGTTTGAAAAAGCGGGATTTTTACGGCTCTCGATGGGAGAGCGCGCCCTGCGGACAGAAACAGCATGTGTAGCCGCCGCAGCGCTTGCAATGGAAAAAACTTTAACGGAGTAGCAGATGAATCAGGATCAGGTTAAACAAAAACTGCTGGCTATAGAAGACGCGCCTCTTGATTTCACCTTGATTTATTCCGGTAAAAAAAGTAAAAAGGTAAACGGACTTTATAAACCTGCATCGCGGGAGATTATTCTTCATAACCGCAATTTTAGTTCTGATGATACAGGTCAAAATTTATTACTGTACACAGCGATACACGAATACGCGCATCACTTGCATGCCTGCTCCCGAGGCGGAACTCTTTCTGCAAGAGCGCACAGCCCCGAGTTCTGGGCAATTTTTCACGCGCTTTTGGAAAAAGCCGAAAAGAAAAAAATCTACAACGATGTATTTTCTGTTTCGCCCGAATTAATTAAGCTGACAGAAGTTATCCGCAGCAAGTATCTGGAAAAAAACGGCGAGCTTGTAAAAGAAATGGGCAAACATTTATTAAAAGCCTATGATCTTTGCACCGGTATCGGCGTGCGTTTTGAAGACTACGTTGACCGTATGCTGCGTATTCCAAGAGCCGCCGCCAACACTGCAATTAAAATGTTTGAGTACGATATTGCTCCCGAAGTGGGCGCGGACAACATGCGTTTTCTTGCCGGTATCCGCGACGGCGATAATCGCAAGGCTGCGGAAAAAGCTTTAATAAAAGGCAAAAGCCCGGACAGCGTAAAAGTGGCTGTGCGTAATAAAGACAAGGAAGATATCGATCCTGTGGCAATTTTGGAAAAAGAAAAACAGCGCCTTGAGCGCACAATAGAAACATTGAATAAAAGATTGGATGAAGTAAAAAAAGAATTGAAGGAGAAAAAATGAGAAAGGTTTACATAGACTATAACGCAACCACCCCCTTAAGACCGGAAGTAAAAGCCGCCATGACAGAAGACCTTGATGTCTTCGGCAACGCTTCCAGCATGCATGCGTCAGGAAGACTTGCGCGCGCAAGGGTAGAGCAGGCAAGAATTGCTGTCGGCAGTCTTATCGGCGCAAAAGGCGAAAATATAATTTTTACTTCCGGCGGCTCGGAATCCAATAATACGGTGTTTCAAACAATGCGCGTTTTGGCGCAGAAGCCTGACGCAAAAAGAAATGAAATTATTACGACGGCAATCGAACACCCCTGCGTTATGAACTCGGCTCATTATTTAAAAAATGAGGGTTTAAAAGTTACGATACTTCCTGTTGACGAATACGGAAAACTCAAAATTGACGAGCTGGAAAAAGCATTAAACGATAAAACTCTTTTTGTTTCTGTAATGGCAGCTAACAATGAAATAGGCACAGTGCAGGATATAAAAGAAATTACCGCTCTTGTTAAAAAGGCGGGCGCGTTTATGCACATCGATGCAGTGCAGGCTGTTGGAAAAATTCCTCTCAGTATAAACGAAATTGACGCTGATTATATAACCGTCTCCGCGCATAAAATTTACGGACCCAAGGGAGTGGGCGCGCTCTATGTAAAAAAAGGCGCTCCGCTTTTCCCCTTGATTCACGGAGGGCATCAGGAAGACGGTCTGCGGGCAGGAACTTACAATAACNTCGGNATACTTGGTTTTGGAAAAGCGGCAGAGCTTGCNGCCGGGGAAGCGGAAAAATACGGAAAGGAAATCTCTCCACTGCGGGATAAACTGCGCAAGGGTCTAACAGAAAAAATTCCAAACATTAAAATAAACGGACATCCTGTTGATGTGCTGCCGAATACATTAAACGTATCGTTCCCCGGCGCTGAGGGCGAGGCAATTCTTCTTTCCATGGACATGCAGGGGATAGAAGCATCCACAGGTTCCGCCTGCGCGTCGGGAAGCCTTGAACCTTCTCATGTGCTTATGGCAACCGGCGTCGGTCCTGAACTTGCCCATGGTTCAATCCGTTTTAGCCTTGGGTGGGGTATTACAGAAACCGATATTGATTATATAATAGAAACACTCGCGCCGATTATCACACGGCTGCGGGCAATGTCAACATTATCAAGTATCTAACCGCTTGCAAGAGGCTTGATAAATTAAGGAATTGAGAAATGGCAGATTGGCTTTATTCAGATACAGTAAAAGAACATTTTACAAATCCGCGCAATGTGCTTTTGGAAGATGAGTCGAGTTTTGACTATAACGCAAAAGGGCAGACAGGAAATATAAAATGCGGAGATCAAATGCTGATGCTCCTAAAAATAGAAGATGATGTTATAACCGACGTGCGCTGGAAAACTTACGGCTGCGCAAGCGCAATTGCCAGCACCAGTATGCTCTCAGAAACAATTAAGGGAAAGAAGATAGAGGACGCTTATAAAATCCGCCCGGAAGATTTGGTCGAAAAACTGGGAGGGCTTCCGAGTTTTAAAATTCATTGTTCTGTTTTGGGAGACAAGGCATTGCGCGCCGCGATAGATGATTACCTTGAAAAAACCGGGCGCAGCGGAATGTTGGTGGAAGAAACAGTTATTATTTGCCATTGTGTTGGCATTACGGATAAGGATATAGAAACCGCTTTTAAAAACGGCGCGCGTAACTGGGAACAGCTTCAGCAGGCGACAAAGATTGGAACAGTCTGCGGACAGTGCAAAGAAAAAGCCGTGGATTTGCTCCACGGCTTTGACCATATCTACAGTAATTAATAAATTATTTCATTTCTGCTAAATCCGCAGGGTTCAGTATCAGCGCTGTGCCGTCCGGGCGCTGTGTTAAAAGCCGTCCCTGCTGAATCGTTACCGATGCATTCGGATGAATCTGAACACTGGATTTTGCCTGCATCTCAAGGTTTGTGTTAAAACGTCCAAGGAAACAATTATTGCTTTCTGCTGTTATTGCGTAAAGATCGTTTCCGTTTACCCACAGGAGGCTTCCGCTTCTGATATCATCGTCACCCTGTTTTGCCATTTCCAGATTACTTTGATTTACTTCGATGAGGCGTACTGCGCCCTGACCTCTGTTTTCACCGGCGATTGCAAGCAATCTTCCGCCGATAAATGTAACTGTTCTTACATGAACAAGATCCAAAGGTGAGCGTCTCATTATGTTTCCGTTTGAAGGATTGAGGCTGACAATTCTTCCCATGTGTGCAGGATCGGTTTTTTCTATTGTAACGCCGAATACGCCGGCAGCTTCCTGCGCTATTGCAGCCTGCTGATCCCTTGCAATCTCCCGGCGATCCTGCTGAGCTTCCTCGGCTTTTTGTTCAGCGAATCTTTCTTGTCTGTCAGCGTCTTCTCTGCGCTGCTGGTTATCAGCTTCTCTCTGGTCAAGCTCTTCATCTTTTTTAGCAAGCTCTTCTTCGGCTTGTTTGGCTTCTTCTTCTGTTATTCTTCCGGCTTCTCTGTCTTCCTGAACCTGCTGTCTTTCCTGTTCAGTCTGTCTTCTTTCATCTGCTATTCGCCTGTCTTCCTGTCTTGCTTCCTGTCTGGTTTCGCGCGCCTGACGATCTGCCTGCTCAGCTTCTCTTTCTTTTAAATCGACCATTGCCTGTCTTTGAGGAACACCTTGATCATCTTCCTTGCGCATTTCTTCGATTACTCTTCTGTCTGTAATTGCCGATGTATCAATTGCGCTTAATCCGCCGTGTCCCAGAGGAATAGCCATCAATGTTCTTCCCGGCCATTCATCGTAACGGATGGAAAGACCGGCTTTTTCTCTTGTCATATTTGCAATAACCTGGGATTTATA
>JGI24695J34938_10003103_pt1 | contig 11876 bp, 10 predicted proteins | sample TergutCo191P3_FD_34938 | JGI IMG/M metagenome (IMG submission 34938) | reverse complement strand
GACCTCCTGGAACTGGCCCGCCGGGAAGTGGCCAAACTGAACGCCCAATACGGCCTTATGCGGGAGATGGACGCCCAGACCCTGGAACTCATCCAGAACCACCCCTTCCCCGGCAATGTGCGGGAACTCTTAAACCGGCTCCAGCAGGCCGTCCTCTTAAGCGAAGGCCCGGACTTGGGCCCCTTTCTCCAGCGGGTTTTGAAGGCCGAAGCCAGCCCGGTTCCGAGGGCGGGCCCGAGGGCGGGCCTGATGGCCCCGAAAACCGGGCCGGGCCACGGAGCCCGCCTGGCCGAGGAAATGGCCGAGGCGGAGAAGATGAACCTGGCCGCGGCCTTGAAGACCTGCGCCAGCACCCGGGAAATGGCCGCCCGCCTGGGCATAAGCCAGGCCAGCGTTTCCCGCAAACTGCGAAAATACGGCCTGACCCCTCCCCAGCCCCGCACCGGCCGCCCTTCCGGCGCAATGGCCGACGACGGGGCTTAAAGGCCCGAAACCCACCCCCCCGAACCATACGCGAATCATTTTATTTGAGACATCATATTAAATTTATTAATTTAATATGATTTATTTCTGAATCAATGCCCCTGTTGCGCCCATTTGCCGAGCTGTAAATGATTTATTAATGAATCATTTATGGCTCGACATTTTTAATTAATAACTTGCTTTCATTAACAATTTAACCTCGCCTTCGCTTGGCGCAAAAGTTGCAGTTACACGGGAAACTGCAACAAGGAGACCGCCATGAAAAAAAATAACACCCAATTCGCCCCGGTTGAATCAATGGTTTTCTGGCCGGCGCTCATTGTTGCGGCTGTCTTCGGCTCTTTGATGGCCTTTTTCCCGGAAACAGCCGCCCTGGGCGTCAATGCCTCCTATGCCTGGGTCATGCGGAACCTTTCCTCGGCCTTCATGATCTTCGGGGCGGCCTCCTTCGCCCTGGTCCTCTGGCTGGCCGCCTCCCGCTACGGGCGCATCAAGCTGGGCGGCCCGGAAGACGAGCCCGAGTTTTCCACCTTTTCCTGGATCTCCATGCTCTACTGCGCCGGTATCGGAATCGGCCTTATGATCTGGTCCATAGTCGAGCCCATCCACTATTACGGAGGCCCGCCCATGGGCCTTGCGCCCGGCAGCGACCAGGCCCTGGCCTGGGCCCATATGCTGCCCCAGTTCCACTGGGGGTTCTCGGCCTGGGCCATCTACTGCCTTCCGACCATCCCCATCGCCTACAGCGTCTATGTGCGCCGGGAAAAAGTATTCCGGGTCAGCGCCTCCTGCCGGCCCATACTCCGGGGCCAGGCCGACGGCCCCTTGGGCCGGCTCATTGAAGTCATCGTGCTCCTGGGCACCGTGGGAGCCGTGGGCACTTCCCTGGGCCTGGCCATTCCCCTTATTTCCCGCCTGCTTTCAGGGTTTACCGGGGTGGAGGACGACCTGGGGTTCAAGGCCCTGGTCACGGTGATTCTCTTCGCCATTTTCGGCTTGAGCGTGTATCTGGGCCTGGAAAAGGGNATGCAGAACATGACCCGGGTGAATGTCTGGCTGGCCTTTCTCATCCTCTTTCTGGTGGCCGCCTTAGGGCCCACCGGCTTCATGTTCGACCTGTGGACCAACAGCCTGGGCCTTCTTTTGAACAACTTCCCGGCCCTGACCTTCCAGACCGAACCCTTGCGCCTGGTGGCCGAGGGAGGCCCCCGGGACGCCTGGCCCCAGTGGTGGACCATCTTCTACTGGGCCTGGTGGGTGGCCTACGCCCCCATTGTCGCCCTTTTCGTGGCCCGCATCTCCAAGGGCCGCACCATCCGGGAACTGGTCGTCGCCGAATGCGTCTGGGGCACCTTGGGCTGCTGGTCCTTTTTGGCCAGCTTCGGGGCCTATAGCCTGTGGGCCCAGAAGACCGGCCTGGTGGACGCCGTGGCTATCCAGGCCGCCGGCGGCGACCCGGCGGTCTGCCTGGCCGTCATGAGTTCCTTTCCCCTGAAATGGGTGGTCATTCCCGTCTATACCATCCTGTGCTTCGTCTTCATGGCCACCACCCTGGANGCCGCGGCCCAGGCCCTGGCCAACTTAAGCTCCAAAAAAGGCTATTCGGACCTGCCGCCCGCCCGCTGGAACCGCATGGTCTGGGCCTCGCTCCTGGCCCTGTTCGGCATGGGCATTCTAATCACCGGGGGCGAAAAGGCCTTAAAGACCGTCCAGACATCCACCATTGTCGGCGGGGTCATCCTAATGCCCATCATCATACTTCTGACGGCCGGGCTTTTGAAATCCTTGGGCGAGGATTTTCGGGAAACCTTAAAGCCCGAAAAAGAGATAGCGCCCCACCTTCTTATTGACCATGACTGAAGCCGGCCGTCCCTCCCCCGGGACGGGCCGGAAAATAAAACGGCCTCTCATGGCCGGAATTGGAGGATAAATGAGTAAGATACTGACCAGAATGGGCGACGGCTCTCCCCTCAGCATGACCGAGGCCGAACTCCGGGCCGACCTGGAGGACGGGATTGCCCAGGCCATGGAAAACGGCGGGGTGCCGGAATTGGAGCAAGAGGAGATCGAATACCTGGTGGATCTCTTCAAGCGGCCGGACCGCATCGTCGGGGTGCCCCCGGGGCGGGAAGTCATCTTGACCTATGACGCGGGCACTTTGAAAATAAAGCGCCATTCGCTGTTTGAGGACCGGGTCAACGCCCTGGCCATTTACGAGCGGCTCCTGGGCGCGGACACCCTGGAACTTTGCCACGTTGACTACAGCTACAAGACGCTCAAGCCCATAGTCAGCTACGAGCAGGGCACCTTGGAGCAAGGCCTGGTCAACACCCACGCCCCGCTATTCTACGGGGCCATGCCCAACCTAGGCCTCTACACTCAGCCCGACGGGCCCTTCCCCAACCCAATGGAACTGTTGCCCCACGGCAAGATAAAGGAAGGGCGCGAATCTTACGACCGGATGGTGGGCTCGGCCGTGGAGGACATCTGTTTCATTGCCGAGGCCATGTGGGAATCCGGGGCCGACGCCATAAACCTCGACACTGTCGGGGCCAGCGGCGACCCGGATTTCATGGCCTCGCTCACGGCCGTGGAAAAACTGACCCGGAAATATCCCGATATGCCCATTGAAGTCGGCATGGCCGGGGAATTTGTCCTGGGCATGCACGGGGAAATGTTTTACGACGGCGTCCGCCTGGCCGGCCTCTACCCTCTCGACCAACTGAAGCTGGCCGAAAAGGCCGGCGCGACCATCTTCGGGCCGGTGGTCAACACCAACAACAACGAAAGCGTGCCCTGGAATCTGGCCCGGACCATAGCCCTCATAAAGCCCTGCTCCCAAGCGGCCAAAATTCCCGTCCACGCCAACATGGGCATGGGCGTGGGGGCGGTGCCGGTGACCGACTATCCTCCGGTGGATGCGGTCAGCCGGGCCTCCAGGGCCATGGTCGAACTGTGCAAACTCGACGGCTTGTAGGTTGGAGTCGGCGACCCTATCGGGATGGCCGTGGCTCACGCCGAGGCTTCTGGCATGGGTGGAATGCGGACCGCCGGAGATCTGGTGGCCCGGGTCCAACTGGCCAAGAAGCTCAGAATCGACGACGCCAAGAAATACGTCGCCGACAAGCTGAAAGTGGGCGTAAGTGAATTGTCCGACCCCATCATCATGTCCGAAGTGCGGGCCGACCTGGGTTTCGGGGGCATGATGCCTCTGGGGGGCGTCCCCAAAGGCCTGGAATGCAAGTTCAACATAGCCCGGGTCCTGGACCTGAAAATCAACTGTCTGGAACGCTTCAAGGGGCGGGCCGGTCTGTAAGGAGAAAGACCCATGTCTGATATTTTCCAAGAAGCCATAAACTCCATCGTGGAACCGGATCTGGACAAGGCCCTGGACGCAGTCAAAAAACACTTGGACACCGGGGGCGACCCCATGGCCTTGATGAACCAGGGGTTCATCATCGGCATAGCAAAAGTCGGCGACCTCTTCGGGGCCGGCAAGATGTTCCTGCCTGAACTCATGCTGGCTGCCGACGCCATGCTGGCCGCCGCCCAGGCCTTGAACGAAGCCCTGCCCCTGGGCCAGAATTCCGGCTGGAGCCATGTCCACATCACTGCGGCCACGGTCAAGGGCGACATTCACGACATAGGCAAGGGCATCGGCGTTGCCCTCCTCCGGGCCAACGGCTTCACCGTGCACGACCTGGGCCGGGACATCGACACCGAGGTCATGATAAATGACGCGGTCAAGAACGGCTCGAAAATCATCGCCACCAGCGCCCTGTTGACCACCACCTTGAGCGAGCAGAAAAAGCTGGAGGAAAGCCTAAAAAAGGCCGGCCTCAAAGGGCAGATCAAGACCATGGTGGCCGGGGCCCCGGTGACCCCACGCTGGGCCGGCCGCATCGGCGCCGACATATACGCGGAGAACGCTCACGAAGGCGTGGCCGGGGTCATCAGGGCCATGCAGCAGGAGGGAGTATGACCAGACGAACATTTCCCGCGGGATTTCAAAGTTCCGGCGGCTTGAGCCTTAATCTTTACACCCGNGACGAACTTGACGCCATCCACCGGGCCACCCTGGAAGTATTGGGCGAGGTCGGCGTCTTTGTCCAAATGCCCGAAGCCCGCCAGGTATTCGCCAGGAGCGGCGCCCGGGTCTATGACGACGGCCTGGTGAAGATTCCCCCCCACGTCGTGGAAGAGGCCATCCGCACCGCGCCCAGCACCCTGACCCTGGCCGGGCGCGTCCCGGAGAGGGATATAGTAATCGACGGCGGCCGGGTGACCTTCACCAACTTCGGCGAGGGCATATGCATCATTGACCCGGATTCCGGAGAACTCCGCCAGACGACCAAAAATGATCTCATCACCATGACCCGGCTTCTGGATTACCTAGACGTCATCGGCGTCATTGAAAGGGCCGTGGGCAGCCAGGACCGCCCCGCGCCCATGCAGGCCATCCATAATTACGAGGCCATGGTCAACAACACCACCAAGCACTGCTTCCTGGGGCCGGAAAACGGCCATAACGTGGAAATAATCCTTAAGATGGCCGCCCAGGCCGTGGGCGGGAACCTAGGCGACCGCTGCCCGGTGAGCTTCATAACCTGCCCGGTCAGCCCGCTCCGGCTGGTGGACGACTGCTGCGAAATCATCATGACCACGGCCCGGGCCGGGGCCACGGTCTGCATTCTCTCCATGGCCATGGCCGGCGGCTCCTCGCCGGTTCACCTGGCCGGCACCCTGGTCAACCACAACGCCGAGATACTGGCCGGCCTGACCCTGGCCCAGTTGACCCGGCCCGGAGCCAAGGTCATCTACGGCAGTTCATCGACCGCCATGAACCTTAAGGCGGCCACGGCCGTGGTGGGTACCCCGGAACTGGGCCTCATCAACGCCTCGGTGGCCGCCCTGGCCCGCTATTACCTGTTGCCCAGCTGGGTGGCCGGTGGGTAGGCTGACAGCAAAGTCTCCGATGTCCAGATAGGACATGAGAAGACCCTGACCGGTCTTCTGCCCGCCCTGGCCGGGGCCAACATAATTTACGGCCTGGGAATGCTGGAGATGGGCGTGACTTTCAGCGCCGCCCAACTGATGATGGACGCCGACATCGCCGAGATGATTCTCTACGCGGTTCGAGGCGTTACGGTCAGCGACGAGACCCTTTCCGTGGACGTGACCAAGGAGGTCGGTTACCGGAAGGATTTCCTGACCCATCGAAACACATTCAAGAACCGGCATATCCAGAGTTCTCCCACGCTCATCGACCGGCAGATGCGGGGCCGCTGGGCGGAAAACGGGAGCACCCATATGCCCGCCAGGGCCGAGGCCCTGGCCAAAAAACTCATCGCCGAATACCGCCCCGCCCCGCTGGCCGAGGGAGCCGGCCGGGCCATCCGGGCCATAGTCAACGCGCGGGAAAAAGAACTCGGGCTGGAACCCAGCCGGGACTAAAGCCAAAAAAATGAAGGCGGCCGCCCCCCCACAGTCTCGCGGGCGGCCGCCGGATAATCAGGAGCCAAGCATGGAAAACAAAAGCTATGTCATCCAAGGCATAATCTTCGCCGTCATGGCCGGTTTTTTCTGGGGCACCACCGGCGTGGCCCGGGCCCTGGGGCCCGGCGCGGCCACCTCTTTGGGAGTGGTCGGAGTCCGGGTTTTCGTGGCCGCAATCGTCCTGACGATAATTGCAATCGCCCATGGAGATTTCAAAAAAGCCGGCCCGGCCGCCGGGTGGCCCTGGCCGGAAATCACCGCCGCCGGAATCTGCCTGGGCCTGTTCACCTATGTTTACCTGGAAAGCATGAGGATGGCCGGGGTTTCCCTGGGCGCCCCCATCAGCTGCGCCAGCATCCCCGTCATCGCCCTGGTCATGGAAATATTCATACTCAAGGTCAGGCCTTCGTGCGGACAAATAATCGGCCTTGTCACCTGCGGCATCGGCGGAGTCGGGGTCTCGCTCTTCACTTCCGGGGGCACGGAATTACAGGACTTCAACACAACGGTCATCACCGGCTCTCTCCTGGCTCTCCTCTCGGGTCTCATCTTTTCCGGCTATTCCCTGGCCATCCAGCGGGCCGTCCGCCGGGGCTGCCCCTATAACGCGGTCATCTGCGGAATGTTCATTATCGCCAGCGTGATCTGGCTGCCCTACGCCCTGGCGACCCAGGACATGACCTGGCTCGACTCCGGCCCGGGCCTTCTCATGGCCCTCTACATAGGGGTATTCAGCGCCGCCGCCGGCTATTTCTGCTATGTGCGCGGCATTTCCAGGGTGCCCGTCTCCATCGCCGTTTCCCTGGGCATGGCCGAACCCCTGACCGGAACCCTTCTGGGCGTCTTTCTTCTGGGCGAAGCCTTAAACGAACCGACCACCATCAGCATGGTCATACTCTTCATCGGCATATTCGTGATCGGCCGGGCCACGGTGGCCAAAAGCAGGCGTGAGCCGGCGGCCTGAACCGGGCCGCCCGGAAGTGAGGATATAAAATGTTGCCAGTCCTTTCAGTTCTNACCAAAGACGAAATCCTGAAGATTCACGAAGCCTCGCTGGAGGTTTTGGAAAAAACCGGCGTCTTCCTGGGTCACCCGGGGGCCCAGGAAAAGCTGGCCTCCCTGGGGGCCAAAATCTCCGACGACCGGAAAAGGGTCTTCATGCCCCGCGCCTTCATTGAAAAGATGCTCGAACTGGCCCCGCCCAGCTTCGTCTGCGGCGCCCGCGACCCCCGGTTCGACCTGGAGATGAAGCTGGGCAACATTTATATGCGCCAGGTCGGCGGCCCCATAGCCCTCTATGATTTCATCACCAGCGCGACCCGGCCCCTCACCCTCCGGGACAACCTGGAGGCGGCCCACCTGGTCAACCACCTGCCCAACATAGACATGACCTCCTGCATGACCCCCCAGGACATAAACCCCAACACCTACGACGTGGCCGTGGTCCGAGGGCTCCTGGAAAACAGCCTAAAGCATTTCTGGGCCCTGACCACCCATTCCAGCCACTTGAAATATTCGCTGGAAATGGCCGCCGCGGCAGCCGGCGGAAAGGCGAGGCTCCGGAAAAGGCCTCTCGTCAGCGGCATCTTCTGCGTCATAGACCCCATGCGCTACCCTGACGACGAAATAGAGCGGCTCCTGTTGTGGGGCGAATACGGCATTCCGGTGCGGGTGCCCATCACCCCCCTGTGCGGGGCCAACGCGCCCTTCACCCTGGCCGGGGCCATGACCCAGATCAATGCCGAATTCCTCTCCTCCACGGCCATAATCCAGGCCCTTTGCCCCGGCCTGGGGCTCTGGTATTACACGCTCCTCCAGGTGCTGGAAATGCATACCGGCCGCAGCGTGGCCAACGGGCCGGAACTGATGCTGCTCTATGCCGGGGCCGCGGACATGGCCCGCCACTACAACATCCCCAGCACTTTTTCCAGCGGCACCCTGACCGATATCCAGAGCCACCAGGCCATGTATCACTACGGCAGCACCCAGACCATGGCCGCCCTCATGCGGATAACCGAACAGGGGGGCGCCGGAAGCATCCAGGCGGCCTCCTTCTACAGCCACCAGGCCCTGGTGCTGATCGACGATTCCATGGGCTACCTGAAAAAAATGGTCGCGGGATTCACCATCACCCCCGAGACCCTAAGCGTCCGGGAGATTGACAACTGCGTGGAAAAGGGCGAGTTCCTCTCCAGCCGGCTGACCATGAAATATCTGCGCAAGGAACCCCACTACCAGCCCTCGGTGCTGGACTGGCGGGGGCTGCCGGCCTGGGATGAAAAACCTGATACCGTGGTGGAGCGGGCCGAGGCCAAAGTCCGGGAAATCATGGAACGGCCCAAGCCTGAACCCCTGGCCCCGGAAGTGACCAGGGAACTGGACAGGATCATGGCCTCCGCTGAAAAAAATCTACAGCATTGACCGGCCGAGGAAACTGTTTAACCGCCGGAAACTATATAATACCGGGGGCGCAATGTTTAAGGGCGGGCCGATATTCGGCCCGCCCTTTCTTTTTTTGCCTACCTGGCCTTAAGCGGACAGGGCCCGGACCAGGGCCGGGTGGGGCCGGGCTATGACCACGGAACTGACCAGACCCCCCTCCTGGCCCAGGCGGTCCCGGGCGGCCCGGCTGGCCGCCTCCACCGACCCCAGTTCCCCGGTGAAAAAAACCTCGCCTTTGCCGCCCAGGCCCCGGGCCAGGCGAATTTCAATCAAGCTGACCCGGGCCGCCTTGACCACCACGTCGCCGGCCAGGATGGCGGACACGGCGGCAAAGGTTTCAATGATGCCCAAAGCTTCCAAGCGCTCCACCTCCCCGACCCCGGCCAGGGCCGGCGGCACCTGGTCGGAAATGTTTGGAATAACGTGCCCTTCAAGGGCGAAGACGCCGCCGACGGCCGTCCCCCGCTCCACCGAGGTGGTCACATTGGCCACCTCGCCCCGGATGATGGTGATGTATTTGCCGGGGCAGACCGGGCTCCCCAGCACCAGTTCCACCTCGGCGGCCTTGAGCATCTCGTCCGTGGCCGCCACGGCCACGGGCACGGTCTTGAATTCCAGGAGTCCCAGGGCTGTGCTCATGCTTGATTGTCCTTTTGTATCACTATAGACGCCTGGTCAAGATCCACGACCCGGCCTGTGAGGCTGGCATGTATTCCGGCCCCCAGGGCGCCCTCGGCCGGGGCGGCCACCAGTTGACCCAGGGCCACCGCCTCGCCAAGGCTCACCCTGGGGATGGCGGGAGGGCCCAGGTGCTGCTTTANGGGAAGACGCGCGGCCGTCACCCGGCCNGGGTAATCACGGAGCGGGGNCGCCCGGCCCTCATAGGCNCTCAAGCCCGTCATGCGGATCAGCTTGGGAATGGGGTATTGGCGCCAGGCCCGGAAAGGGTTGACCGCCGCCGGTTCCCCCTGGTGGGGGTTTTTGAGTCCCAAGTCTCCCAGGCGCTTTTTAAGTTCGCGGTTCAAGCGCCAGGGCTGAAGCCCCATGACGCAGGCCATTTCGCACAGGCCGCATTCGCAGCAGAGAAAGGCCCCGGCGGCCGCGCCCGGATTTTCACCGGTAGCCCCATAGGCGGCCAGGCGCATCAATTTATCCGGGTAAAGGCGGTGCCCCAAAAGGGCGCGGGGACATAAATCCGTGCAGAGCATACAGTGGCAGCAAGCCGCGCGGGCCAGGCGCATCATCTCCGAAATGCTTCTGGACTTGGCCAGGACCAAAGGGTGGTCGCGGGCCAAGACTATGAGCCCCTTGGTGGTCTTGGTCACCGGAACATTGAAGCCGCTCTCCGGCCGGCCCGTCGTTTCCAGTCGTCCCATCATAGGCCCGCCGCTGATTAAGGCGGGCTCGGGCACAGTGGCTCCGCCGGCCGCGGCCACAAGTTCACCATAGGCGAGACCCAAGGGAACCTTGAAGGTGGCCGGTTCCCGGACCGCGCCGGTCACAGTGACATATTTTTCCAGGACCGGCCGCTCCTCATCCAAGGCCAGGCCCACGTTCAAAAGGGTCTCGACATTTAAGACCAGCACCCCGCGGGCCAGGGGCAGGCCGCCCTCGGGCACGATGCGGTTTAAGGCCTCATAGACCAGAACCTGCTCGTCGCCCATGGGGTAGAAATTGCCCAAGGTGACCAGGCTAAGGTTTTTGAAAGCCGGAAGTTCCCGGCTTAAGGCGGCCACGGCCCCCTGGTAGTGTTCCTTGGTGGCGAACAGGCCCTCCCGGGCCCCGGTGGCCTCGACTAAGGCGGNNANGGCGGACAGAAGACGGGGGGCCTGGCTCTCAATTAAAGCCTGGTCCACCCGGAGGAGGGGTTCGCACTCGGCCCCGTTGACCAGGATATATTCCGGCTCCGCCTCCAGCTTGACCGCCGTGGGGAAGCCCGCCCCGCCGGCGCCGACTATGCCGGCCGCCCGGACCTTTCTCAGAACTTCCGCCTTGTTCATCGCGAACACCTCATTTTAGTGGCCGAAAAACAGGGTCTTGACCACCACCGGCACCACCCGGCCGCCGGCCAGGGGCAGGCCGATGTCTATATAATCGCCGTTTTCCACCCGAACCGTATCCAAGGAGACTATCTTCTTGCCGGGCAGGGCGTTTATGAGGCTGTGGCCCAGGCTCTTGGCCAAATCCCGGTCGGCCAGAAGAATCAATAGGTCATTGGCGCGCAAATAATCATCCAAGCCCTCCAGGAGCTGACCCCGCAGCCGGACAACGGCCTCAAAGGAGGGATTGTGGGGCCCGCGGAAAGCCACGGCCAGATTCTGGTAGCGGCCCTCTTCCCGNAACCAGCCGATTTTTTCAGCCAGGCGGGAACTTAAGTAGCGCCCCTCATCGGCCTCATCTTCTTCGGTCAGCTTCAAAATCGGCACGTTTTTCAGTGGCAGGACAGCCGGATCGCTGATGGCGATGGTCGAGCCGCTTATCTCAATGGTATTGGCCCCGGCCCCCACCACCGTGGCCCGGATGGTCTCCCGGGGCTTTAAAATTTCTGTCCGGGCAAAGGCCGGGCAATCGCGGACCGCACGCCCCAAAATCGCCCCGATATCGCCGTAGGGAAAGATATCCGCCTGGTCCTCCGGCGTCTTAGGAGCATAGATGTGGTCGGCCACGCCGCCGGAAAAAGTCAGGCCGGACAACACCCAGCTTTTTTTGAGGGGATGGGCGGTATAGAACTCTTTGAGATCCTCTTCCGGCCCGGCGGCCAACCCCAGNGCCTGGGCCATTATTTCCGCCAGGCGGCGGCAGAGGGCCNCGAGGTGACCAGGGTCGGCCGGCCGGCCTTCCTTAAGCGAAAGGCCAAGGCGGCCGGCCAGGGCGGCCGCCTTGGGGGCCACATAGGTCAGGGTCATGTCGCCCCGGTTCACTATGATCTGGCGGCCGCCGATATCCAGGCAGGAAGTGTCCTCGGGCCGGCCGTCCACAAAGACGGCCAGGTTGGTCGTGCCCCCGCCTATATCCAGGTTGGCCAGGGGCCGGCCGGGCCTCTCCCGGCTCAAAAGGTCCGTCCCCGCCCCCCGGCCGGCGATGATGGATTCCAGGTCGCTGCCGGCCGTGGCCACCACAAAATCCCCGGCCAGGCCGCTTAAGGTCCTGAGCACCGACTCGCTGTTCTCCTTTTTAGCCGTCTCCCCGGTGATGATGACCGCGCCGGCGGACAAGTCGCCGGGCCGTAAACCGGCCCGGCGGTATTCTCCCTCCACCAGCCGCCGCACTGCCGCGGCGTCAATGACCGACCGGGACAACAGGGGCGTGAAATGAATTTCGCCGCGGTGGATTATCTCCTTATCAACGATCTGGAGCCGGGGGATGGAGGTGGCCGAGGCGGTGTTTTCCACTTTCAGGCGGCTGAAGATGACCTGGGTGGTGGTGGTGCCCAGGTCTATGCCCACGCTCAGGAG
>JGI24695J34938_10003101_pt1 | contig 11885 bp, 10 predicted proteins | sample TergutCo191P3_FD_34938 | JGI IMG/M metagenome (IMG submission 34938) | reverse complement strand
TATTAGAGGATTTTCTTGATTTAGAGGCACGAAAGTGCAACTTCAACACATCGGAATTTGTTACTTTGCTCCAAACCATCAATCAGTATTTTCCTGATCCATACATAGACGCGCATTTAGATGATTACCTGGAAGGAAGAGTAGCGTTTAGGCATGATAAACTACATGGTTTTTTTAACACTAAAGCAATGGGGATTGTATATTTTAGTGAACCGCTAACCTATGTCGGCTTACCAACGGTGAACGGCACCGGCGGTTCTTATGCATCTTTAAAATATCGTATGGCTATTTCCGCAAAATCCGAGGTTAAGGACATCGCGTGGGAGTATGTAAAAGGTATCTTGACGGATTTCCAGTTTTCAGGGGTTGATTACGGAGGTAATTTGGATAAGAGCGATGGGGTTGCAGGATTCCCTATTCATAAATTAGCTTTAGAAAAAATGTCGGAAGCGATGAAAATATCAACAGGCGAGAAGACCGTAAAAGTATATGAAGGCATAATGCTGACATATGACCCTGCGATAACGGACGAAGAAGTAGATTCGATACTTAATCTCATAGATTCACTGGAAGTTCATGACTACAGTATCAGCAGCGAGGTTATCGCAATAGTATTAGAAGAAGCTGATTTCTATTTCACAGGTCAGAAAACAGCCGAGGAAGTCGCGGATATTATTCAAAGCCGTTTGAATATCTATTTGGCGGAGATAAAGTAATAAATTAAAGGCATCCCGTTGGAATACGTACCCCCTACGTATTCCAACGAATCTTTTCCCATTTCTTAATAAAATTTTAAGTTGTCGAATCCCCTAGTGTATAAATCAAGACCGAAAGTCGCTATAAACAGCAGAATTTTAAAAATTATCTGTTAGTGCAGATGGAGCTGTACATTAATATATTTTATATACCCTCAAAAATAGTAAAGTAACAGTATATATTGTAAAAAAAATAAATATATTGCGACGTGGGGGGGATTATGTTACAATGAGCGTTGAATAGGAGGATAGTAATGAAAAAACTAATAATATTAACTATCGTAGTGTCATTAATGATGATTTTTGTAGGTTGCGGAAAGGGAAATGATAATGAGAATGCTGCAAGGAATGATGTAGCTGTTATTGAAGAAAATCCAACCCTGGCACCAACACCCGAGCCAGAGCCAGAGCCAGAGTCCCCAAGTAATGATGAAATCATAATCGTCGATTCAACCGACAATGATGCCGATGCCCAAGCAACTCCTGCGGTTATAACCATTGAAGCTGAGGACGGGAATATATTTAATTCTAAAGAAAACCCGGTTCCATTCGGGCAATGGGTTTTCTTTCAGGAAAAAAACTTTACCAGCGGCGAATATGAGCCGTTTTATGTACGCATTATAAATGTTGTAAATGATAGTGCGGCTATCGAAAAGGCGATTGAAGGTTATTCTGGGATTATGGATTTAAGCTTAAGTGAAGATCAGGCACGTGATATAGAATTCAGAATGTTTGAATATGAAGTTTATTTTGCGCCAGATTATGCGTGTTCCGAATATGGCATAACACCGCCTACGGTCAGAATTTCAGCGAACCCTACTAAAACCGTTAGTTTTCAGACAGAAGGGGGCATGTCTTATATTGGCGTTGGAAGCTCATATGACTTAAACATTAATAAAGGCAGTGACCGCCCTCAACCTGGCGATACCATCACAGAAAAAAGTGTTTTTACAATATTAAAGAACTATGATGAAGGCGAGTATGTTTTTAGAATTAGTTGGTACGATGGGGAGATAGTAACCGAAAAAGCCCGCGAACTTTATTTCGCAAGTAAATAATCAAGGAATTAAAATGTAAAATGTTAAATTAACGGTCATGCCGTGAATGGCAACAAACATAAACCATAGGGGATTGCGGGTCAAGCTCGTAATGACGTAGGTGCATATCAACACACCCTATTGCAACCATTGGAATACGTCGGCTTTTAGCTCATAATCTTTACGAGCTAAAAGCCGTTTCGTATTCTATGCTTGAAATATGTCTATTAACGACTTTCCCCCATTTCTTAATAAAATTTTAAGTTGTCGAATCCCCCAATATATAGTAGAATAAATAAAAAGATGCGCACATTTAGTACCCAAATTTTCACTCCCCGAAAACAAAGTAATAAATCGCTCATCCTAAAGGATAAAACTCCCACAGAGGGAAAACCTAAATTTTATGATAAAGGATAACCAAAAAGTATTTAACAGGATCCACGTTCTATTGGATGCTGTTATCGTTGCAATTTCATATATACTGGCATGGTTTTTGAAATTCAACCTGCCATACCTGATCGACGAAGGAGCAGGGGTGCTATCAACAGCCACATACATGAGCGCACTCATTCTTTTGGTACCCGGTTATATTTTCCTTTATACATTCTTTAATATGTATACCCCCAAACGGGCGACCAGACGTAAATACGAAATCATCAGCATCTTCCAAACCAACACGGTCGGACTTTTACTCTTCATCGTCGTCTTATTTATCCTGAAACAAAACGACTTTTCCCGCCAAATGATCTTCATCTTTTATGTCCTCAACATAGTTTTGTCCACCCTGATAAGAAGTCTGCTAAGAAGCACCCTCCAATACTTCCGCCGCCGCCGTTACAACCTAAAATACATTCTCTTAGTCGGTTACTCCCGCGCCGCCGAAGAATACATTACCCGAATTAACCAAAACCCCCAATGGGGCTACGTCGTCCGCGCAATCCTCGACGACCGCATTCCCCGCGGCACCATTTATAAAGGCGTAAAAGTCGTCGGGCGCATTGAGAACCTTCTATATATATTACCCGAAAACAAACTGGATGAAATCGCGATCACCTTGGCTTTATCTGACTACAACCAATTAGAACGCATCGTCGATTTATGCGAAAAATCAGGAGTTCACACCAAATTTATCCCCGACTACAATGCCCTCGTGCCAAGCCGCCCCTACACAGAAGATTTAATGGGGCTTCCCGTTATCAATATCCGCTATGTCCCCCTGATGAACACCATTAACTGGATGGTAAAACGCGCAATCGACGTTATCGGTGCCTTAGTCGGAATCATTGTGTTTTCTCCGTTTATGCTTCTCGCCGCCATCACAATCCGCCTAAGCGGGCGCGGGCCGATAATTTTCAAACAAGAACGCGTCGGCTTAAACAATAAGCCATTCCACATATACAAGTTCCGGACAATGCACTACGTTCAGGAAAAAGCAAAACCAAACGAAACAAATAAAACCTCTTGGACCGTCAAAGACGACCCCCGTGTTACCAAAATCGGGAAAATTTTAAGGAAAACCAGCATTGACGAAATGCCGCAGTTTTTCAATATTTTGCTGGGTGAAATGAGCCTTGTCGGGCCGCGCCCCGAACAATCGATGTTCGTTGAGCAGTTTAAAGAAGAAATACCCCGCTATATGATTAAACATCAAGTCCGCCCGGGGCTTACAGGTTGGGCGCAAATAAACGGATACCGCGGCGACACATCGATTCGCAAAAGAATTGAATATGATATTTATTATATCGAAAATTGGACGTTTACCCTCGATTTCAAAATAATTATGATGACCGTTTTTAAAGGCTTTATCAGCAAAAATGCTTATTAATTTATTAAGATTTGGGAAAAATATTGCATTTTGCTTCGTTATATGAGAAAATTACAGGCTTTTATATGACATATTATTATACATATCAGATATACTAAATGAGAATTAAGGAGAAATACTAATGGCAACAAAGAGACCGGCTCCGCCTCGTCAAACGAATGCGCGCACGAATCCGCGTAACACAAATCAACGCTATATGAATGAAGAAAGGCCTGCGGGTAATCGGCGGCCGGGTAATCAGGCGCCCGCCAATCGGCGCAAAAAAAAGAAAAAGAGCAGAAAAATACTCCTCTTCGTGGTGGAAATATTTGTTCTGATTTTGATGGTCATGTTTTTATACAGTGCCTTAAAAGTCGAAAAAACAGGAAAAGTCAATATTCCCGAAGAATCTATTGTCATAAATGAAAGAGTCAGGGAATATGCCGAAGTTTCATTAAAAGGCTATCGAAATATAGCCCTGTTCGGCGTTGATTCGACCACGGGTCAGCTTGATAAGAACACCCGCTCCGACTCGATTATGATTGCTTCGATAAACCATGATAACGGCGAAGTCCGTCTGGTTTCGGTATACCGCGATACTTACCTAAATCTCGGAAATGACAGATATAATAAATGTAACGTAGCATATGCTCAAGGCGGTCCCGAGCAAGCCATCAATATGCTCAATATGAATCTGGACCTCAATATCATTGATTTCGTTACCGTCGGTTTCAAGGGCGTGACCGAAACAGTTGACGCCTTGGGCGGAATAATGATTGAGGTCACGGAAGCAGAGCTTAAGCATATCAACAATTATCAGATCACAATGGCGAAAGAATTAAAACGTGATTATGTCGAGGTCAAAAATACAGGATATCAGAGACTGGATGGGTTACAAGCAACGGCATATTGCCGAATCCGCTATACTTCCGGCGATGATTTCAAACGTGCCGAAAGACAGCGTGATGTCCTGAAAGCAATTCTCGATGAAGCCAAAAAAGCATCGCCTGCGACAATTAATAAAATTGCCAATGAGGTTTTCGGCTCGATTTATACCTCCTTTGATTTGACGGACATCATCGCCCTTTTAAGTGATATTACGAAGTACAAAATTGTTGACGACAGCGGTTTCCCTGAAGCATCAATGCGTGCGACAGGGACAATCGGAAAAGCAGGCAGTTGTGTCGTACCTGTGGATTTAGAAAAAAATTCCATTTGGCTCCACGAATTTTTATTTGAAGCAGAAAAATATACCCCTTCGGCGGAAGTAAAAGCATACAGCCAGAAAATCAAGAGTGACACCGACCAATATATAAGGTAAAAATCCTGTCATTCTGAGCCTTGCGCTCAGGATGACAGCGATAATAGGAGAAATAATGTCGGTAGACGTGATAATCCTCACCTACAAACCCGACCGAAAATTCTTAAAGACAATGGATGCCCTTAAGAATCAATCTGTAAAAGCGGGTAAGGTAATCATCATTAATACAGAGAAGAAATATTTTGAAGAACTAATAGCGGAAGCCGAATTTCGTAACAAATATGACACAAGTGTCATATACCATATCGATGAACAGGATTTCGACCATGGAAAAACCCGTAATTTCGCCGTCAGTCACGTAAATGCCGAATATTTTGTGATGATGACGCAAGATGCCGTCCCGGCGGATAATCATTTAATCGAGAGTCTGCTGGTTGGCATCAATAATACGGATAATATCGCTGTTACATATGCCCGACAGCTTCCGAACGCTGAAAGTAATGAACTGGAGCGTTTTATCCGCACTTTTAACTACGGCTCCGCCCCGATTAACAAATCCCGAAATGACCTAAAAAAGCTGGGTATCAAAACCTATTTCTGCTCAAATGTCTGCGCAGTTTATAATCATGCAATATTTAAAAAGCTGGGCGGATTTACCAATAAAACAATCTTCAATGAAGACATGATTTATGCCGCCAATGCCATTGCATCCGCATATAAAATCCGCTATGAGCCCAAAGCAATGGTATATCACGACCATCACTACACCTATCGCAAGCAATTTAAAAGGAATTTTGATTTAGGCGTTTCTCATGCCGAGTACCCGGAAGTTTTTGGGGGTTTAACGGCTGAATCCGAAGGAATCAGAATGATTAAATCGGCCGCCCTTCATCTGATAAAAAAAAGAAAACCATCCCTCATCTTCGTTCTTTTCGGTCAAAGTCTTGCCAAATACCGCGGTTTTCGCCTTGGCAAGAGCTTTAAGAAGCTTTCGCCGCAGAAAATAGCCAAGTACACAAATAGTCCGTTTTATTGGTAAAAAAATCTAAAAGTTCAAATCATTATCAAATATTTATCACAATTTAGACACATTTATCTCTTAAAATGGGTATATAAGTCGTGTTAACCCAATCAGGAGGAATTCATATGTTTGATAATGCTAACCAATTACACCAAACCCCGCCCCCGCCGACCGTAAAAAAAGAAAGTCTCGGCGCCGGGAAAAAAATAATCCTCGCGATTTGTATGGGACTGTTTTTCGGTATTTTCGGCGGAATTGGCTTTCAAGCCGTCACAACGGCATCGGATTTTATTTTTGACAATATTAATTACATGGTTCCGCAGGATAAAGCGGCTCCCGCGGCAATTGAAGTTATGGGTGAAGCGACGAGTATCAATTCCGAAGAACCTCTTCCTTCAATCAAAACATCAGGACTGCTTGATAGTACAGGATCAATTACCGCCGTTGTAACAGATGTAACGGCAGTCGTTGAAAGGGTAATGCCCTCCGTCGTATCAGTCAGTAATATTTATTCGGAAAGCAATAATATATTTGGGCGTGATTACTATTACGATAACGAATCAAGCGGTTCGGGAATTATTGTCGGTGAAAATGAAACAGAAATCTTAATTGTTACGAATTATCATGTTGTTCAGGATGCCAATAGCTTAAGTATCCAATTCGTTGACGGGAGTGTCAGTGAAGCATTGGTAAAAGGCAGTCAACCGAATATGGATCTTGCTGTGGTGGCAGTAAAACTTGAAGACTTAAGCAGGGAAACGATTGAAAGCATTGCAATTGCTACTCTAGGTGATTCAGACATCTTAAAAGTCGGTGAACCGTCGATTGCAATCGGGAATGCGATGGGCTATGGCCAATCAGTAACCACAGGCGTTATCAGCGCATTGGATCGCGAAACATCATATTTTACAGGTTATGGCTCGACATCGTACCAAATCGAGGGGAACTTTATCCAGACAGACGCGGCGATTAATCCCGGTAATTCAGGCGGCGCCTTATTAAATATCAAAGGCGAAGTTATCGGTATCAATTCCAGCAAAATCGGCGGAACGACAATTGAAGGTATGGGTTATGCAATTCCGATTTCCGCGGCGAAACCGATTATTGCCGAACTGATGTTATATGAAACCAAAGTAATGGTTGCTCAGGAAGAGCAAGGCTTTATCGGTATCACAGGAATCACCGTCGGCGACGAAATATCCGAACGATACGGAATCCCTAAAGGTGTCCACATCACCATCGTTTATGAAGACACCCCTGCCCAAAAATACGGCCTCAAAGAAGGTGATATTATTACCCACTTCGATGGTATTGCCATCACAAGCTGGGAAGAATTGCACAGACGTTTGGCATACTATCGCGCAGGAGAAGAAATTAGCATAACATTTAACCGCGGTGATGCAACCAGAGGTTATGTCGAGATGGAAATAGACCTCATCCTTGCCGGCCGTAATGAAGACTAAGCGGCTCCGGCATAATCAATAAATCATAAAAATCAATCATAACTCCCGTCACTTTCTCATAAAATGGAATAAATTGAGAAAAGTGATGGGTTTTATGTTTAAACGAATCATTATGTTACTGGCAACGTTCATTTTCGTGATTTGTGGATTAACAGGATGCGGGTCACTAAAAGTTAATAATAATATAGAAAAAATAAAGGATATCCCCTTTACCGTCCTTGCCGAAGATGAATTACCTGCCGAGCTTAAAAGTTTGATTGATGAAAAAAAGCATCAGGAATTTAGGATGACCTATCAGGATAGCGGTTTTTCATATATTTGCATTGGTTATGGAAAAATGAATACAGGCGGCTACTCGATTCAGGTAAAAGAACTTTATGAAACGGCCAACGCAGTCTATACAAGCGTCCTTTTGCTGGGGCCTGAACCGGGAAGTATTGACCTTACGAAGAAAAACAGCCCGTCCTACCCTTTCATTGTCATCAAAACCCAGTGGCTTGAAAAAAGCGTCGTCTTTAATTAGCGCAAAGTCTTTTGGAAATGATGGTAATCCTTTTCGAAATTCCAGTCGCCGCCCCAGGTAAAGCCATATTCTTTGAACAAGCGGTAACATAAATCATTCTCATCGATTTTATAAGGAAAAACAATACTCCGGTCGGCATAGAAGTCACTGCCTTCCGGGGATATTTTTTTGATTTCGCCGTTAGCATGGTAAAGGACATAAGGGTTATAAAAAGGATTAATATCGACAGCCATTCCATAAGCATGTCTTGATAAGCGCCCCGCACTTGATTCGCGGTAATTAAAGCAAGATGAGTTATTATCAATCATTGATAAACGGTCACTTCCGCCGTACTCATCGATTAGACGAACGCTGTCAAGCCGGTATTCATTCAGATATAAAGTATAGAATATCTCCAATAATTCATCGGCAATAGCGGCATTACAGATCATTTCTCCGGCCTGCTCATTTCCTTCGAAATCATAATGAAGAATAGTCAAAAAGGATAATTCTTCCCGCGAAACAGCAATATCACTTGCTTTTAATACGACATTCGGTAAAATTTCCTTAATTTCTTCGATTGTAATATCATCAAAATCAAGAGAATCAAGAAACTCTCCGTCGCTTTCGGCAGACTCTAGGATAGTAATCGCTTCTTCAACCGTAACAGGGTATGATATCCCTTTCATATATTCGAACAGTAAATCACCGATCGGTTCTTTCGTAAAACCCGGCATGACTTCGATAATATCCTCAGCGACAGACCATTTCGAAGCAAGTAAAATAACACTTGTTATTTCATCTTCATCCTCTATTTCTTCTTCTGTTGCGGGGGCTTCATCTTCGCTAATCGGCTCATCTTCTGATTCTTCCGATTCTTCCGATTCGGATGAAAGCAAATCAGGTTCAGGCGAGGCATAAGCAATCTCAGGGTTTTTGTCCGCATAATCTTGCAATGTATCTCCGCTAAGAACCACTTTCGCTAAAAGAGCGCAAAAAATCATTACCGAACCGACAATTGTAAGTGGTTTTATCAGTAGTTTCAAATAATCTTTCATATAAACACTATAAAATAAAATCCCCGATAAGACAAGCAAGACTTGTATTTAATTCCAAATTCTAGTAAAATAAATACTTATGAACATCATCAAAACCGAAAATCTTACATTTGAATATATCCGCCGGGATGAAGAGGGTAATGTTGAAGGCATCGTTAAAGCCGTAGACGAAGTCACCCTTTCGGTGAAAGCGGGTGAATTTATTGCGATTCTGGGTCATAACGGTTCAGGTAAATCGACTTTTGCCAAGCATATAAACGCGATTCTTTATCCGACCGAAGGCAGTATTTTCGTTGATGGGAAAGATACCGCCGATGATGAACACCTTTGGGATATCCGTCAGATCGCAGGGATGGTTTTTCAAAATCCCGATAATCAGATTATCGGTCAAGTCGTGGAAGAAGACGTTGGGTTCGGACCTGAGAACATGGGCATCCCGACGAAAGAGATATGGGAACGTGTCGAAGAGAGCCTTCGTGCCGTCGGTATGTATGAACACCGAAAAAAATCGCCTAATCGTTTATCGGGCGGTCAGAAGCAGCGCGTATCTATCGCGGGGGTCTTAGCAATGCATCCTAAATGTATCGTCCTTGACGAGCCGACGGCGATGCTTGACCCATCGGGGCGAAAAGAAGTTATTCGGGCAATCCGCGCCCTTAATGATGTCGAAAAGATTACCATCATCCTGATTACGCATTATATGGAAGAAATCATCCATGCCGACCGCGTTTTCGTGATGGAGCAGGGCAAAATCGCGATGTCAGGTACCCCGCGTGAAATTTTCAGCCGTGTCGATGAACTTAAAGCACTCCGTTTAGATGTTCCCCAGGTCACATTACTCGCCCACGAACTAAAGAAAAACGGCATCCCCGGCATCCCCCCCGCAGTCCTAACCGTCGATGAACTAGCCGCGATTATAGCAATGTCATCCTGAGCGAAGCAAAGGATCTGTTTTATAAAGGAACTACCATGCTAATCCTAGACCATGTAAATTATATATATGACAAAGAAACCGCCATGTCCCAAGCGGCTCTTTNCGATATTAATCTAAAAATCCCAAGCGGCGAATTTATCGGTCTGATTGGACATACAGGCTCAGGCAAATCAACCCTTGTTCAGCACTTAAACGGTTTGCTAAAACCGACGTCAGGAAACATCTACTATCACGGCGCCGATATCCACGACGACGATTACGATAAAAAAGCCCTCCGCAGTAAAGTAGGCTTGGTTTTCCAATATCCCGAACACCAACTATTCGAAATCGACGTTTTTACCGATGTCTGTTTCGGCCCCAAAAACTTAGGGCTTGATAAATTAGAAATAGAACTTCGCGCCTACAATGCCCTAAAACAAGTCGGAATAAGTGAGGAATACTTTTACCAATCACCATTCGAGTTGTCAGGAGGTCAGAAAAGGCGTGTTGCGATAGCGGGGGTTCTCGCCATGCGCCCCGAGATACTGGTTCTTGATGAACCGACAGCAGGATTAGACCCCCGTGGACGTGATGAGATATTGGGGCGGATTGCCGACCTTCAAGCCGAAAGCGGTATCACCGTTATTTTGGTTTCGCATAGCATGGAAGATATCGCGAAATATGTTGAGCGCATTATCGTGATGAACAAAAACAAAATCGCATATGATACGAATCCGACGGAAATTTTTACGAATTACCATAAATTAGAAGAAATCGGGCTGAGTGCGCCGCAAATAACATATGTTATGAATGCGCTTAAAGAAAAGGGTTTTAATGTTGATCTAAAAGCCATGACAGTCGAATCCGCTTTAGAAAGCATTTTAAAAGCCCTGAGCGAAGCGAAGAACAGGATGACATAATCCTTAAACGGAGATACAATGCTTAGAGATATAACCCTCGGACAATATTATCAAACTGATTCAATAATCCATCGCCTTGACCCTCGCGTTAAGCTTGTCACGACGATTTGCTTTATCATTACTTTATTTATGGTCAAAGGTTTCGCAGGGTTTATTATTGGCGCACTTTTTCTGGCACTCATTATCAAATTATCCAAAGTCCCTTTCAAATTCATGATCCGCGGGATGAAAGCAATTATTTTTCTGCTCCTCTTTGCGGTCGTTTTTAACCTATTCTTAACCCCGGGTACCCCCGCGGTCGCTTGGGGGAAAATATCGATTACTTGGGAAGGCATTCGCTTGTCGGCGACATTGGCTGTCCGTCTGGTTATGCTGATTATGGGTTCGTCAATCATGACTTTGACGACGACGCCGAATAACCTGACCGACGGTTTGGAAAAACTAATGAAACCATTACGGATATTCAAAGTACCCGTCCATGAAGTAGCGATGATGATGTCAATAGCCCTTCGTTTTATCCCTATCTTATTGGAAGAAACAGACAAAATCATGAAAGCCCAAATCGCCCGCGGCGCCGATTTTGAAAGCGGGAACCTGATAAAAAAAGCTAAGAGTTTAGTACCGCTTTTGGTTCCGCTATTCATTTCCGCTTTTCGCCGGGCGAACGATTTAGCAATGGCGATGGAAGCGCGTTGTTACCGCGGCGGTGATAACCGCACGAAAATGAAGCCGTTGGTATACAAAACACACGACCGTATCTCATATCTTTTTGTTATTATCTATATGGTGGTATCAATTTTTGCCGATCGGCTTTTGCTTTAGTTAGGGCATGTAAATGGAAAAAAAACGAATTAAATTAACGGTTGCTTATGATGGTACCGATTATCACGGCTGGCAATATCAGCCCGGAGCCAAGACTATTGAAGGCGAGCTAAATAATGCTTTATCAGAATTATTAAATGAAGATATAACCGTCGTCGGTGCCAGCCGCACCGACGCAGGCGTTCATGCCCTCTGTAATATCGCAGTTTTTGACACCGCTTCGCCTATTCCGGCGAAGAAAATTTCTTATGCTCTTAACAGACATCTCCCCCCCGATATCCGCATCAGGAAGTCAGAAGCCGCAGCGAATGATTACCACCCCCGCCGTG